>Ga0307516_10003198_pt1 | contig 21286 bp, 18 predicted proteins | sample 19_EM_MG_FD_203310 | JGI IMG/M metagenome (GOLD analysis project Ga0307516, IMG submission 203310) | Populus trichocarpa ectomycorrhiza microbial communities from riparian zone in the Pacific Northwest, United States - 19_EM | ecosystem: Host-associated > Plants > Roots > Unclassified | place... | reverse complement strand
GCAGCGCGTCAAAAGGCGTCCGATCTAGGCGCAAAGCGCAGACATAGCTCGGGCTATGGCGAGCATTTGCAACGACGAGCGGGCGTCTTTTGGCGTGATGAGCGGCCATGATCGATTGACTCTCAGCCTCTCAGCTCGCCTTTTCCTTGACATAGCGACCGGGGGCCGGCTCGATGGCCGGCCATTCGGCGCTGCCGGCCTTGCGCGGCGGGGCAACCAGCGTACCGGCATGGCCGCGCAGCCAATCGCTCCACGCCGGCCACCAACTGCCGTCGACCTTTTGCGCGGCGCCCAGCCAGGCCTGCGGATCCGGCGCCAGGGGCCCCACCCAGTGGTGGCGCTTGCGCTTGGCCGGCGGATTGACCACGCCGGCAATGTGCCCGCTGGCGCCCAGCACGAAGCGGCTCTCGCCGCCCAGCAGTGCGCTGCTGGTGTACGCCGTCTGCCAGGGCACGATGTGGTCCTCGCGCGAGGCGTAGATGAAAGCCGGCGCCGCCACCTGCGACAAATCCACCGGCACGCCGCACTGCACGGTGCCGCCGGGCTGGCTCAGGCGGTTCTCCAGGTAGGTGTGGCGCAGGTACCAGCAGTACATGGGGCCGGGCAGGTTGGCGTCGTCGCCGTTCCAGAACAGCAGGTCAAAGGCCGGCGGCGCCTGGCCCTTGAGGTAGCCGTTCACCACGTACGGCCAGATCAGGTCGTTGGCGCGCAGCGAAGCAAAGATCTGCGCCAGCTCGCGGCCGCGCAAGATGCCGCCCTGGCCGATCTGGGCCTCGTGCGTGGTGACCATCTTGTCGTCCACCAACGCCCCCAGTTCCCCGGCATCCGAGAAGTCGAGCATGGTGGTCAGCAAGGTCACGCTGGCGGCCGGTTGCTCACCGCCCACGGCGGCCACGGCCAGGGCGCAGGCCAGCAAGGTGCCGCCGATGCAGAAGCCCAGCACATTGACCTGGTCGGCGCGGGCGATGCGGCGCGCCACCGAGAGCGCCTGCAGCACGCCCTGCTCCACGTAGTCGTCCCAGCCCAGGTGGCCTTGCGCGGCCGTGGCGTTGCGCCACGACACCAGGAAGACGGTGTGCCCCTGCGCCACGGCATACGCCGCCAGCGAGTTCTCGGGCTGCAGGTCGAGGATGTAGAACTTGTTGATGCACGGCGGCACCATCACCAGCGGCCGCTTGTGGACCTTGGCCGTGGTGGGCGTGTACTGGATGAGCTGCATCAGCTCGTTCTCGAACACCACGCTGCCCGGCGTGACGGCCAGGTTGCGGCCGACCTCGAAGGCCTGGTCGTCGGACATGGAGATGCGGCCCCGGGCCAGGTCGGTGAGGAAAAGCCGGGCGCCCTCCACCAGGCTGGCGCCGCCGCTTTCGAGCGCGCTCTGCATGGCGTCGGGGTTGGTGGCCAGGCAGTTGGCGGGGCTCATGGCGTCGACCACCTGGCGCAAGGCGAAGCTCCATTGCGCCTTGCTGCGCGGGTCCAGCGGCGCGGCGGCCACGGCGTTGACCATCAGTGTGGCGAAGTGCAGGTAGCCCTGGGTCAACGGCGCAAAGCGCGGGTCCTGGCGCCAGGCGTCGGCGGCAAAGCGGCGGTCTGCGGGCGCATCTGCGGCGGGGGCCAGGGCCTGGGACCAGAAGGAGGTGACCTGCGCCAGGCCTTGTTGCCAGGCCTGCAGCGCCTCGGCGGCGCCGGGCCATGCAGCGCCCGGGGCGCGCATCAGGTCGTCCAGCCACTGGGTGGGGCTGGGCTCGGGTGGGGAGTCGCTCATGGTGGACGGGGATCTCAATGCAGTTTGACGTGGGGCTCGGTGCGCCGCGTGATCAGGCGCGCCAGCGTGTCGAGCGCCACCTTGGGCAAGCCATGCAGCGCCAGTTCGTGCATCTTGTAGAGCGACACATACATCAGGCGGGCGAACACGCCTTCGATCATCAGGCTGCCGCCGATCAGGCCGCCCATCATGTTACCCACGGTGCTGAATTCGCCCAGTGACACCAGCGAGCCGAAGTCGCGGTAGCGGTAGTTGCCCAGCGGCTTGCCGGCCAGGCGGCGCCGCACCTGCGCGGCCATGTGGGAGGCCTGCTGGTGGGCCGCCTGGGCGCGCGGCGGCACAAAACCGCCCTTGCCGCCGTTGGCCTCGGGCCAGGCGCAGGCGGCACAGTCGCCGATGGCGAAGATGGCCTCGTCACGCGTGGTCTGCAGGGTCGGCTGGACCACCAGCTGGTTGATGCGGTTGGTCTCCAGGCCGGCGATGTCTTTCAGGAAGTCTGCCGCCTTCACCCCGGCTGCCCATACCACCAGCTCGGCCGGCAGGGTGCGCCCATCGACCAGGCGCACGCCGTCGGGCAGCACTTCGGCCACCTGGGCGCGGGTGTGAACCACGACTCCGAGGTCCCGCAGCAGCTCCCCGGTGGCCTCCGACAGGCGCGGCGGCAGGGCCGGCAGCACGCGCTCGGCCGCTTCGATGACCATGACCTGGATGTCGCGGTCGGCATCGACCCGGTCCAACCCATAGGCGATGACCTCGCGCGTGGTACGGTGCAATTCGGCCGCCAGCTCCACGCCGGTGGCCCCGGCGCCGATGATGGCCACATGCAACTGCTCCGGGCGCAGCGGCGTGGCTTGGGCGTGGGCACGGATGCAGGCGTTGACCATGCGGGCGTGGAAACGCTGCGCGTCGGCCTTGGATTCGAGCCGCAGCGCATGCTCGCGCACGCCGGGCGTGCCGAAGTCGTTGCTGAGGCTGCCCAGCGCCAGGACCAGCGTGTCGTAGGCAAAGCTGCGCGCGGACGTGACCAGGCGGCCTTCGTCGTCCAGGTAGGGGGCCACATGCACCTCGCGCCGCTCGCGGTCGAGCCCGGTCATCTCGCCCACCCGGAAGTGGAAATGGTGCCAGTGCGCCTGCGCCAGGTAGTCGACCTCATGCGCGCTCATGTCCATGCTGCCGGAGGCGATTTCATGCAGCTTGGGTTTCCAGATGTGGGTGCGGTCCTTGTCGATCAGCGTGACGTCGGCGCGGCCGCGCTTGCCCAGCGAATCGCCCAGGTGCGTAGCCAGCTCCAGCCCGCCGGCACCGCCGCCGCCGCCGACGATGACGATGCGGTGCTTCGCGCTGGGGTTGCTCATGGCGTGGCCGCTGGCAATGAAGACCGCATCCGGTGGGCTCAATGGGCCGGGCCGGCCGGCATGCGGGCCTCGACGGCGTCGAGCACCACCTCGGGCTCATCGGCGGCGGTCGCGCTCTCGTTGTCCAGCTGCCGCTGCATGCGCCCGGTGTCCAGGTCGCCGGTCCAGCGTGCCACCACCACCGTGGCCACGCCGTTGCCGATCAGGTTGGTCAGCGCGCGCGCTTCCGACATGAAGCGGTCGATGCCCAGGATCAGCGCCAGGCCGGCCACGGGCACGTGGCCCACGGCCGAGAGCGTGGCCGCAAGCACGATGAAGCCGCTGCCCGTCACACCCGCGGCGCCCTTGGAGGTGAGCAGCAGCACCAGCAGCAGCGTGACCTGCTGGCCCAAGGTCATGGGCGTGTTGGTGGCCTGCGCGATGAACACCGCCGCCATCGTGAGGTAGATCGAGGTGCCGTCCAGGTTGAACGAATAGCCGGTGGGGATGACCAGGCCCACCACCGACTTCTTGGCCCCCAGGTTCTCCATCTTGGCCATCATGCGCGGCAAGGCGGCTTCGCTGGACGAAGTGCCCAGCACGATCAGCAGCTCTTCCTTGATGTACTTGATGAACTTCCAGATCGAGAACCCATGCGCCCGTGCGATGCTGCCCAGCACCACGAAGATGAAGAACAGGCAGGTCAGGTAGAAGGTGGCCATCAACTGGCCCAGCTGCAGCAGCGACGCCACGCCGTACTTGCCGATCGTGAACGCCATGGCGCCGAACGCGCCGATCGGGGCCACCTTCATGATGTAGCCGACGATGACGAACAGCACGTGCGAGAACTTCTCGATGAAGTCGAACACCAGCGTGCCGCGGCCGCCGAACTTGTGCAGCGCAAAGCCGAACATCACGGCCACCAGCAGTACCTGCAGGATCTCGCCCTTGGCGAACGCATCCACCACCGTGGTGGGGATCACGTTGAGAATGAAATCGGTGGTGCTGACCATCTTGCCCGGGCCGGTGTAGGCCGCAATGCCCTTGGTGTCCAGCGTGCTGGCATCGATGTTCATGCCCGCGCCGGGCTGCACGATGTTGATGATGACCAGCCCCACCGCCAGCGCCACGCTGCTGACGATCTCGAAGTACAGCAGCGCCAGGCCGCCGGTCTTGCCGACCTTCTTCATGTCTTCCATGCCGGCGATGCCCACCACCACGGTGCAGAAGATGATGGGCGCGATGATCATCTTGATCAGCTTGATGAAGCCGTCGCCCAGCGGCTTCATCGCCGCGCCGGTGTCAGGCCAGAAGTGGCCCAGCAGCACGCCGATGAGGATGGCCGTGATGACCTGGAAGTACAGGGATTTGTATAACGGCTTCGATACGGGTTGGTGATCCACGGACATCTCCTTCATTGGGCTTGCGAACCGGCATCCGCCACGGCCAGGGCTGTCATGTTGACGATGCGGCGCACTGTAGACGAAGGCGTGAGGATGTGCACGGGCCGGGCCGCTCCCAGCAGGATGCCGCCTACCGTGATGCCGCCGCCCGCCGCCACACGCAGCAGGTTGTAGGAGATGTTGGCCGCATCGACATTGGGCATCACCAGCACATTGGCCTCGGTGCTGAGACCGGAGTTGGGGAACTCGTGGTCGAGGATGCTCTTGGACAAGGCGGAGTCGCCCCGCATCTCGCCCTCCACCGCCAGCGCCGGGTCGCGTGCTTTGACCAGGCCCAGCGCCTGGCGCATCTTGGCCGCGGAGGGGGCATCCGAGCTGCCGAAGTTGGAATGCGAGAGCAAGGCCACGCTGGGCGTCACGCCGAACCGGCGCACCGCCTCGGCCGCCAGCAGGGCGATCTCAGCCACCTGCTCGGCGCTCGGGTCGCGGTTGACGTGGGTGTCGCAGATGAAGAGCTGCCGCCCGGTCAGCATCAGCATCTGCATGGCCGCCAGCGTCTGGGTACGGGGCGCAGGCCGATCACGTCGCGCACGTGGCGCAGGTGCTCGCCATAGCTGCCGAAGGTGCCGCAGAGCATGGCGTCGGCCTGGCCCTGGCGCACCCGCATCGCCGCCAGCAGGGTGCTGCGGCTGCGCATCTCGGCCCGCGCCACCGCGCGTGACACGCCGTCGCGGCGGCGGAGCTGGAAGTACGCATCCGCCGCCGGGCCGTACACCGCCGGGTCCAGCAGGTTCACCAGGTCGCAGTCGGTACCGGGCACCAGCCGCAAGCCGAATTCCGCAATGCGCTGGGTGATCACCTCGGCACGGCCCAGCAGTTGCGGCCGGGCCAGGCCTTCATCGACCACCACCTGCGCGGCGCGCAGCACCCGCTCGTCTTCGCCCTCGGCATAGACCACGCGCCTGGGTGCGCGCTTGGCCGCCGCGAACAGCGGCTGCATGCTGCTGCCCGACTGGTAGACGAACTGCGACAGGCGCTGGCGATACGCCGGCATGTCGGTGATGGGCCGCGTGGCCACGCCGCTGTCCATGGCGGCCTGGGCCACGGCCGGGGCCACCACCTCGATCAGGCGCGGATCAAAGGGCTTGGGGATCAGGTAGTCGCGCCCGAAGCGCAAGCCGCTGGCGCCATAGGCCCGCGCCACCACTTCCGGGATCTCGGCGTGCGCCAGGTCGGCGATGGCGCGCACGGCGGCCAGCTTCATGGCCTCGTTGATGGTGGTGGCACCCGTGTCCAGCGCGCCGCGGAAGATGAAGGGAAAACACAGGACGTTGTTGACCTGGTTCGGGTAGTCCGAGCGGCCGGTGCCGATCACCGCATCGGCCCGCACCGCCAGGGCCGCCTCCGGCATGATCTCCGGCGTGGGGTTGGCCATGGCCAGGATGATGGGGTCGCGCGCCATGGTCTTGACCATCTCCGGCTTGAGCACGCCGCCGGCCGACAGGCCCAGGAAGATGTCGGCACCGGGCAGCGCCTCGGCCAGCGTGCGGGCGCTGGTGTCGCGTGCATAGCGAGCCTTGTTCGGGTCCATGTTGTCGGTGCGCCCCAGGTACACCACGCCCTTGACATCGGTGACCAGGATGTTCTCGCGCTTGAGGCCCAGGCTCACCGCCAGGTCCAGGCAGGCCAGCGCGGCCGCGCCGGCACCGGAGGCCACAGCGTCACCTCGCCGATCTTCTTGCCCACATGGCGCAAGGCATTGAGGATGGCCGCCGCGGCCACGATGGCCGTGCCATGCTGGTCGTCATGGAAGACCGGGATCTTCATGCGCTCGCGCAGCCGGGTCTCGATGTAGAAGCACTCCGGCGCCTTGATGTCCTCGAGGTTGATGCCGCCGAAGGTGGGCTCCATGCGGGCGATGGTCTCGATCAGCGCATCGGGGTCGTTCTCGGCCAGCTCGATGTCGAACACGTCGATGCCGGCGAACTTCTTGAACAGGCAGCCCTTGCCCTCCATCACCGGCTTGGCGGCCAGCGGGCCGATGTTGCCCAGGCCCAGCACCGCGGTGCCGTTGGTGATGACCGCCACCAGGTTGCTGCGCGCCGTGAGGTTGCCGGCCTCGCGCGGATCGTCGGCGATGGCCATGCAGGCATCGGCCACGCCGGGCGAGTAGGCCAGCGACAGGTCGCGCGCCGTGGCCATGGCCTTGGTGGGCGTGACGGAGATCTTGCCCGGCGTGGGGTAGCGGTGGTAGTCGAGCGCGGCGTCGCGCAGCGTGTCGGTCATGGCGGGGGTCTCCAGGTCTTGTGATGTTCTGTTGTGGTGTTCTGGATGATTCAGCGCGGGGGCTTCTTCTGCGGCGGCAGATCGGTGCAATGGCCTTCGAAGACCTCTGCCGCCATGCCGATGGACTCGCCCAGCGTGGGGTGCGGGTGGATGGTCTTGCCGATGTCGGCGGGTTCGCAGCCCATCTCGATGGCCAGGCAGACCTCGCTGATCAGGTCGCCAGCGTGGGTGCCGACGATCCCGCCGCCCACGATGCGGTAGGTGGTTTCGTCGAACAGCAGCTTGGTGAAGCCTTCGTCGCGGCCGTTGGCAATGGCACGGCCCGACGCGGCCCAGGGGAACACCGCCTTGCCGACCTTCAGGCCTTCGGCCTTGCACTGCTCCTCGGTCTTGCCGGCCCAGGCCACCTCCGGGTCGGTGTAGACCACGGAAGGGATCTGCCGGGCGTCGAAGTACGCCGCCTCGCCGTGCGCCGCCTCGGCCGCCACATGCGCCTCATGCACGGCCTTGTGGGCCAGCATGGGCTGGCCGACGATGTCGCCGATGGCAAAGATGTGCGGCACGTTGGTCCGCATCTGCTTGTCGACCGGGATGAAGCCGCGGTCGGTGACCGCCACGCCGGCCTTGTCGGCGGAGATCTTCTTGCCGTTGGGGCTGCGGCCCACGGCCACCAGCACCAGGTCGTAGAGCTGCGGCCCGCTGGGCGCTTTTTCGCCTTCGAAGCTCACTTCGATGCCGGCCGGGGTGGCCTTGGCCCCCACGGTCTTGGTCTTGAGCATCACCTGGTCGAAGCGGGGCGCGTTGACCTTCTCCCACACCTTCACCAGGTCACGGTCGGCACCTTGCATCAGGCCGTCGAGCATCTCGACCACGTCGATGCGGGTGCCCAGCGTGGAGTAGACCGTGGCCATCTCCAGGCCGATGATGCCGCCGCCCACCACCAGCATGCGCTTGGGGATGCCCTTGAGCAGCAGCGCGCCGGTGGAATCGACCACGCGCTCGTCGTCGGGCATGAAAGGCAGCTTCACCGCCGGCGACCCGGCCGCGATGATGGCCTTGGCGAACCGGATCACCTGTTTGCCGCCCCCCGGGGACACCACCTCCAGGTGATGGGGGTCCAGGAAGCTGCCCACCCCCGTGACCACCTCGACCTTGCGCGCCTTGGCCATGCCGGCCAGCCCGCCGGTGAGCTTCTTGACCACGCCGTCCTTGAAACCGCGCAGGGCATCGATGTCCACCTCGGGCGCGGCGTACTTGATGCCGTGGCGGCCCAGCGACTTGACCTCGTCCATCACGCTGGCGGTGTGCAGCAGCGCCTTCGACGGAATGCAGCCGACGTTCAGGCACACGCCCCCGAGCGTGGCATAGCGCTCCACCAGCACGGTCTTCATGCCGATGTCGGCGCTGCGGAAGGCAGCCGAATATCCCCCGGGCCCGGCACCCAGCACCAGCATCTCGCAGTCGATGTCGGCCTTGCCGGCGAAGCTGCCGGCCTGGGGCGCGGGTGCAGGTGCGGTGGGGGACGCAGGTGCCTGGGCCGGTGCGGGCGCTGAGGCAGGCGCCCCCGCCGCCTCGATCACCAGGATCACCGAGCCTTCGCTGACCTTGTCGCCCAGCTTGACCTTCAGTTCCTTCACCACCCCGGCGTGGGTGGACGGGATCTCCATCGAGGCCTTGTCGGACTCGACCATGACGAGCCCAGTCTCAACGGCGATCACCTCGCCCGGCTTGACCATCAGTTCGATGACCGCGACGTCCTTGAAGTCGCCGATGTCGGGGACCTTGACTTCTACCAGTGTGGCCATGGCGCGGAGTCCTTCAGAACAGCACACGCCGCAAGTCGGCGAGCACGGTGGCGAAATGCACGTTGAAGCGCGCCGCGGCGGCGCCGTCGATCACGCGGTGATCCCACGACAGCGACAAGGGCAGCACCAGGCGCGACTGGTACTGCTTGCCGTCGCTGGACACCTGCTTCCAGTAGCTCTTGCACACGCCCATGATGGCGACCTCGGGCGCATTGATGATGGGCGTGAAGTAGATGCCGCCGATGCCGCCCAGCGAGCTGATGGTGAAGGTGCTGCCCTGCATCTGGTCGGGCTTGAGCTTGCCCTCGCGGGCCAGCTTGGCCAGTTCGCCCATTTCCCTGGCGATGTCGGGCACGGTCTTCTGGTCCACGTCGCGGATCACCGGCACCATCAGCCCGTTGGGCGTGTCGGCCGCAAAGCCGATGTGCCAGTAGCGCTTGAGCACCAGGGCGTCGCCCTCCAGGCTGGCGTTGAACTCGGGGAACTTCTTCAGCGCCGACACCGCCGCCTTCATCATGAAAGGCAGCATGCTGAGCTTCACGCCCGACTTCTCCAGCTCCTTGTTCATCTGCACGCGGAACTGTTCCAGCTCGGTGATGTCGGCCTCGTCGTGTGTGGTGACGTGCGGGATGACAACCCAGTTGCGGTGCAGGTTGGCGGCCGAGATCTTCTTGATGCGCGACATCTCCTTGCGCTCGATCGGGCCGAACTTGGCGAAGTCCACCTTGGGCCAGGGCAGCAGGTCGATGCCGCCGCCACCGCCGGAGGCCGGTGCGGCCTTGGCGGCTGCAGGGGTCGAGGCTGGGGCTGGCGACCCGCCCTTCGCGAAGGCCTGCACGTCCTCTCGCACGATGCGGCCATGGTCGCCGGTGCCCTTGACCCGGCCCAGATCCACGCCCAGCTCGCGCGCGAGCTTGCGCACCGCCGGGCCCGCGTAGGCCAGCATGAAGGCGGTGTCGTCGATGGCGGTGCGCGGCGGTGCGGCCACCGTCACCGGGGCGGGGGGCGCCGCGGCCACCGGGACAGCGGTGGCCGCCGCATTCCCAGTGGCCAGCGACAGGATCACGGACCCCTCGCTGACCTTGTCGCCCAGTCGAATTTTTATTGCCTGCACCACACCCGACAGCGGCGCGGGCACATCCATGGTGGCCTTGTCGGACTCCAGCGAGACCAGCGGATCCTCGGCCTTCACCTTGTCGCCGACTTTGACGAAGATCTCGATCACCGGCACGTCCTTGAAGTCGCCGATGTCCGGCACCTTGATGTCGATGGTTTTGCTCATGTCGCGCCTCAGAGGTTGTGAAGGAATCCGGCGTGTCCGAGCGGGCCGTCCAAGCGGCCCCAATCTAGGCGCAAAGCGCAGACGTAGCTCAGGCTACGGCGAGCATTTGCAACGACGAGTGGGAGCGTTTGGGCGAGACGAGCGGGCATGTCGGATTCCTTCACAACCTCTCATACCGTCCAGGGGGCCGCACGCTCGGCATCGAGCCCGTATTTGGCAATCGCCGCGGCCACCACGGCCGGCTTGATCACCCCGTCATCGGCCAGCGCCTTGAGCGCCGCCACGGCCACGTGCCAGCGGTCCACCTCGAAGAAGCGGCGCAGCTTGCGCCGGTAGTCACTGCGGCCGAACCCATCGGTGCCCAGCACCGTGTAGCGCCGGCCCGCCGCCTGCACGTATTCGCGCACCTGGTCGGCATAGTTGCGCATGTAGTCGGTGGCCGCGATGACCGGCCCGTCATGCCCCGCCAGCGAGGCTTCCACGTGGCTGCGGCGCACGGGCTCGGTGGGGTGCAGGCGGTTCCAGCGCTCGGCGGCCATGCCGTCGCGGCGCAGCTCATTGAAGCTGGTGGCGCTCCACACGTCGGCGGCAATGCCGTGGTCGTCGCGCAGCAGCTCGGCCGCGAACATCACCTCGCGCAGGATGGTGCCGCTGCCCATGAGCTGCACCCGGTGGCCCTTCTTGGGCGTCTTGCCGCCGTCGCTGAGCTGGTACAAGCCCTTGAGGATGCCTGCCTCGCTGCCCGCGGGCATGCCGGGGTGCGGGTAGTTCTCGTTCATCAGGGTGACGTAGTAGTACACGTCCTCCTGGTCGGCGTACATGCGCCGCATGCCGTCGCGGATGATGGTGACCACCTCGTAGGCAAAGGTGGGGTCGTACGAGACGCAGTTGGGGATTGTGCCGACCAGGATGTGGCTGTGCCCGTCTTCATGCTGCAACCCCTCGCCGTTGAGCGTGGTGCGCCCGGCCGTGCCGCCCAGCAAAAAGCCGCGGGCGCGGATGTCACCCGCCAGCCAGGCCAGGTCGCCCACCCGCTGCAGGCCGAACATGGAGTAGTAGATGTAGAACGGGATCATCGGCACGTTGTTCGTGCTGTAGGACGTGGCCGCCACGATCCAGCTCGACATGGCGCCGCCCTCGTTGATGCCCTCCTGCAGCACCTGCCCGTCCTTGGACTCGCGGTAGTACATCAGCTGGTCGGCATCCTGCGGCTTGTAGAGCTGGCCCAGCGAGGACCAGATGCCCAGTTGCCGGAACATGCCCTCCATGCCGAAGGTGCGCGACTCGTCCGGCACGATGGGCACCACGTGCTTGCCGATGGCCTTGTCACGCACCAGCGTGCCCAGCATCTGCACGAAGGCCATGGTGGTGGAGATCTCGCGCTCGCCGGTGTCCTTGAGCAGGCGCTCGAAGCTGGCCAGCGGCGGGATCTCCAGCGCGGCCGAGGTCCGGCGGCGCTGCGGCAGGTAGCCGCCCAGCGCGGCGCGGCGCTGGCGCAGGTACTGCATCTCCGGGCTGTCTTCGGCCGGCTTGATGAAGGGCACCTTGGGCAGGTCTTCATCGGAGACGGGGATCTGGAAGCGGTCGCGGAAGCCGCGCAGCGCGTCCTGCGTCATCTTCTTGGCCTGGTGGGCAATCATCTGGCCTTCGCCGGATTCACCCATGCCGTAGCCCTTCACCGTCTTGGGCAAGATCAGCGTGGGCTGGCCGGTGTGCTTGACGGCGGCGGAGTAGGCGGCAAAGACCTTCACGGGGTCGTGCCCGCCACGGGTGAGCGACCAGATCTCGTCGTCGCTCATGCCGGCCACCAGCGCGCGCGTCTCTTCGTATTTGCCGAAGAAATGCTCGCGCACGTAGGCACCGCTCTTGCTCTTGAAGTCTTGGTACTCGCCGTCGACGCACTCTTCCATGCGCTGCAGCAGCTTGCCGCTCTCGTCTTTGGCGAGCAGTGCGTCCCAGCCGCTGCCCCACAGCACCTTGATGACGTTCCAGCCGGCGCCGCGGAATACGCTTTCGAGCTCCTGTACGATCTTGCCGTTGCCGCGCACGGGGCCATCCAGGCGCTGCAGGTTGCAGTTGATGACGAAGATGAGGTTGTCCAGGTTCTCGCGGCCGGCCAGTGAAATGGCGCCCAGCGATTCGGGCTCGTCCATCTCGCCATCACCCATGAAGGCCCAGACCTTGCGCTGCGCCGTGTCGGCCAGGCCGCGGCCCTGCAGGTACTTGAGAAACCGCGCCTGGTAGATGGCCATCAAGGGCCCCAGGCCCATGGAGACGGTGGGGAACTGCCAGAAGTCCGGCATCAACCAGGGGTGCGGATACGACGGGATGCCTTGCCCGTCGGCCTCTTGCCGGTAGTTGAGCAGTTGCGCCTCGGTCAGCCGCCCTTCCACGAAGGCCCGGGCATAGATGCCCGGCGAGCTGTGGCCCTGGATGAACAGCAGGTCGCCGCCGTGCGTGCTGGTGGGGGCATGCCAGAAGTGCCCGAAGCCGATGTCGTACAGCGTGGCGGCCGACTGGAAGCTGGCGATGTGGCCGCCGAGTTCCGACGACTCCTTGTTGGCACGCAGGATGATTGCCAGCGCGTTCCACCGGATGATGGAGCGCAGCCGGTGTTCGAGGACCCGGTCGCCGGGGCTTTTGTCCTCGCGCTCCGGCGGGATGGTGTTGCAGTAGGCCGTGTTCAGCGAGCGCGGCACGTACACGCCGTCGCGCCGGCCCTGGTCCACGAGCTTGTTGATCAGGTAGTTGCTGCGATCACCGCCACGGTGCTGCTGGACCGCACCCAAGGCATCCAGCCATTCGGCGGTTTCGGTGGGGTCGAGGTCGCCCATCGTGCTCATGCGTTTGTCTCCTTGTCTTGGTCTTGGTCTTCTCTCGCATCGGGCGATGCGGCGGTGCATGACAAATTGCAACCCGCATGCCATGGGGCACGGCTGCCAGCGGGTTGGCTAAGTCATTGATTCACAAGAAGGCCGCGGACCGTGCAACTCAACGGGCCGCCGGGGGGCCGGACACCGACCGGCAACTTTGTCCGGATCGCCGGGTGGCTTTGTTCGCGCAAACCCTTGGCTGGGTGTCGGCCCTGCAAAGGCCTGCGAATTCAAGGTCGTTCACAGCAGCAGTCGGAAGACCGTCTTGCCGTTCAAGCGCCGCGGCGGGCGGCGCAGTCGGGCCGCCGGCCGGCCACCCTGCATCCGCCGGCACCACCGAGCACTGCGGTGATTCCACATGCCCTGCCTCTGCACCTGGGTCAACAGACTCTTCAGCTCACAGCTCCGGCCGGCGCCACAGCCACACGGCGACCGCCAGCATCAGCAGCGGCACGCTGGCCTTGGCCCAGAGGGGCAACGCCGTGAGCCACAGCAGGCCGGCACTCGACAACATCATGCCGCTCGCCAACCACTTGGCGCGCCTTGGCACGGCGCCGCTGGCGCGCCAGCGGCGGATGTGTTCTCCATGCCGAGGATGCACCAGCAGCCAAGCCTCCAGCGCCGGCCAACCCTTGCCGCCGGCCCAGGCGGCCAGCAGCAGGAAGGGCACGGTGGGCAGCCCGGGCAGAACCACGCCCAGCAGCCCCAGCAAGACGGCCACCAGCGCCAGCACCCTCCAGCCCCACGCCGACAGATTCTTGTGCCATTGCATGCCGCGATTCTGCAATGCCGGCCCTTGGGCAGGGCCCGCGCAGGGCCTCAACCCTGCAAAGGCCAGCGCCCCAACACCAGGTGTTCCGTCTTGCCCACGAGGCTGTGGATCAGCACGAACTCCGTCGCCGTCCAGCCAACCGGCTCGATGCTGTGTTCGGGCAGGCCGCGTTCGTCGTACATCAAGGTCATGTGGGCCGTGCCGCCGGGCTTGGTTCGGAGGCCGGCCTGCTGGACCGCAAGGCCCAAGGCCCGCGCGAGCGCTGCCAGCGGGACGCTGGGGGTGCCGGAGCGCAAGACCACTGCCCGGCTGGCAGGGAAATGCAGCAGGCGGTCGAACGTGACGTCGAAGCGCGGCCTTGCCAGGGCCATCACGGCCACCGCGGCGGCCTTCGCGGCGGCGACCACGTCATCGGGCGGGCTCTTCTCGTAGCCACCCAGGCCACGCAGCGTCACATGCAGGCGCTCCGGCAGCAGCAGCTTGCCGGCCAGGCCGTGCTCCGCACGCAGGGTCTTTGCCACCTGTGCAATGCGTTGCGCGTCTTCGGCCGGCGGCACGAGCGCGAAGAACAGGCTGTGGCGCAACATCGCTCCGCGCTGCACCGGTGGCTGGCTCCTGGCCCGCGGGGGCGCCGGGGGTACGGGAGGCGAAGGGACATCAAACCCGGGCAGATTGAATTGTTCGGCCATGCGGCGCCTCCATGCTCAGTGCGGTCCCACTCCATCACCCTTGGTGCGGCCATTGGCGGAGACTTCAACACATTGTCGCGTGCCCTCCGCCTCAGCGATCGACCACAAGCCGCCAGAACGCCTCGGCCGCGCGCGGCAAGGGCGCCTGCGGGCGCCACAGGCGAATCTCGACCTCGATCGCCCAGGGCTCGCCCCCGGCCGCCACGAGCCGGCCAGCAGTCAGGTCATCGCTGATCAGGCTGCGCGGCAGCCAGGCCACGCCGCGGCCGTCCAGCGCCATGGTCTTGAGCACGGTGGCCAGGTGCGCCGTCATCGCCGGCTGGGCGTGGATGCGCGCCAGCGCGCCGCCGCGGAGCGCCCGCACCAGGCGACCGATGCCGGACTCGGCGCTGTACTCCAGCAAGGGCACGCTGCCACGGGCGGCGTGGTCGAGCCCGTGCTGCGGCTGGCCGGCGGCATCGGGGGCAGACACCGGCAGCAGCACGTCGTGGCCCACCACGGCGAAGCGGTGCAGCACAGGGTCCAGCTTGTTGGGCACCTGCTCATGGGCGTGGCACAGCAGGAACTGCACCCGCCCCTGCTGCATGAGCGCCTCGCATTGCAGCATGACGTCAGAGATCAGCTGCACCGGCCCCGGCCCGGACTTGAGCCGCGACTCCAGCCCGCGCAGCCAGCCGGGCAGGAAACTGAACGACAGCGCGTGGGTGGCCGCGATGCGCAGCGTGGCCGAGCTGGCATCGGCCACGGCGCGCGCCTGGTCGGGGATGCCGGCCACGCGCGTGAGCAGGTCCTGCGCCACGGCGCGGAACCACTCGCCGGCCTCGGTGAGCGTGGCCGGCTGGGTGCTGCGGTCGAACAGCACCACGCCCAGCCAGTCTTCCAACGCACGCACCCTGCGGCTGAAGGCGGGTTGGGTCATGTGCCGGTCCTGCGCCGCGCGCGAGAAGCTGCCGGTGGAGGCCAGGGCCAGGAAGTCTTCGAGCCAGATGAGGTTCACGTCAGTCTTGAGAAGTGAGGCGGTGCTTTGCGGGCATGGAAGCAGGCCCAAGCAGCATTGGTCAGCGGCGCCGTTGTCGCGCAAGATCAAGGCACATTGTTCAACAACCGCGAAGCCCCCAGGCCAACCCTTCGGGTCGTCCGCCCCCCGAGGGGGTGAGTCGCCTCGGGGCGGCCCTTCGCCAACTCACGAGACAAACCCCATGGCCACCCTCCGCAACTACCGCGGCATCATCCCCGCGATCGCCTGCCCTTTCACCAAGGACCACCGCATCGACGAACCCGCGCTGCGCCGGCATGCCTCCTGGCTGGCCACGCAGCCCGGCGTGGTGGCGGTGATGACCAACGGCCACACCGGCGAGGTGTTCTCGCTGATGCCGCGCGAACGCGCGGAGGTCACGCGCATCGTGGCGGACGAACTCAAGGGCCGCCTGCCCGTCATCTCGTCCATCGTCTGCGAAGGCACGCGCGAGGCCACGGAGCAGGCTGCCATGGCCCGCGAGGCCGGCGCGCAGGCACTGGACGTGATGCCACCGCACCACTGGCTGCGCTTCGGCTTCCGGCCCGACCACGTGACGCAGTACTTCGAAGCCATTGCCTCGGCGGGGCTGGACCTGGTGGCGCACGTGTACCCAGCCTGGACGCGTGCCTCCTACTCGTCGGCCACGCTGGCCGACCTGGCACGCCTGCCCTATGTGGCTGCCTTCAAGGTGGGCCAGCGCGACATGAACAAGTACGCCGCCGACATTGCCGCCATCCGCAAGGCCGATGCGAGCAAGGTCATCCTGACCTGCCACGACGAATACCTGCTGGCCTCCATGGTGCAAGGCGTCGACGGCGCGCTGGTGGGCTTTGCCACCTTCATCCCGAGCCTCATCAACGATCTGTGGGAAGCAGTGAAGGCCGGCGACCTGAAGCGCGCCATGGCCGTGCAGGCCGTCATCACGCCGCTGAAAGACGCCGTCTACGGCGGTGGCGAGCCCACCGGCGAGGCCCACGCGCGCATGAAGATGGGCATGTACCTGGCCGGCGTGCTGGACTCACCCACCGTGCGCCCGCCCACCGAAGCGCCCAACGACACCGAGATGGCCGCGCTGCGCGCCGCGGTGGCGCAGGCCGGCCTGCTGAAACGCTGAACCACAGACAAAACAACAACCTGACGGAGACACCATGCAACGCAAACACTTCCTCGGCATTGCCGCAGCCGCCACGCTGCTCGCACTCGGCGGCCCGGCCCTGGCCCAGCCATGGCCGGCCAAGCCCATCACCCTGATCATCCCCTTCCCGCCCGGCGGCACGCTCGACGTGGTGGGCCGCATGCTCGCGCAGAAGCTGGGGCAGCAGCTGGGACAGACGGTGATCGTGGACAACCGCCCCGGTGGGGCCGGCACCGTGGGCGCCGGGGCGGTGGCACGCGCGCCGGGCGACGGCTACACCTTGCTGTTCAGCGCCTCGGCCTTTACCACCGCGCCGATGACGCAGAAGACCCCCGCCTACGACGTGGTGAAGGACTTCGCGCCGGTGGCGCTGGTAGCCAAGGCGCCGCTGGCCATCGCCGTGAACAAGAACCTGCCGTTCAACGATGTGAAGGGCATGCTGGCCTATGGCAAGGCAAACCCCGGCAAGCTGACCTTCGCCATCGGCTCCGCCGGCTCGGCCGGGCACCTGAGCACCGAGCTGCTGCGCCGCGTGGGCAGCATCGAGTACGTGATCGTGCCGTACAAGGGCTCGGCGCCGGCGTACCAAGACCTCATCGGCGGCAGCATCGATGCCTTCATCGACCCCATCCTGGGTTCCGCCTCGTTCGCCAAGGCGGGGCAGCTCAAGGTGCTGGCCGTCACCTCCAAGCAGCGCGTGCCCAACCAGCCCGACATGCCCACCGTGGCCGAGAGCGTGCCCGGCTACGAGTTCTACAGCTGGTACGGCGTGTGGGGCCCGGCCAGCCTGCCCAAGGACATTGCCACGCGCCTGAATGCCGAGGTCAACAAGGCGCTGGCCACCGACATGCAGGAGAAGCTCACACAGCAAGGCCTGCTCCTGACGCCGGGCTCCATCGACGACTTCGCGCACTTCCAGAAGGACGACATGGCCTTGTCGCAGCGCATCATCACCGAGGGGAAGATCCGTGCCGAGTGACCGGCATGCCGTGGTCACCGGCAGCAGCTCGGGCATCGGCTTGGCCATTGTGCGGGCCTTGCTCGGCGAGGGCTGGCGGGTCAGCGGGCTGGACGTGTCGCCGCCGGCCATCGACCACCCGCAGTTCGACGCCGTGCAGGTCAACCTGGCCGACGGCCCGGCCACAGACAGCGCCGCCCGGCACGTGGCCGGTGCCCAGGCCTTCGTGCACGCCGCGGGCGTGTTGCGGGTGGGCCACCTGGGCAGCCTGGATGCCGCGGACGGCGAGCTGATGTGGCGCCTGCACGTGGAGGCCGCCCAGCGCATCGGCAACGCCTTGCTGCCGGCCATGGCGGCCGCAGGCCAGGGCCGGGTGGTGCTGGTGGGCAGCCGCGTGGCCCAGGGCAAGGCCGGCCGCAGCCAGTACGCGGCCACCAAGGCGGCGCTGGCCGGCTTGTCGCGCAGCTGGGCCGCCGAGGTCGTGGCGCAGGGCGTCACCGTCAACGTGGTCTCGCCGGCGGCCACGCAGACCGCGATGACCGAGGACCCCGCCCGCCAGGCCGCCGTACCCGTGCTGCCGCCCATCGGCCGCCTGATTCGGCCTGACGAGGTCGCCGCGCTGGTGAGCTTTTTGCTGTCCCCCGCGGCCGCAGCGATCACGGGCCAGGACATCCAGATTTGCGGCGGCGCCTCGCTGCCGCGCTGAACCCCCAAGGAACATGCCATGAAGATTGTCGACATCCGCGAGGAAACCAAGCCCATCAAGTCCAACATCCGCAACGCGTACATCGACTTCTCGAAGATGACGCTGAGCCTGGTGGCGGTGGTCACCGACGTCGTGCGCGACGGCAAGCCGGTGGTGGGCTACGGCTTCAACAGCAACGGCCGCTACGGCCAGGGCGCGCTGATCCGCGAACGCTTCCGCCCGCGCCTGCTGGAGGCCGAGCCCGCCAGCCTGCAGGACGACACGCGCGACAACCTGGACCCGCACAAGGTGTGGGCCACGATGATGAGCAACGAAAAACCCGGCGGCCACGGCGAACGCTCGGTGGCCGTGGGCACCATCGACATGGCGGTGTGGGACGCAGTGGCCAAGATCGAAGGCAAGCCGCTCTACCAGGTGCTGGCCGAACGCCATGGCAACGGCAAGCCGAACCGCAAGGTGTTCGTCTATGCCGCCGGCGGCTATTACTGGCCGGGCCAGGGCATCGCAGGCCTGGAGCGCGAGATGCGCAGCTACCTCGACCGCGGCTATTCGGTGGTCAAGAAGAAGATCGGCGGTGCCTCACTGTCCGAGGACTGCCAGCGCATTGAGGCCGTGCTGCGGCTGCTGGGGCCGGGCCAGCGTTTGGCGGTGGATGCCAACGGCCGCTTCGACCTCAAGACCGCCGTCGAGTACGCCAAGGCTTTGTCGGCCTACGACCTGTTCTGGTACGAAGAAGCCGGTGACCCGCTGGACTACGCGCTGCAGGCGGAGCTGGCCCAGCACTACGACAAACCCATGGCCACCGGCGAGAACCTGTTCTCCATGCAGGACGCGCGCAACCTCATCCGCTACGCCGGCATGCGGCCCGACCGCGACTGGCTGCAGTTCGACTGCGCCCTCAGCTATGGCCTGGTCGAGTACCTGCGCACGCTGGACATGCTGCGCGACAACGGCTGGTCGCCGGCTCGTTGTGTGCCACATGGCGGCCACCAGATGTCGCTGGCCATCGCCGCCGGCCTGGGCCTGGGCGGCAATGAGAGCTACCCCGATCTGTTCCAGCCCTACGGCGGATTTCCCGACGGCGTGACGGTGGACAACGGCTTCGTCACCTTGCCGGAACTGCCGGGCATCGGCTTCGAGGGCAAGGCTGACCTGTATGCGGAGATGAAGGCGTTGGGGGGCTGAGCGCCAGGCACGCCGCCCCACAGCAGAATCGGGGCCATGAAAACCACCCTGAGCAGTTCCCGGCCACTCGGCTGGGACGACCTGCAAGTCTTCTTGGCCGTGGTGCAGCACGGACCCATCCTCGCGGCCGCCCGCTCGCTTGGAGTCAATCACTCCACGGTGCTGCGCCGCATCGGCAGCTTGGAAGCGGCGCTGTCCACCCGGTTGTTCGACCGGCTGCCCAGCGGCTACGCACTCACCTCGTCGGGCAACGAGATCGCCGAGCGCCTTGGGGGCATCACCGAGCAGATCGATGCGGCGCACCGGCACCTGATGGGCGAGGATGTGGCGATCAAGGGGACCATCCGCCTCGCGTCGACCGACACCCTGGTCCATGGACTGCTGATGCCCCTGATCGTCGGTTTCCAGCAGCGCTACCCCGCGGTCCAGGTCCAGATCGTGATCAACAACTCGTTCCTGAGCCTGACCCGGCGCGAGGCCGACGTGGCCATTCGCGGCTCCAACCGTCCCCCCGAAAACCTGGTGGGCCGGCGAGTGGGCGACATCCAGACCGCGCCGTACGCGTCGCGTGCCTACCTGGATGCGGTGGGCCGCAAGGCCGCCCTGCAGAACTATGCGTGGGTGGGGCCTGACGAATCTCTTTCGCACCTGGAGCAGGCCAAGTGGCTGGGCAAGAACGTCCCGGCCGAGCGCATTGCCGTGCGGCTGGACAGCCTGGTCGGCATGGTGGATGCCGTGGAGCACGGCGCCGGGGTCGGCCTGCTGCGGTGCCCGCTGGCGCAATCGCGACCCGGGCTGGTTCAGCTCGAACCGCCGGACGAGCGCATGAACACGCAGGTCTGGATCCTGACCCATCCTGACCTCAAGCAGGTGGCGCGCATACGCGCGTTCACACAGTTCATGGTGGAGGCGCTCAGCGCCCATCCGAGCCTGGCTCACTGAGAGCGCCCCCAAGCCGACGCCTTGCGTCGTCCGCCTTGCCGGCCGCGTCCGGGCTTGCAAGCCCGGACCCCTCGCGAGGCGAAGAACAGTCCGCCGGGACCAGCGGCCCGCTCCGGGCTTGGGCGTTCGGCGGTCAGGGAACCTCAGACAGGAATCGCGTGGTATCGGCCAGAAACCGATCAGCGTACTGAAAGAGTGCCCCATGACCCGCGGCGAGGTAGATCACCAGCGAGGCGTTAGGAATGTACTTGTACATGACGTGGCTGTTCACAGTGGCCAGCATCTTGTCATCGTCACCATTCACCACGAGCGTTGGTGCCTTGATCTTCTTCAGACCCTGATAAGGCGGACTCTCCTTCACGCCCCAGGCTGCGCCAGCAGCGAATTGACGGTTGAGCTGCGCGATCGTGACCTCGGGTTCCTTGTCGCCCGTGCGGCCCTGAATGCGAAAGATGACGGACAAGCCACTCTTCACGCCATTCCAAGTTGCCGGATAGAACAGCGCGAGCACATCTCGAAGCCCCATGGACTCCTTGAAAAGATGCTCATGGGCATCGGGCGGCAATGCATCGGTATTCACACCACCACGGGGTGCCGTGCCAGCGAGCACCAAACGGCGGACGAGTTCAGGTCGGTCGATCGCCACCTGTTGCGCCACGAATCCACCCAGTGAGAACCCGAGCAGGTCGATCTGCTTCAGCCCCATCGCATCAGCGAACAATTCCACGTGCTTGGCCATGCCCTCGACCGTGTTGGCGATTTCTCCGGTGGACGTCCCCACGCCGGCATTGCTGAACAGGATCACGGGGCGAGTTTTTGCAAACCCGTTGACCACAACAGGGTCCCAGTAGTCGAGCGTTCCACGGATGTGCGTGAGCAGAACCAAGGGGATGCCGGTCTGCGGGCCAAGCCGGCGGTACGCATACTCGATGCCATTCGCTTCAATGTGCTCCGTCTTGACGTTCTGAGCAGTTGCCGCCGGGTGCCCGCCGTCTGCGCTGGTCGTCCCCCCGTGTCAGACTACTTGTCGCCCCGATAGAACCAGGAACCCGGGGGCGGCGAAGGATAGAGATGGCTCGATACGGACAGAGTTTCAAGGACAAGGCGTTGGCGAAGTTGCTGCCGCCGCGTAG
>Ga0307516_10003197_pt1 | contig 21293 bp, 26 predicted proteins | sample 19_EM_MG_FD_203310 | JGI IMG/M metagenome (GOLD analysis project Ga0307516, IMG submission 203310) | Populus trichocarpa ectomycorrhiza microbial communities from riparian zone in the Pacific Northwest, United States - 19_EM | ecosystem: Host-associated > Plants > Roots > Unclassified | place... | reverse complement strand
CCGCCGCCGCCGGCGGGCGGCGGCGAAGGACGTACATAGAGTACTTCTCGCAGTCTCCCGAGGTTGAGATCGCGATAGTCTCATCCGCCGGCTGGTGGCGGTGGCAGTGGATTCCCATCCGGAACGGAACAGCCCCGAACGCAACGGAACAGAGCAGAACAGAACAGAACGAAACAGAACGCAACGGAACAGAACGGAGAACGGAAGCCCCAACAAAGCCGCGGATGCCGTCTCCTCCACACGCGCTCACTCACATCACGAATGCACTCAACACAACTGTCAACTGCGGACTCTGGTGTGTTGCTGCCCCACAGTCCGCGCAAATGCGAACACTCCGCTTCAGCTGGCTGGCTGCCTCGAGCTCGATTTTTTTGCTACATATACACACGAGCACCTCACATATGTACTCACTCAGCGATCCGCACGGGGGGGTCGCAAGGCTGTTGAACTGCTTGCCTTATTTGGACATACTGCAGTGCTCGCCGTCTCCAACTCCCCCCCCGGTCAGAAGTGGTGGGATGGTGACGACCACAACAGCAACAACAATCCTAAATATCTCCGCCTTTCGCCGGCTCCCATCTTACTTATTTGCTCCAAAGTAGCAGTTGGGCCTGGATGGCTACAGGGGGCCCGCTTCAATGCTTCTTCTTCCCTCCTCCATCTGTCCAAGAGAAACCGGAACGAAATCTCGATGCCGAGTAGGGGAAGCCTCCTAGAGTGACCTGGCCCGTCGTCGTGGCAGTAGTGGCAGTAGTAGTAGTAGTAGTAGTAGAAGAAGAAGAGGAAGAAGAAGAAGAAAGAAGAAGAAGAAGAAGAAGAAGCGGCCCGTCTTCTGTCTTCTGTTCGTTCAATCCGGTAAGCTCCAGGGATAGCTGCTCGTCGCGGAAAGTAGCACTCGTCCCTCGCTATTATTCCCAATTATCCTGCTCGTACAGTATCTACTTCGCCTAGAGTAAAGCACCCTACCTGGAGCACTTTGTTCGGCCTTGTCTCTCTCCCTTCCGTCGGTTTTGTGCGGTGTTCGCCGTATGTAAAGTCTCCAGTTCGAACGCCCTGCTCCAGGTGCACTCTGCGCTCCACGCCACCACGGCCACGAATGACGCTTGTCTGTCTTGTCGAACACTAGCCATCGCCATCCCCGCTGATAATCCTCCCACCCCCCCCCCTCAACATTCGCCCGCCGAGGACTTACATACACTGCCGCTGCCACCATCGCGTCGCATTTCTCTCTTGAGCCGGTTTTCCCCATCCATCCCACATCTACCCCTCGTTTCCTGTCATCTCGAATCTCTACCGTTTATTCCTCTCCTGTTATTTTTTTTTTCGCACGCTTGCTTGCTTGCGTGCTTTGCTTGTTCGCTTTTTCTACCGTAGCGGACTTGCGGATCATCTCTCTACACGCCCCATCCACTTTCGTGGGCCACTGGTTTCTAGCCGTTTCCGCTCAAGCAGCCGTCCGAGAGCGAGCAGGAGGGCCTCCGTCACCCGCCGCTCCCCCGGACTTTTGACTTTGACTTGACTTGACATCCCCATCCATCCATCTGCGGCGCGGTCACGTTCAATTCAAAAACGTCCCTCGGTAGCAGAAGAAGGCGGTCCATTGACGACGGCGAACGAGACCGGGAAGAAAACGCCCCAATTCGGAACCCTTTTTTCCAATGCCTCGAGCACCAGTTGCGGGACGGGAAATTCGAAGACGGAGTCGAAATGGCTGCTGGTAAACCCCCCCCCTACTAAAAATCCCTTGCATTTTGGGGGGTTTTTTTTCTTCTTTCCTTCTAGCGATGCCCCACGAAGCGACCCCGATGAGTTGGGCCTTCGAACCGAGTCCCGAGTCCGAGTCCGAGTCCGAGTCCGGAGCTATGTTGTTGTTGATGCTCTATGGTGTGGGCGTGCGGATCTCTGGGTGGTCTGAGCTGACTTTCTTTGTTTGTCTGCCTCAGGAACTGCAAAGCGCGAAAGGTCAAGTGTGGCGAGGAGAAACCGCGATGCAGCAACTGCGAGCGTCTCGACGAAGACTGCGACTACAAGATCCGGTTGTCGTGGGGCGGGCGGCCGCTGAAGAAGAAACTACAGGAGAATGGAGGAAACGGACACGATCCAAATAGCGACGATCAATCTCAGTTCATTCCCGGCGCCGGCCAATTTTCGCTCAACCAGCACTTCCCAAGTCCGCAGACGTTCATACAAGCCACGCCACCCAACGGCGCAGCCAGGAAACCACCCGTCCCACGGGCCGGCAGCGGGAAGAAGACGAGCATGTCGGGCTATCAGACGGTATTCGCGGTCGGCGAAAACATGCCCGATTTACCTGTCGGCGGCGGACAGTCCTCTGCAGCGGCGGCGGCGGCGGCGCCACCTCCCCCACCGCCATCAATGTCGCGGGTGGCGCCGATCGCCACCACGGCTCCGCTTGATCACCAGCTGAGCGTGCAAATCCCGATCGCGCAGACGCAACAAACAACGCACCTTTCGGACCGCAGCGGCGTGCAGCGGATGAATCGTCGCGACGACCCCTACGCATGGCAACAGAACCTGACTCCGACCACCGCTACCGCACCGCAATCGCTCGCATCTCCGTTCGATGAAAATCAAATGCGAAATGGACAGCAGGACCGGTCGTACTTCAGTCCGACGTACTCGACCGGCCCCTTCTCCCCGACACATACGTCGTCGCCGGTGGGGAATTACCACAGTCCGCCGGGACACTCGTCCAGCCCTGATATCTCGTATTCGCAGCCGATTAATTCCCCCCAGCAGAAAAACTTCCATCCCGCGCCATCGCTCGTGGGATCACCCACGAAGAAGGCCAGGACCAGTACATCGCCAACCCAAGCGCCGCCGATGTCTCCGTTCATATACGGGAGACATCCCATGAGTCAAGCGCCCCAGCTTACAGCCTCGCTGGCGGAGGCAATTGACTACCTCAATACTCCGGCCTCCATGGCCCCGATGAGTAGCATATCCGAGTCTCTCATCGGCATGCCCGTCACCACTGGGATCAGGAATGGCTCTAACACGGTGATGCGCAGAGTGTCGGTCGAGAATCTGTTGTCGGATCCTTTGGTCCAGGGGGGCTATAACGGGCATTATAACGGCGGGTACGACATGAGTTTCAAAACGGAATCACCGGCTCCATACGCTTCCGATGGTCGCCATGACATGGAAGACGATGACATCGAGGAAATCCATCGCCACGACATGGACTATGAAGACCACAACTTCCACATGCAGGTGAACAACGTCCGACAATTCTTTAAAATGAACGCGGCTCATCCGGACCAGATGACTATTCCCAGGAGGCTGGATCCTCTCCCGCAGCTGTTACTGTCAAATGAGCAGAACAAGATGTACTTCCACCACTACCTGAAGCACACGGCCCGGTTGCTGGTACCTCACGATTGCTCGGAGAATCCGTTCAAGCACATCCTGCCGCAAAGTGTGTAGCTCTGGCTATCTACCCCGCGTTAAGTCATGCACCTCGCTAACAGTTGTCATCTTCGTCCTAGTGGCCGTCGAGACCGACCACCTCATGAACCTACTGCTGGCATACTCGGCTAGCCATCAAGCCCGGCTTCTAAACCGCCCCGAACCAACGGAGCGAATAGGCGGCTTCATAGACGAAACGGTACGGAGTCTAGGCGTGGCACTGGACCACCCCGAAGGCGCCACCAGCGATGCAAGTCTTGCTACAGCAATCATGCTCGCGTCTTACCAAATCGTGTCGCCGAATCCGTTCGCATCCAGTGGGCTTACCTGGCAGACGCATCTTAATGCTGCCCGGAGGATCATTGTGTCCCGCGGAGGAGCCCAGGGCATGCACAGCGGAGATACCGTGTCCTATTTCCTCGTACGGTGGTTTGCGTACCTGGATCTTTTGGGACGGCTGAGCGGTCGGGAGATTGACGAGCCGGTATTGAGCGACAGCGGGAAATACTGGACCAACGACAACGATGAACCCCTAGCAGAGTTCTCGGTGGACTGTTTCTTCGGATTCACTACTCGCTGTGTCGCGATCCTTCACAAGATTGGGGAATTGGCAAGACAGTGCGAGCAGGAACGGAAGATGATGCGCCGTGGCAGCCGGGGGCAGGACATAGTCTGGAAACCAACCAAGGAGACTCTAAGAAATGCCCTCAGACTGCGCGAAGATCTGAGGAATTCTAGGGAGCGGTCGTCGGGTCGGTGTAGCCACGCTCACGACAACAGATACGCGCATTTCCACAACGGTAGCGACACTGGCGAAGACTTCGACGAGGACGAGCTGTTGGCCACTAACGACGCCTTTCACTGGGCTGCCGAGATCCACCTCTACAGACGATTACTTGGCTATGAGTCGGACCACCCAGACGTCCAAGATGCCGTTGGTCTCATCGTCGAAGCCATGCACAAAGTCAAGCACGGTGGGACTGCCGAGAATTGTCTTCTGTTCCCGCTCTTCACCGCCGGCTGCGAAGCCATCAACTACGAGCACCGCGAATACACACTGCAGCGAATGCTCGAGGTGGAAAAGACTGGTTTGACTCAGGTAGGGTTGCCCCATTTACGACAGCGAAGTGTCTTTGCTAATGTCCGGTTCTTCCAGGTCAAACACGCCAGGCTCCTCATGGAAAGGGTGTGGTGTGAACGCGTAGCATGGTGGGAAATAGCGAACGGGGAGTTTATTGGATAGGTGAACGAACGGAACGACACAAAGCATGATACGAGTTCCACGACTACACCTTGACGAATACGCACATGAAGATTACGGCCGCCACTAGTCGGCCCTCAGCCATCAGGGTCGATCCGAAACTGCCGCAGTTTTTTTCCTTCTCTCACTGATGTGATCGATCCTTCCTTTTCTTCTCTTTCCTGTAATCATGATAGGGGGGGGGGGTTTCCGGCCGAGTTTCTTGTCCTTTTTCTTTCTTTCTTTTTTCTTATATCATATTGGTTCGATCTTGCTACTTTTCCATTCCGTTTTTTTGTTTATCGAGTTTTGCCAGGTTCGTGCTGGTGTCGCTTTCCTTGCGCTCGCTTCGACGAGATCAGGTGTGTTCGCGGTTTGCTTGTCCGCCTGCACATCTGTATCTGTACTTATTTGTGGTTGCTTTCTTGGCCGGGTGTTTGCGATTGATTGATACTAACATTGCTTTTGGTTTTCTTGTTCTATCGGGAGTTTGTGTCTGGGATGAGATGATGAAGGGATTGATTTCGAACCGAACGAACATGCCGCTATGGATATGGGGGAAAGCAGGACGAATAGTGATGATGATTATGATGTAGTCCTTTTTTTTTATTCAATCCTTTATTTTATTTTATTTCCTTATTTGGTCGTTGTGTAGCATAGCACGGATGTCGTTGGGGTACGAACACGAACTGGATTATGGGGGGCATATTTTTACGATCTCTGCTACCTATCGGGGAGGTTGGATGAATGGGGGGGGTGGTGGGATAGGCATCCTTTTTTGTTTTCCTTCAAACTTACAAAATACCAGTTTCCCCCTGGGATCTCTGGATCTTTCGCATTAACGGAGGAATAGGGATTCAGAGGAGGGGGGGTGACCCAGCGGGCGAGGCTTACGTGCATATGATCTATACATTTGGAGATTCCGGTTCGCCCGACGACGCACTCGAGCGATATCGACATCGGTGCTGCACAACATATCCAGGTAGTATATAGGTATATATATATATATGTATGTATGTATGTATGTATGTATGTACGGACACGAGTAGTGTGTATTCGGGAGTGCCCACATATGTACCGTGTACATAGATAGATGATGATTGTAGATATGTACCCTCCCACACCCAGGGGTGGGGGGCGTCTGCGCCCACCCTGCACCTGCGATGGGACCGGGCTTTCATCCGTGGAAGGCGGCGGGGGGGAGGGAGGGAGGGAGGAAGACGGTGGGCCGCTGCGGTCGCGGGGCAAATATTGGTCATAGGTGGCAAAGTGGAGCCATTTTCCTGTTTCTTTCACATGGCGGCCGGGAGTGATCGCGCGAGGGGTGATGGGTGTTTGTGGATGGACTCCAGGTCCGGTTTTTTTTTTTTTTTTTGATAAAAATAAAATAAAAATAATCATTAATCGCATGCGAACCTATCTAGATCATGGCGATATAAGTAAGCAAGTACATATTAAGTATGGGCTTTCCCGGTGATGATTCATTGGATGGACCTCCCGGTTTGATTGTGTCAAGATATTTGTTGTTGTGCCACGACTGCTGATGAGTGACGTGCGGTGACGCGGACAGTACGATGCCGTTGCATTGACTTGCGGGTACTTGGGGTACATAGATAGATAAACAGATATGGCGAGATCGTTCGGGTTTTTCGCGCGGGGAGGGGGATACAACTTGCAGTAACGATCGATAATGTGGACAAATCGACGGATGGACACTCCCGCTTCGTCCGCTCTCTCCGGCCCACACACACCTCCCTGGCTCCGATGCCGCGCAGCCCATCGGAGTGTCCATGTAGATATGATATGCAGGATGAGCGGCCGAAGGGAGCGGTTGTTCTAGAATTCCTGCGGCGGGTTGGGCCAGTGGGGTAAGGACGGAAACGACAGCTTCTGCGGGACGAAGCCAAGTTGTTCCGGCTAGGGGCCTCGGGTCAAGAAAGCGGTTCCCTATATATGGGGGAGAAACCGGTACATACATTAGGTACATACATAAGTACATACATACATATGCCAAAAAAGGGCTACATGTGCTTGGTGGGTCCTCTCCTCTTCCCTGCGAGGGTCAAATCCGTGGCACACATTCTGTCCATACAGCGCTCCCCGATTGCGTACGTGCTTTTCTCTCTCCGCTATGCACGGGCACGTTTGTCTCCGGTTTGCAGAGCCGTATCCCGAGGACGCGTGTTGTGGATCCCCAAGTTCGTTTTTTTGGGTCCGAAGACCACACACCTCTGGCCGTTCGACGCCCTTCTCGGAGGCAGCACACGCACAGCCGCAGCCACAGCGCGGGGGGCCAACTCTTCGGCGTACGATGGGCCCGTGATCCGTCGAGGTTGTGGGCATTGACGGAGGGTGGTGGCGGTGGTGGGAAACCGACGCGCCAGCGCAGATGTGTACGCTAAAGTCTCCATCGGCAGAAGACAGAACAGCAGGAACATATATAGGGGACGTGGTTCCCGCCGAAGCTCGACTGCGGCAGTTTCATGCGATGCATTGTGGTGGAGCGATCACGCCGCGGTTTCCGATGAGTGCGGCGGCTGCGCAAAGTGCGGATCGACCACGGAAGACACTGGATGGTTTCGGTCCACAGGCGTGGAAGCTTTGCCCTGGGCTACGGATGGAATGCGGGAGCGTTGTGCATGTATCTACATAGTTGTGTAGACTTCTGTGGGTATCTGTGTACAGCACCGTCGCCGAGCAAAAAAAAAGGCTGCACTTCTAAGTGAACACACACAAAAAGGAAAATGAAGAGTCATTCACTTCGAATGACTAGTCAATAAGTCTGAGTGTTTAGCTAGTCAATGGGTTAATTTGACTAGTCACAAACTTTGAACGACAAGTCAATCGCCTTAGGTGACTAGTCAGCAGCTCACCTGAGGAAGTCGCTGCCCGCAGTGAGGGCAGTGAAAGAGGCCCGTGGGTCAAACTTGTACCTCGTCGATGGTATACAAAAGGTTGCCCATAAAAGGTTTCTCGATATCGGGGTTTCAGATACCCAGGAGGCGGGCGACTTTTTTTTTTGGTGCGAGGTGAGTGATGTGATGTGCTATGGATATTGAGTTACTTGGATGGATATCAAATGTGTTTGAATCTTGTTTGAATGGGTGCCACACAGAATCCCGACTAGTAGTTGTCTTTCCGGTACATAGATGGCGAACTTGGAAGGAGCCATCTGAGCTTCAACTGTTGATATTTGCATAAACTAACCCCGGCTGCACGCACTTGGAGGAAGAGGCTGAAAGTCTCGAGTCACGACTTTGACACGCGACTAGTTCGCCGGTACACATGTAACACAGGAGTTTCCTCACGTCTCCCAACACCACCACGCAATTCGTTCGAACCACATCTGCGCAATGTCCGACAACGATGACACGGTGATGGCCGGAACGAAGAGGCCCGCCCAAGAAGCCCCCGAAGACGACGGTATGTACGCGAACCTTTTCGCAGGTGTATGTAGCTGCGCGTGCTAATGCGCCCCAGACAGCTCCTCCTCGGACGATGACTTCGGCCCGTCCTTCCCTCCCTCCGGCGGAGCGCAGAAGAAGAAGAAGAAGCGCCGGGCCATCCCCAAAGCGCTTGAGAAGCAGTACCTCTCCGCGCTTCCCACCGCCGTGAGATACAGCAAATCGTTGATGCACCGCGATACCCTTGCCTTTGTGACCATCACGCCATTCACGGACTTCCTGATTACGACGAGTGTGGATGGCGTGGTCAAGTTCTGGAAGAAGATGGCGAGTGGCATCGAGTTCGTCAAGATGTTCCGTGCCCATCAGGGTGAGATTGTGGCTGTGGGAGTGAGCAGTGATGGAAGGAGCTTCGCAAGCGCGGGAGTGGACAAGAAGATCGCTATTTTCGATGTGATTACGTTCGGTGTGTTTGGGGAAAGAAGTGTGCGGATGGGATGGACGGATAGCTGACTGGAGGTAGACCTGTTGGCGACAATCACGATCGAGAATCCCCCGCGGACGATATGCTGGGTCCACCGTCGAGGCTCGCCGCTACCCCTGCTTGCTGTCTCCGACACAGTATCGCCAGTGATATCCATCTACGACGGCCGAGGCGAGAACCCGAATCCCACGCCTCTCCACAGGCTCACCAACCTCCACCGCAGCATAGTCCATCTGTTGGCGTTCAACGAAAAGTACGACTGCGTGGTCTCGTGCGACGAAAGCGGCATGGTGGAATATTGGGCGCCACGTCACGAGCGCGATTTCGAGAAGCCGGATTCGGTCTTTGAGTACAAGTCTGCCACCGGGCTGTACGAGTTCAAGAAGTCAAAGTCGGTTCCCACTTCTATAACCATCTCTCCGACCCAGGAGTCGTTCGCTACCTTCTCGTACCCGGACAGGCTCATCCGGGTGTTCGATTTCCCCTCGGCGAAGCTCTCCCGTACCTATGACGAATCCCTCACAACCCTGGCAACACTGCAACAAGCCTCCTCTGCGGCCAGTAAGCTACCAGATATCGAATTTGGCCGGCGAATGGCTCTCGAGTCATCACTGGACTCTGGCACACTCCAGCACGCGAACGTCATCTTCGACGAAACGGGCCATTTCATAATCTTCGGCACTCTCGCAGGAATCAAGATCCTCAATCTGTCCACAAACAAAATTGCGCGTATCCTCGGCAAGGACGAGGCTATCCGTCCTATGAACATTGCCGTGTACCAAGGCGCACCCTCCAAGAAGAGTGTGATGACCGTAGAAATGGCGGCATCATCCAATCCGCTGCTCGCCGAAGCGAATGTCTGCGATCCGATGATCTTTTGCACCGCCGCGCAGAAACCGCGGTTCTACATGTTCAACAACGACAATTCAGCGTCGAAGTCCGAGCGCGACGTATTCAACGAGAATCCCCTCAAGGAAGGTGTCGCTGGTTTGTCGAAGTCACTCGAGCGCCGGCCGGGGGACACTGGTGCTGCAGCGATCCTGCACACCTCGATGGGTGACATCCACCTCCGGCTGTTCCCTGAGGCCGCACCAAAGACGGTGGAGAACTTTGTTACCCACGCCAAAAACGGATACTACAACGGCACGATATTCCACCGTGTCATAAAGAAATTCATGATCCAAGGCGGCGACCCATTGGGCGACGGCACCGGTGGAGAGAGTATCTGGGGCGGGGAGTTTGAGGATGAGTTCAGCTCGCTCAGACACGACAAGCCATATACTCTTAGCAGTGCTAACTACGGACCGAATACGAACGGCAGCCAATTTTTTATCACCACGGAGAAGACAGTTAGTTCGCATCCCCGAATGGTGTTGGGTCAATGATACTGACAAGATGTGTAGCCGTGGCTCGATAATAAACATACCATCTTTGGACGCGCGACACAGGGACTGGACATCATCCATAAGATTGAGAACGTCAGAGCATTCAAAGATAAACCCGAGGAAGACGTCAAGATCATCAGCATCACTGTGCTATAAGCTTGATGTTTAGACGGACTATATAGATGGGGGGGGGGGGCGAATCTGTATGTACGATATTGACGGATTTTATAGATGGGGGCGAATCTGTGCGTATGGTATCAACGGACCAAGGTGTATAGGAGACCACTTCTCCCTCGTGTGTAGCAGGAACCCAGTGATGGCATCAATTCGACCTAAAGAATGACAGAAGCACTCCAAACTCCAAACGAAACCCAAACCGTCCTCCCGTCCATTATTTCTCAACCTCCATGGCCGTAGCGCCCGCCGCCTTTTCCGCCGCCTTCTTCTCCATCTCCACAAACTCCTCCTTCTTCTCCAATGTGGCGCCAATGAATTTCCTCAGCGTCGCCCAAGTGCCGCCCACAGCGCCCCCGCCCTCTTTCTCCCCCTTCTCGACCTCGAGGATCGCCAGATTCTTTCCGAAGCGCTCACACTCACTCCTGAGCAGCCTCTCCTTCCTGACCATGGCGCCGGGACGGGACTTGATGGCCTTGCTCGCCATGCTGCCCTTCCACTCCCCCGTGGCGCCCTCCTTCCCGTCCCCGCCCAGGGCCGCCTCCGGCAGCGCGGCCGCAAGCGAGTCGATACTGCCCAGCAGCGCGGTACTGGTCTTGGGTCGCCGCCGCTTGACGACCTTGCTGGGCGCCGCCTTGCGCTCGATCCGCGATATGAGGTCGGCGTGGCGCGCGAGCCGCTGCGATTTCTTCGGGTTGCGTGAGCTGGCACCGGTGAAGGTGGAGGAGGTCGGTGCCGCCGCCGCCGAGGGACGGCTGCTCTTTGTGCGGATCGTGGCGCGGCCCTGTGACGGGTTAGTAATGCGGCGCACTCGGGATTGGGGGATTTGTGATTCCGGTACCATTTTTCTCTTTCGATTTGTCGGTGGGGTGGGGTGGTGGTGGATGAGAAATGTGATCTGTGAACGTCGTGGGTTGAACTTTCGGCGTTGCGCCTATTTTAGTGGTTGTTCGGAACCCTGGTTGGTGCTCATGAATTCTCACTCATCCGGACGAGGGCAGACAGACTGGACCCCCCACAGTGGAGAAAGATTGCAAGTTAGACCGGACATCATTATTGAAATCCGGTGGTGTCCTGCCCATAAGCGTGTGTCTGGAAACGGGAAAGCTGACGAACGGGCCAAGTTTGCGGCGGAGGAGCCTGGCGCTCGTGGGGGTGGGAATGGATGCGGTTCTCAGATCGGTACGGCATACGGCAAACGCCCTATCTAGGTCCCTTGCACACCTCAAAAAACGTGAGATTTCAGAAAAGAAGTGGGCTGAAGCCAAGCGTTGGGCTGCGGGCCAGGTGACTGGCAGGAAGTATACAAGCTGCCGGCCAAGCAAGCGGCCGGATAAAACAGTAGCGGATAGTTCCAAGAGACTTGCCTCGAGGTTTCATCTACCAGCTGAAGACGGTTCACAGCCTAACCAGTCAGCACCTGAAGTGGGCGGAGAACCAGCCCACAGCCAAACTCTGGTGGTGCCCGTACAGGACCCAGACCAAGTGCTGCCCGCACCGGAAATGCCAGCAGAAAATCTTGCTGGTAGATGAGGCGCGGAGGGGAACAGGGAGAGGCAAGGACCGGTACAAGATCCGGGACCTCCTCGCCGATGCGAGGTGCAGCCAGACGGTCCTGGACTTCCTCTCCACTACAAATGTGGGGAGGCGGGTCCCAGCCCCCGGCTGAGGAAGACGTCCAGAGTGAGGCGTCGGAGTGCGAACTCCGGGAGAGGCAATATAAGGAAGAGGCCGAGGAGGTGGACGCCGAGGGTGAGGGACAGCCACTCTTCCTTCCCACGCCCGCCTTCATGGCCTTTACGGGAGAGGAGTGAGGAGCCCGGGGCGGATTTCCTTCGCCTTTCCCTTTGCCATTTCTTCCGTGATTTCCTTAGTGCGCTCTATCACTCTTGGGACAGGCCTGCGCGGAGGGCAAAGGGGAGCTTGCAACGAGCCGGCTTCGCGTGGACTGCGGACAGTTTGTTCTCGCCATGATCTAGCTAGGTCGCATGCGAGTAATGAGCAAACAAAATTAAAACGAAAGATTGCAAGCGAGACTTCTGAATAGTTGGGGACTGTCTGGAACAAATGAGACAAGATGAAGACCTGCCTAAGGTGCAGAGGGGGAATCCTTTCAACGATCTCCTACCAGCTCCTCCGTGCTCGACATCTCAAGCCCGACCCTACTTGCACTGTCTTTCTTACTCCTCTCATTTAACTTATCTGTCAAAGTCTTCTCTAGTGCATCCAGTGCCTCCTCCAAGGTACACCTGTTCCTCTGGATATAATTCGCATGCATGAGGAGGATCATCTTCCCCAGCTCCCTACCACTCATCCCCGCGCAGTTTATCGAGCAACTCCACAGTCTTGTAGAAGGTGCCTCGGGGAGGCGATAAAGGCTCAGGGAGGCTTCTGTGGCGCAGGGAAGATGGGAAGGTGGTACGATGATGCCGGCCTGTATCAGCTCGCGCAGCCCGTTGCGAAGAATGCTGTAGATTGCCGTTGTCGAAGGGACGTCGATGAATTGCTTCATATCTAGGCGACGGGGATTAGCGATGAGGGATTGTAGGGGCAATGGAAGTGGGTAGTACCTGCCCGGTCGAGGAATGCTGGGTCCATGTATTGTATGAGGTTGGATGTCGTTAAGACAATCACCTGGGGCTGGTTAGCATCCATTGGTGTTTGCTGCCGGGGATTGAGGGACATTATTCTTGGTCCGTAGTTTATCCAGCGCGGTCAGGAGGGCGTTCACAACCTGATGAACCATGAGTCTTCGTCTGCGGGTCCATTTCCATTTCTGGCCGGAGTTCTCACCCTGATCCCGTCATTCGGCTCCCTTCCACCGATAGCTTTCATCCTTGAAGGCAGCAATGTCTCAACCTCATCTACTCCCATCAGCATATCAAGGCCTCTCACCCCTAACTTTAGACCACCACTCACCGATCAGCAAAATGACAAACACCGCCCCATCCTCCAACAACTTAAGAATACGATCAAACATCTGCCCCACCAATGTAGCCGACTCCGAAAAGTACTTGGAGAACAGGTTGTGGCTGTTGATCTCGAAGAGTTGGCTTTGCTGGTACTGGCCCGATAGCCGGATGGAGAGCTTTTGGGCCAATGCCCGTGCGAGACATGTTTTGCCGCTTCCGGGAGGGCCGTGGAAGAGGATGAGTCGGTTGAAGCCGATGCTCATCAGGTTCACCTGTCTATCGGAGAAGAAGGCTACATTGGCAATCATCAGTGGAATTCTCTAGCCCGGCGTGGAAGGTGGGGACAGACAAATCGTCGACAAGAAACCCAACAGTTTGCTCTTGAGGCCAGGCTCAAACACCAATCTCCCCTCGTCAGCGGAGTCTCCACTACCGTGCCTCATGACTGGTTGCACATACGAATCCCAAAGACCATCCAGCGAAGCAGCGGGGAGGTCTATGCTTCTGTAGGAGCTCTCGATGCCCACATCATGTCTGAGCTCGCGCTCGTGGAGAAGCTTGTATACGTGAACATGCAAGTCCGCGTCGCTCAGTGCGACAACGGCAGTCATGCCGGCAACCTCGGAGACATACAGGGCCTCCACGCCGGCGGGGAGGAAGGCGTATTTGTCTGCGGATGTGGTCAGAACTGAGGGATGCGTATAACTAATGAGGGGGCAATCGACCAGTGGCGGACATGTGCTCTTCCACAACCAATGACTTGTAGTTTTGCCGCAGCCATCTATCGATTGTCGCTGTGAGGGCTAGTCTATCATCGCAGATTGTATTCTCCGCGAGTCGCACTTCCACGTGTAAAGGAATCTTCAAACCGGAAGTCATTGGGGCAGTTGCGTGATCAGGCGTTGGTTTCTTAGAAGGTGGCTGTACTCTGTGCAGGGTGGACAGTAAGGTTCGCTTGCTTTGTTTTGTTTTGGACGAGCCATCTGTCAATGGTATACCCGTTGATAGGGAATGTAAAAGTGATGTTTGAGCACGACAGATCTTTTTTCCCCCAGAAAACAGTCAAGCGCTTAAACTTTATAACGAGACCCTGCTATTGAGACTTCACTTTCAGAATATTTGACCTATCTATATAGTCTACACAGAGAACATGTCGCGATGAATCCACAGCTTTCGATGAAATTAGCGAATCATTCCTTGTGACGGACGGTTTGCTCGATGTAGAATAGTGAGCTTTCGTGCAGAGAGATCTCCGGACTATGTAACATGTAGATCACCACACCAATAACTCTATCTAAGAGCGTCAGTCTGTGCTCGGTCCGCGGCTGCAGCTGCAGATTGTCTCGATAGTTATATACATATCGCCATCGTAAACGGAACGACTTGCAAATTCTACGTGTGGTTTCCACTGCTGTAGATCCTGTCTCTGCAGCTTTTGACCACAGATTTGCGCAATATAATCGCGCACACGAAACCTGCTTCGGTCCAAAGCATCCCTTCCTTCTTGCTACCCCTCAGCATATGTACCACCATCCACTATCAACCACCGTTACACCGTGACTACCTCACATACCAGAATTACATACCTCCCTCAGGTGGTTTCAGGAACATTCCTACTCATCTTCTCTTTCGCTTCTTTCTTTTCCCTTCTAGCCCTCCGCCTTCCTTCTTCAACGCCAACGACGGATGTCTCTGTACGAAACTGCCATATCAGCATCGCACACCGTATACACAATCGTCAAAAGCACCATCGTGGCGTCCACCGGGATATTGATCGTAATCTCGGGGTTGCTTTACTTCAAGCAATCGTTCGTCTCCCCGTCGTCCTATTTTCCTTTCCCGCATCGTCGAAGTCAGAGGCAGAGGGCACGCGATCGAAGTAAATCAATTGGCTAACCTGGACACGGCGTGCACATTGCCTTTGCAGGTCGCTCATCTACCAGAGATACCTTCCCGAGGGAGCACGAACCGAAGTCCCCACGCCCGATGACTACAAGATCGAATCCTGGGAAAGAGTCAAGCTCTTCACTAAGGATGGCGAAACTTTGAACTCGTATTTCTTGAAGGCTGTCAAACCCGCTGGCGCTACGGTACCCAAATCTCCATGGCGCGCCTGCGCGCGCGTGATCGCCAACTGGACTGACGCGAGATATTGCATAACCTCAGGTTCTGTACATGCATGGCAACGCTGGTAATATTGTCTGTGCGCCCTCGTCCCTCAAAAGTGCCCGATGGGAATGCTGACGGATCGCGTGTGAAAGGGACATCGCCTACCACTCGCTAGAGTGTTCTCGGACAATATGGGTGCCAACGTGTTTATGCTGTCGTATCGAGGGTTCGCAACTTCCATCACTGCCGTGCCGTACGCAAGAGAAGGCAGTACCTAACTCCTAGCTCTCCTCTAGCTACGGTCTCTCCACCGGCCGTCCATCGGAGAAGGGACTCTTGGTAGATGCGCAGACGGCATTGGACTACCTGCTCGACCGCCCCGAGGCAGCTCGGACCAAAATCTTTGTGTATGGGCAGTCACTCGGCGGTGCGCTCGCGATTCAGCTGGCAGTCAAGAATCAGGGCAAGGTCTCTGGGTTGATCCTTGAGAACACCTTCCGTTCTATGAGGACGCTCATTCCGAAGGCTTTCCCTCCGGTAAAGTATCTGGCCAGGCTCTGTCACCAGATTTGGCCCAGCGAGACCACGATACCATTGATCGAGAACACGCCAACGCTCTTCCTGAGTGGACAGAAGGACGAGCTCGTCCCGTAAGTTCCACCCCATCTACTCGTCCTTTCCCTCATCTTCCCAACTAATAAGTCTCAGCCCAGATCATATGGTAACACTCTTCAACTCTTGCGTCTCTCCCAAAGTCTGGGAGACGTTCCCCAACGGTTCCCACAATGACACATTCACGGAGGTGGGCTACTTCGAGGCGATATATCGGTTCATGAAGAAGGTGATCCAAGAAGAAGAAGTCGGACCGCGGGATGCAGTTCTCGCGTCCCCTTCATCACCATCTACAATCCCCTCCGCCCCTTACTCCCCCTCGTCGCAACCAAGTACTAAGGGGAAGCGGGACTCATGTATTCCTTCACCAATCTCCCCCAAGTCGTAATCTACCACTTACAGTACACTGTTCTACTGGAAACTGAATTTAATTCTCTCCTTCTCATTTCATTTCATTTCAGTTGATTTGAGGGTTCAAGTACATGTATCTCCAGTATCTTAGCTTTCATCCTTATTTGCTTCGTCTACTTCCCATTTCCTTTCCTTGCGGAGTTTCGGCGGCGGGTTGATTGGTTGCTGACGGGGTTCTGTTTCTGTGTCTGTCTGTATTTGCTTCTCACATACTTTAGCCCATCTTTTATTCGAGTTCTCGCACAAACCAGATTTTGATGGTGTGAAGACATGGGGTTATGATTTTTGGTGGGGTTAGGTTGGGTTAGGTTGGGTTGTTGGGTTTCAAGCAATGATTTAATGGGAATATGGATCGTTATGGCCTTTTCTTTTGACATTTGTTTTAAGTGCATCTACCTATGTACTCCGCCTGATAATTTGCAATCTCAAACCATTAGCGGTTTGGATTTTGACGGACAGATACAGCTTGGTTTAAACGATGCACATCAGTACGTATAGGATCCAGTTTATAGAGAATCTGGTACAAGGTGATTCATCACGGGGAACACCTACATAGGTACGCATGATACCAGGTTGAACATTTTGCAGATACAGTCCTACCTACCGGTACTGCCAAAACCGATCCATCGCACAGGCGGGCTATGTATCTAGCGATATCTCCTGGGAAAAAGAAGAAAAAAACACAGAAGCCCACCCATTCCTCCATCCATAAGCTAATAGTCGTCTCGTACATCCATCCATCCCTACTTCTAATTCCAGCCAGCCATTCTCTCCAGTTCCACTATAATCCGACATGAAACAGCAACTGCTTCTGCTTCCCCTTCTTCTTCTTCACACCACCACCACCGTTCTCAACCGCATTATCCGCCTCATCGCGTGCAGCCTCAGGAATACCAGGCACCCACGGGTTGTTGGTAACAACTGGCGCCCTATTCGGGATAGGAGTCCATCCCGCTGAATGCTTCTTCGGCGGTAAACTCGGGAATTCGTCTCTACCTATTGGGCGCCTAGTTGGTGCAGCCGAAGAGGAGGAGGGGGAAGCGGGAAAGGTGTGTGTAGTGCTGGTAGGCGGGGCCGGCGCAGGAGGCTGTGTTACCCACGGTGTAGCGCCGACGGCGCCTTTACCGGCGCGGTTGGGGTTAACGATGGGTTTGGGAAGAACAGATGAAGCGGAGGATGAAGGGGAATAGGTAGGGGTGGTAGCAGCAGTACCCCAGGCCGAGGCGGCGGCGGAGCGACCGGAGCGCGCGGTGGAGGATTTCAGTTTTAGAACACGAGTGGCGTTTGTGGACGTGGATGCCGATTGAGAGGAGGCACCAGCGATGGGGGGATAGTCCTCGTTCTGGTTCGGTTAGCTGGGTTGGGGGGATGTGTGGGGTGGGAGAGCGTACGATTGCCTTCCAGTTGTTCCATGCTTTGAGTAACTCCTTCTTTTTTACCTCGTCCTCATAGAGTTCGGCGACTTCGTTGATGAGCGTGTTGAGTTCTTTGGCACTGGCGTCGAAGAGACTCCACAACATGTCCACCAGGTTGTCGCCAGAGATGGCGCCACTGCGAAATTTACTGATGTCGTCGCGGAACAGTTGCATCTTTGTGGTATCGTTGCGTAGCATGTTGCTCGCACGCTCGATAACCGCTGCGTGACGGAGTGCGCGCGCGTCAGTGGGGTTCTGCGCAGGCGGCGAGGGCCGTGCTAGGTTAGCAGGGCGAGCTGCGGAGAGTGGCGGGAATGCAGCGTTGTTCGTGGGAGGCGTGATGGTGCGAGGCAGAGCCGGTATGTTTCCCGGTACCTGCCCAGGCGCGCGCGGCTGTGGTAGTTCTACGCTCTGGGTCTGCGGAGGCCTGGCGGGCTGTGGTGCTGGACGGGCTGCAAAAGCGGGCTCCGACAGGTGTCCTCCGAAAGTTCGAGACGTTGTGGACTGTGCGCTCTGGATAGCAAGCTGTTGAGTGCGGTAAAATGCGATTTCTGCCCGGTTCATGTGTTGCGCTGTCCTGACGGGGGGATCCTCCAACTCAGGACGCCCTCTGCCACCGTCACCTCCTCGTCCCCCACCACCACGCCGCCGTCCGTCATTCTGGGGCTGCACTGACCGCACATCCTGGAAGTGGCTGATATCGATGCGTCTGGCATCTCGCATTGCGGTCTTGCTAAGTCCGTTGGGGTGCACCTCAAGCTGGTGAGCTTTGAGATCAATCTCATATTCGAACACCACAAACTTCTTCTCCAGACATTGGCTGTCAGGGCAGACGTAGTGTGCCTTCCTAAAGTGTGCTTCCAAGGTGTCGTAATTGAAGTAATACTGTGGCTGCTGGTCCGCAGGACGGCTCCGTTCGCATATATGGCAGCGCTCATGCTTGTCCCGGCAGTGTATGAACAGCTCGTCTACTGAATAGAACCGTTGATTGCAGAATTGGCACTCAGGATGCCCCTTGAATCCGCTCTGATTTCCGGAGCCTGGTTGGTCGTCCCCATGCCGCTCATGGCGTCGTAGCTCTGCGGCCGTAAAGAGTTCGTGCTCGTGGGTGAAAACCTTCTTGTGGCGAGTGCAAAGATCACACATGACACGGTTGTGCTCATGCTTGACGTGCCGATGGAGATCCGGCCAGCCCAGACATGCTCGGTCACAGGTCTCCTCTGGACAGTTGTAACGGAGAAGTAGAGTCGCATCGTCACAGATCGCTTGATCATCATACTTGATGCCCAATGCCGCGTTCTGAGCAATTATTTCCAAGTCTTTGAAATCTTCAAAGAGTTTGTCATGCTCTTTGGTGAATATCACATACTCCGATTCTATCTAAGAATAGAAGTTAGAACAATGTATAGCACGAAGTACGAAAGCCGGGGAAGCTACTCGACAATGTGCGCATGTCTTGCTCTTGTACAAGGCACGCATCCTGAGGGAGCAGATGTGACACGTTGGGTGGTTGCAAGGCGGCATCGCAATGTACCTGACTGGATCCGCACAAATAAAGCAAATCTCGGATTCTGCATCGTCCGAGGCCGCATCGTCACTGTTCCGGGCCGCTGGCGGGCTTCCCGGAGCAAGCCTAAGCACTGTTTGCACGGATCCGCTCGAATCCTCTGATTGGTGTGCATTCGGATTGTTGTCTGCGCCCCTCCCGATCCCTCTTGACTTCCTCGGACCTCCGCGTCGTCCAGTCCCCGTAGCCCCATCGCTACCACCTCGACCACCTCTACCGCGTCCTCTATTCGCGCGGTCTTCTCCGCCACCATTGCCTCCTCCCCTCCGGGTTCGTCCCCCTCCTCTCCCGGCGGAAAATGCACCTGTGTTGTTCTGAGTTGGAATCTGCTCGCCAGTCGCTGATGCCATCGCTAAATATGATTGGTGGTGTTCGAATGTAGTGGAAAAGCTATTAATAATCAAGTTGAAGGTGGTTTATGAGAATTGGGTCGTAGATTCAAAGCGAATGTATGGTGGACGTTTAGATGTGAGTGCAAGTTGTTCCGATGGCTGTGGTGTCCTCGGAAGGGCGAGAAATGGAAAGAGTTGGTGGGGTTACCTTAAATATTTGACAGCCTGTGCAACAATCTGCATGCACTCATAGTTACAGCTCTAAGCCTCATTCTCGATTACACGAATGTACTAGTACAGACATTCCACAGAATGGCCCTGCGGCTGAGGGTATGTATGTGCCATGTGTGTAACACAAGCTGGAGAGTCTTGACAGCTGACAGCATCAAAGATCACGCAGCTGTGTCTGCTTGTATGTATGTCTTTTTATTTGCCACACTTTGCGAACACAATAGCTTCGTACATCAATACAATATAGTTGGCATATGGTTCATATATTCCGGTAATAAAAAGGCAAAACAGCCGAAGAAATGCAAACTGAAAAAAGACAAAAGTACGGAACGCCATTTCCACCGTGTCCCAGCCCGTTCAAACAATCCAGCAAAACAATCATAACCATACTTTATCATCGCTCTCGAAAATTCATAGCCTCAATGCCTATCGCTTCTGCCTCTTCTGTCGCCCTGTGCAGGAAGAGCCTAACTGACAGCATGGGCAAGCACCTTAGCAGCCAAAGCCGAGAGCAGCTGCAACACACTAGTCAGTCCGTCGTCTTTGACTTGACCCCCTGCTCGCCCTCGAACTCGTACTGCTACTGCCAACGCCAACATCGAAAGAGAATTTTAGCACCTTTGCCTTGTCACTCTGTGGGAGCTCTTGGAACACCTGGTAGACGCTCTGTCCCTTGCGATCGCGGATGGCGCCCAAGCGGTTTCCGGCGACGGCGCCCGCAAGGAGCCCGGGGACGTTGCCGACAATGAAGCCGATAGTAGCCCCCGAAAGTCCACCGAGAAGACCCCAAACACTGCCGCCCGAGTTTTGCGCCGGCTCGTCATCCTCGTTTAGTCCCTCCTCGTGCATCATCTCCTCGAAGACATCACCGAATTGGGCATCCTGCCAGCCGCTGCCCGAAGGCGAGAAGTGTTGCCGGGTCGCGTCATAGTCGCGGCGCCGCACAGGGTCAGAGAGAACGTAGTAGGCATCGTTTACTTGCTGGAACTTCTTGGTGCGAGCAGCGCGTGTAGGGTCGTTATGGGAGACCCGGTCGGGATGGGTTTTGAGGGCCGTACTGCACGTGTTAAAGATGGACTAAGCAGGAGCGAAGGCGGCAAACCGCTTATACGCATCGCGAATTTCCTGAGGCGTCGCAGTTGACGAGATCCCGAGTGCTCCATCTATGACTTGGATTAGAGATAGGCCGAGCAGCTAGACAGAGCGGCGCACAATAGTCAACGGATGCTGATGTTGAAATAAATGTTAGCCTGCACATGCGCTAGAGGCGGGAACGGGAGGGACTTACAAGTCATAGTATCTGTAGGTAGCAGCTGTAATAATGTTTGGTTTCAGTGTGTAAAAGAAGTCGAAGGGAAAGATGCCAGTTAAGGGGAAAGGGTGGCTTTCAGCTAGAGTAGGAAGTATGCACCTTAGTAAGGTGGTGGCGCCTCCACAGCAAGGCCACTCTTTGGGCCAATGACGTAGAGAGGGTGTACCCAAGTCGAGCACGTACGTAAGTCGAGCGCTAACGCACTAAGAGGGCGCTAGTGCACTAGCGTACTCTAGACCGCCAGCGGCGTTTTATTTGCGCCGCGACGCAGGTTCA
>Ga0307516_10003196_pt1 | contig 21302 bp, 30 predicted proteins | sample 19_EM_MG_FD_203310 | JGI IMG/M metagenome (GOLD analysis project Ga0307516, IMG submission 203310) | Populus trichocarpa ectomycorrhiza microbial communities from riparian zone in the Pacific Northwest, United States - 19_EM | ecosystem: Host-associated > Plants > Roots > Unclassified | place... | reverse complement strand
CGTTTACGCAAGAGCGGGGAAGTAAGAAGGGATATCTGCTGTTCTTCTTGTACTTCTCTTCCTGTTCAATATACTAGTTAAGATACTTGATCTTGATCTTCACCACCGAATCGATATTCTTTCAACACACTGGGTGAAGGTTCGCCCCGATGCCCAGTGCTGGTGGTGCAAGTGCCCCTCGCAAACGAGAGATCATCTCTTCAAGGTGTGTCCGGAATGGAAGGCGCAGCAGAAAATTCCGTGGGCAGAGGTGCTGAAGGGGACCAAGAGGTGGAAGAGCAGGTGGACGGTCCGGGACCTGCTGGCCGATAGGAGATGCGGGCGGGCAGTGCTGGACTTTCTCTCCTCCACGGACATGGGAATACTGGTGCCACCGCTGGAAGAAAAAGGCGACGCCGGAAGTGAGGTGTCTGAGTGGGAGCTCCGGGAGCGTCGGGAGCGGCAAGAGGAGCGGGAGGAAGAGGCGGAGGCGCTAGGTGCTGAGGACGAGGTGGGCGCTGGAAAGGGACCTCCGCTGTTCCTACCCACACCCTCGTTCATGGCGCCGGCAGACGAGAAGTAGGGGACGGGGCGCGCTTTTCTTTTGTTCTTTCCTTCGTCAATTCCCTTGGGCGCGTCTACTCTTTCTTGGGACAGGCCTGGGCGGAGGGCAAAAGGGGAGCTTGCAACGTGCCGCCACTGCGCGGACTGCGGACGAGAAAAACTGGGCAAAATGTACGCCGCCATGATCTACATGGGTCGAATGCGAGTATGATTAAACAAAAAAAACCCCTACCACCCCCGCGCCCATCCCAGTGGCCGACAGGGTGCGTGCCGGGATATGCGCCGGCGATCACGCGGGGCGCCAATTCGCTTATATTTCCTGATTCGGTAATAAATGACTACATGCCAACATGGGTAGGTGCACGGCGGCGCGGAAGCTGTGTTCGGGCACCAATTCCCGATAGGTTTACGCTGCGGATACATTGGAGAGCGGAGGCTCTACTACCGCTGTCTGGTATAGGTGAGGAGGAGCCAACAGCGCTGACGGGAGTGGTCGGCTGGCTTAGCGCGGTCGGCGAGGGAATGGTGCCAAGCGGCTGTTGAGTTTGGAGGAGAACGCAAGCGCTGCTTGTTGACCCCATGGATTGTTTGTTTGCCAACATCGATGCTGCGGCCTGTAACAAGCTACTTTCTTCCAGGGGAGTTACAGTAATGGGGTTGGGATACAGCACGCGAGCTAAAAAAAACACGCCACCCAAGAGAGTTCTGAAGCGGGGTAATTGAATATGGGCGTTGTGGCGCTGGTGCAGTCTTCAGCGGGGCAGGGAGGGGTACGAGGGGACGAGCCCAGCCCATCCAGCCTCAAGAACAAAGCGGCCGATGCTGTCCATGGCCAGTGCCGAATCAGGGGGAGTCGTCTGTAGCTTGTAAGCAGTCGGGTGCTCGATTGCTGTAAAAAGTAAACGTCTTCAATGGTCGTGGCTGCCGCGGCTGTTTCTGTCTGGTGAAGCCTGAAAATTGGACGATGGATACCGCTTCGTGAGTGCACCTTGTCCTGCAGCTTGGTGCCCAAAGCAAAACAATCAAAGACCAGTTTTCTGTGCAGTGCTGGCTTCAGTGTGTGCAGCAGCGGGAGAGCGCCTACGGGCACTATTGGACGCACAGCGGCGGGGAGTGCGGCGTGGGCCGCGAGGCTCGAAAGTGGCTGCTGTTCTCTAGTATCTACGGGCGACTCAAGTGTTCTACGTTGCTTGGGCGAGCAGGGCCAGTCCTGAGTACCCGCTGTCGGAGGGGATGGGTGGCTCGTCTGCTGGTCTGCCTGGTGCTGCGCACAACCTGCCAGCGAGGGGCAGCAGACGGCGCTGGCCAGTCCCACCTGTTTTCGCCGTTGGCGTCTAGCCACGGCCTGCCATTCGGATGCCGCCGGCCAAGCTCCGGTCTTTCCACTGCCCGTTGAGCTCCACCCCCTCACCGCCACTCTGGGCGCTCGAAGGGGCGCACCCCCTTTGCCCTAGCCATCGGGAAAATTTTCTGGGCAAACATTTTGGCCGCTCCCGCTTGGCACGCTATTGGGAGCGAATAAATGTACTCCTCTCCTCCCTCGCTCTTTCCTTCCTCTCCTCTTCCTTCTTCATTCACTCCGCACTTCTCTCTCCGCCTTCCAACCTGAACTCCAGCTTCATCGACTCTTGTGCTTGCACACCAATCTTCTCTTCTCCTTCGGCTCTCCTCTCCTCTTCTACTTCTCCTCCTCCTTTGCGCCTCCCTCAAACACCTCCTCCCCAATTTCTCCTTCTCCCCTTCCTCTTCTCCCTCTCTTTTCGACGAAGTACTAATGGCTGCTCATGTCACCGCCGCTTCTGTCCGCGCTGCCTCGCGCATCCCTCTCCCCGCTCGCCCCTCCGACAACCTCCTGAGGATCGCTAAGCGGGGCAAGACAATCCACGCGCCTGCCCGCGTCCGCGCCACCCGGGCCGATGTCACCCGCTTCGTTTCGAGGATCCCGACCCGTGCTCGGTCGGCTTCCTCCACCTCGTTGGCCTCCTCTTCGGCCTCGGACTGCACCTCTTCGGCGGTATCTTCCCGCACCTCCTCTTCCTCGACCAAGGTCAGCCTTGTCGTCGAGCAGCTGCTCATTTCCTCGCGGAAGATGAGCCGCATTCCTATTGCCGTGGGAAGAGTCGCACCGGGGCGGGCCGCTGCCAGTCGTAAGTGCCCTCCCATACCCTCCTTCCATCCTTCACTTCCTTCCATCTTTCACTTCCCTCCTCATCGGCTCTCACCATGAAACATCTTTCTTGCGTTTCGGAAGATCCAATACTTTCCCCAACTTCCCGCATTTCATTGCATTCCTATCTCCACATTTGTACCATCTTATAAATCCTCCCATGTCTACCGTCCATTCCTTACCCTCACTTCGTAAACATTTTCAACTGCCATCTTGCTTATCTCTGCCATCTCCCTCCTTGAACAACTTCTGACATTCTCTTAACAGCCGCCAAGAAGGCCCCCGAGGCCTCCGCCGCCAGTGATGCGGCTTCCACCGCCACCGCGGGGAAGGAAATTCCCGCCTGCCAACCCTCGGCCAGCCCGAGCGCCTTCGAGCAGGACCTTGACGCCGTCGGCGAGGAGCTGAACATGCTCCTTGACGCCCACCTGAGCGGAAAGCTCAGCGAGGACGGCCTTTGCGAGTGGCTCGACAGCCTCAAGCAGAAGGTCGACGGCCTGGAGGAGATGTGCCCCGTGGAGGAGACCATCACGGAAGGCCACCAGATGCCTCCTGTTGAGGCCACCTACCAATACGCCGAGTCGGTCTCGAGCGTCGTCTCCAGCGAGTTTGAGATGTACCCTCAGGCCCGCGAAGAAGACGCCGAATCGGTCGTAAGCTCGGCCTTCCCAGACCAGGAGTTGCTGGATCGCCAGTCCCCCTTTGGATCGGTTTGCGCGACGATCCTGGACGAGGAGGACGAGGGCGAAGTCACCCGTGTGACTGATGCCCGCTACCTCGAGAATGCCAGGGAAATCCTGATCTCCATGGTCGAGCTTGTTTGGGCAAGGGGCGTGCCCGCGGCAGCAATCTTCTCCCCCGCCGCCTGCTCCGGACCTCTCCCGAGGGCTGGCCTTTGTGTTCGGTCCCCACAGCGCGACCGCCTCGACTTCAGGGCCGGGCCCAGCAGGAGCCGCTACAGCCTGCTGCCAGAGGAAGTGGACTCCGATGGTCCCTCCTTCGACTTTGTCCGGCCGCAGCTGGAAGAGGACAACGAGCTGGAACCCCGCCAGCAGCTCGAGCTGAAATGGCGGGACGACGCCGACTACGCGATGTGCTTCTAAGGCACCGCGACGGCAGGGGCGGGAAGGATGGAACTGGGTGCGGTGGTGGCGGTTGGAGGACTGAGTGGGATGTAGGCGTGCGTTCTCTCCAGGAGTGTGCTGACATATATCCATACAGGTATGATATGCGGACGGCCTCCCTGCCCGAAGGCAGCATAGTTTCTGGAGTATCCACTCCTTTGCCGGTAAGTTTATCCTTCCCGCTCTCGTTCCTTTTCAACCTCCAGAACATTAATTAGTCACCCAGCGCAGGCGACCAGCGGAGGATGAGCTGCCTCAGGGCACACCAGACCCGGAAGGGTGCACCGGTTATGGGAGTACCCACTCTTTAGCTGGTGTGCTCCTCTTCTTCCACTTACAATACTCGAGTGGCTACTGACTTGATCATCCACTGTAGGTGACGATCGGAGGATGAGACGCCTCAGGGCACACAGCACCCGAAAGGGAGGGCTGGTATGACCCTACAATTTTTACCGGTATGTCATAACCCCCTTTGACTCACAATGACTTGCTAATAGATTCCTATGTGGACTTCTTTCTTCCTTCTGTATCTAGTTTCGTATCGCCTCCCCTTTCTCCCTTGTGTTAGGAGGCTTTTTTTTTATTATTCACGTTTAAATCCTGAAAAAAAAAATTGTTTTTGCTTTTTGTATTCTCGTTTTTTCCGTTTTCCCCTTTTATTCTCGCATATCTATTTTTCCTCGGTGGGGGGGGGACAGGAAAGGATCGGTTTTACCGGGGGCCGAGGAGTTGGATCTGGGGTCGGGGGATGATAAGATATAGGGGGGTTCGGGGATTTCGCTTTAGATGCTTGATGCGCTTTTGATGCGCTTTTGTTGCAGGATGCGCTTTTGATGCGCGCAGCACGCGGAGGAAACTATCGTGTACCATCCTTGCTTTTTTACTTTTATTTTGCGGGGGAGGGGGGGTGGGGGGGTCGGGTTATTTTTGGAGACCAAGGAGTTGGATCTGGGGTCGGAGGGAGGGTGGAGGACATGGGTTGGCGTTTCGTTTTTTGTATGGCTTCCTAGCATTAACTATTGCTCATTGTTAATGTTGGCCACATCACTACATTCTGGCGATGTAATACGACTGTTCGTTGCCAAAGCCGCTCTCATCCCTGGTGCCACATATCCCTAATCGACCCATCGGATACACTACATAGCTGGAGCCCCGAAGCAGTCACTATTACGCTTGGGGCGCAGGTGCATTCCTCATTCTGCCAGTACGTAGCCGACTCTGGATCAATACTCTAACGATACTCGTACCTACACTTTCTCGTGAATTTCAATTTCCTCCCCACGATTCGTACTGCTCCTTCCCCCCGTCTCGTTTCCATCCACTTAACTCCTAGACAACTCCGAAGTAAGCCTGGCATTGCGATCGATAGCAGACCAAATCCTCACCCAGCAGTTGCTGGTGTACAGGCCAGAATCGTCTCCGAGCACAACGCGACGGCACACTACCTACCGCAAGACAACGAAGAGCTACAGTAGACAAGTAGCAGCGCGGCGGCAGACACGGAAAATCTCCTTTCACTCTCTAAAAGCACGTCAATCGCCACTCTCGGCGTATTCGGCGCCGACCGCTGAGCGGCAAGTCAGGAGAAACGTTGACATTCAGAACAGTCGAATGGCGGAGGGCTTGCCGAATACAGCCATTGCACTGGTGAGCTTCGCCCCCCCTCCGGGCTTGAATTGACCGCGCTCGCAGCCCATCGGTTCCTCCACTGTGCGATAGCACTATCCTACCGTTGCTACCATCTATCGCCACCAGGCGACGGGATATTCAACCGATACGCCACGAATCTCCTCGGGCTGTGGCTGTGGCGTTTCTTGAAAACAATCGTTACAGGACTACGCCGCGCAGGGCACTCACAACAACGGAGAAAAGCATATGGATACAGAACGCTGCTGCGATAGTACGGGGTTACCAAAGACGGGGCAAGTGGGGAGCAAGATCATCGGTGCCACCAATCGCACGGGAGCGCTCAATGCTTATCGATACTTCAATTTCGAAAATGCGAGCCCAGGAAGAGACTGATTGTTTTTTCTGGTTTAATCATACTCGCATTCAGCCTATCCAGACTATCGCGACGCACATTTTGTGTGCATTTTGACCGGCTCCCGTCTGCTGTCCGCTCGATGGCGGCACGTTGCCAGCTCCCCTTTGCCCTCCACCCAGACCTGTCCCAATAAGTATATCATGCACTAAGGAGAGACAGATTGTTTGCTGCCGACGAAACTGAAGGGTTCTGGCCATACCATATCATGGTATAACCACTCGGCCGCCGCATGTAGGGTCGGTTTGTTGGGGAGATGACAGCAGTGCGCACTTCCCTCCGATCCCCGATTCGACTTCACCATCCTACTACCGAATACGCCAGATAAGCCATTTCAACGTCGGTGATACCGAGTAACCGCACCACGATCCGCAACCCTCATTTCTGCTCGCCTAGGAGGACGAAACACAGTTCCACTTAGCCACTGATTGGGGCATCCGCATACGGACACACTTCACCCTTGACTATCGGATTGATTGCTCGACAGTATTCCCGGTAGCCTATCGTTTCGGTCGTCCCCGGCCCGCAAAGTCACTGGCAGGCCTCCTCCGCTCACCCGTTTGATCGTAGTTCCGTCGGCTGTGAGAGTGAATACACACGTTGAACGGGTATTCTGGGGATATCCACGTAACTATGGGAGAGAGACTATCGCAATGTATCCTCTTGCAGAGGCAACGGGAAGAAGGAAGGGCGCTTACAGACACTCCTGGAATTGGTACAATAGGCATCTACGGAGGAAGCGGTGGAAGGTTCAAAGATATCACTGTCGCCGGCTCGCCGGTGATATCTGCGTCCATGTCGTGGTTCTCAGTCTCGTCGATTACCTCGGACTTCCAAAGCGCCGCGCCAGTCCGTTTCCCTACTACCTAGCGCAAAGAGTGGTTACCAGCAAACCCTCCAAGAAGATCGAGGCGACCGCAGCCTTCTAAGCAGCAACCTTAATCGCACCTGAGTATCATTTTAACAACAGATATACCGCGTGTACAACTGCCAGCGAAGCTCCCATATTCTTGGATCCCGGTCCATCTTACTATCCGTACCTGTATCTTTCCCTGGTGCCTTTGGTCAGCACTGAGGTATAGTTACTAACAGCTTTGCAAAGAAGAAAAGCCATCGCAGTCATTTCTCTATCGCCGAACGCGAAGCGCGTATTCTCATCGCGTTGGAGCGATGGCCGTTCGGGCACCGCGTCGTATGCTCTGCCTCGTTGTATTGATTCCTGAAGTGGCCCGCTGAACCGTGTGGAGAATGGAACTACTACCCAATACGTCCGATATTTTCAGATGTTGGTTCTACCTCCGCTTGCATTGCGGGAGATTATTTTACCACTCCAGGACACGACGAGAAAGCTCGCAACCTCATATTCCCGTGCGCTGGTTTTGCGTACGCTTCAGCGACGGATTGCGACACCCAGCCGCCTGAAGTGACTTCTACCCCGCCCAACCGATTCCTTCTTTCGTCGCGGGATCTATCACTCCCGAATACGCGGTGCGGCCATCGCCCGAGAGCACGGATTTTGGTCTCCACAAGCAAGTACCCTATTCGCGTCAGGCAGTAACTGCGGTCATCTGTTCAATAACTATCTGCTATACCGGATCGGCACATACTTCGGATTGTCGCATCGCCTGCAGCCACGGGTGGGAGTGATAGGAAGAGATGAAACATCTGCCTGCGCAGCAATTGTTGACAGGAAGGGACGGTTTACGGAAGGCAGGGGCTGAGCGTCATGGCTTTTTTCAGTCCGTCGACCTTGGCATATGCCATACACGTTAGGATGACGGACGTGGTTTGGCGACGGATTGGAAGGCACGGAGAAGGATGAAGGAGTGGAAACCTGTCCAATACGAATTACGGTGATATTAGTCCGGCATTAGGTTAGCCCTTCGATGGGGGGTCAGGTTGACATGTCGACCGGTGGACCAATTCTTTCTCCTTCATCTGGAGTAGGTACATTGAGTTCATGGTGGCGTGCCCGCCGAGATTAGCTATTTGACTACAATGTAACTATTTGCCGAATGATGTGCAACAGATCCATTCACGCTCACCCTTTGCACCCACTCGTACCCTTGCCAATAGCAAATGCGTTCAAACGCGACCGCCCCGTGCGCCACTCCGCCAACTGCCCCCCCTCCCCCTTCCCCCTCAGATGTCCGTTTCGCTACCAGCTCTGCATTCGTGCGTGCCGGTGGGACCAATCTCACGGCGTCCACGGAGCGCTGGCGCTCACCGTCTTCGCGCTAGTATACATCTCCGTCTATAACTTCGCACTCCGAGCCCCAGTTCGAACGCCAGACATCCCCCTGGTTCCCCATTGCAACTGCCGTGTGGATCGGCAGTGGAGGTTGAACTTTGACGGTTTGACCTCGCAGCCGCTGCGTTATCGGCACTCGCGCCGTCGTGTCTGCGGGGCTATGGAGTCGGTGCTCTCAACTCGTCCCCTGTAGATTCCATTGCACGTCAGTATAAGTGCAGATATCGGCGGGGGCAGTGATCTTATACAACCTATTCTGGCAGGTGGGGCGACGTTCTAGGCTGCTGCTTGCTCGTCGGCTTTGGGAGGGCGATTTGCTGCTTCAAGCTTGCCTCTTCAATCTTAGACTGTTGAAAGAATACCGATTAGCGATGAGGATAGAAATGAATGATAGGAGTTCGATCAGTCTTAATGCTGTATGAGATGAGGAAACACAAGGCGTATCGATTTTTGTAGTTCGAGTGGTTCACAACTTCGTTCGATAAGTATAGAGTAGGAGAAGAGAAAGAACCCGCAGAACAAATATCCTCCGCTGACACTTCTGCGCTTGCGCCTTACGCAATCGTGTCCTCAACAAACTCTAAGGCTCAAGTGCCAAATCTAAACGACGCGCGAGAAGTATTTCCAACATGGACCATGCGAGTGCGCTGAGCGAATCAGCGAGCGAACCACAAGAATTCCCCCTCGGCCGTATCGTCTGATTTACTCCACGCGAGCCAAGTCCAGGATGGCCGCGCTAGCTACCGTTACGCTGACGGCCGCAAGACTCGGCCCTGGCGAACGACAGCCACAGTGGGAGTGTTCCTGTGGGATCCAAACCGCCGGTTCACACACTGTTTACGAGACAAGAGACGTCAGAACACGAAAGAAAATGCGTAGATCTGGCAAAAAGCAGTCCATTCGATGATACCACTTGTAGCAACCATTCCCGGCCTATCCAGAAGCCAACCAAATAAAATGATGAACATACAAACACCTTCACCCCTCGGCACCTCCCTTCCACCATCCGCAGTGCATCTGCACTACCATCGTGATCACTTCCCTAGTCACACAAATTACAATAATAAAGCAACGGCCGACTCACGCAAGATCCTATAACCCCCGCCCCAATCCTCCCATAATCCGACCCGGGATCCGAGAAACATCCGCCTGAGTTGCGGGTAAAGTATTTCAAACGATATCACCGCCCTCTCCCAGCACGCGATCTTCCCCGTTTTCAGCAGCATCGGCAGGCGTAGCCTCGAAAATGTCTCCGCCTGCTCCATACGCAACGCCAACCGGGGAACTTCCGCTTGCATTGTGGGGTTGGGTGTTCAGGAAGTTTCCACATTCATCTTGAAACAAGTGATGCGCCCAATCTGAGGCCCAGTTGTCGGTTGCGGGTTCCGGAGCGCTCCCGCCTGCATCGAGTGACTCCCCATTCTCAATGGGTGCGTCTGGGTTGTCAGTCACGACCTGCTCATCGTTTCCACCTGCGCAACGTGACGCGTCACTCGCCGTATTTTCGCTAGCGATATCAGCTCCGGCTGCCAGTGCTGCTTCCCAGCAAAAATACGACACGAGATCCCCCTGGGTTCCGACAAGTTCAATAGAGGGGGTTGTCTGATCGTCTCCACCTGCATTGTGCGTTGCGCCATCTGCCAGTTTTTCACCTTCGCTGACACGCTGCGCATTCAGAGTGCTCTCACCAGCATGAGGTAACACGCCATTCGCCCAGTTTCCGTCTACAATGCCCGTTTCATAGCTGAGTGGGTGTCCACCTGCTATGCCCAGTCCGGAACTGAGAGGTCGTTGGTCTATAATTCCTGGCTCAGAGTTGATAGGACGTCTGCCAGCGATGACCGGCCAAGAGCCGAGAGGGTGTCCGCCTGATGTGCCCGGTTCAGAGCTGAGTGGGTGTCCGCCCGCGATGACCGGCCGGGAGCTGAGTGGGTGGCCACTTGTGATGCCCGGCCAGGAACTGAGTGGATGGCCGCCTGAGTTGCGCAGTCCGGAGTCGAGTGGGCGTCCGCTCGGGTTGTCCGGCCCGGAGTTGAATGGGTGTCCGCCTGATGTGCCCGGTTCAGAGCTGAGTGGGTGTCCACCCGCGATGACCGGCTGGGAGCTGAGTGGGTGGCCACTTGTGATGCCCGGACAGGAACTGAGTGGATGGCCGCCTGAGATGCCCAGTCCGAAGCTGAGAGGGTGTCTGTCCGGGATGCTCGGTCCAGAGCTAAGAGGGTGTCTGCCTGCGACGCCCGACCCGGAGCTGAGAGGATGTCTGCCCGAGATGCCCAGTCCGAAGCTGAGAGGGTGTCTGTCCGGGATGCTCGGTCCAGAGCTGAGAGGGTGTCTGCCCGCGACGCCCGACCCGGAGCTGAAAGGGTGTCCGCCTGAGATCCCCAGTCCGAAGCTGAGAGGGTGTCTGTCCGGGATGCTCGATCCAGAGCTAAGAGGGTGTCTGCCTGCGATGCCCGACCCGGAGTCGAGAGGGTGTCCGCCTGAGATCCCCAGTCCGAAACTGAGAGGGTGTCTGTCCGGGATGCTCGATCCAGAGTTAAGAGGGTGTCTGCCCGCGACGCCCGACCCGGAGCTGAAAGGGTGTCCGCCTGAGATCCCCAGTCCGAAACTGAGAGGGTGTCTGTCCGGGATGCTCGATCCAGAGCTAAGAGGGTGTCTGCCTGCGACGCCCGACCCGGAGTCGAGAGGGTGTCCGCCTGAGATCCCCAGTCCGAAGCTGAGAGGGTGTCTGTCCGGGATGCTCGGTCCAGAGCTGAGAGGGTGTCTGCCTGCGGCGCCCGACCCGGAGCCGAGAGGGTGTCCGCCTGAGATCCCCAGTCCGAAGCTGAGAGGGTGTCTGTCCGGGATGCTCGGTCGGGAGCTAAGAGGGTATCCACCTGCATCGTGTCCCATACCACCCGCCCAATTTTCCCCCGCACTCTGGGGTTGGGCTGGCAGAGGGTGTCCCCTTGCATCGTGCGATATCCCATTCACACAATCTTCTCCTGCGTACTGGGGACGGGATTTTGGAGTGTTTTCACCGTCACCATGTGACTCGCCATTCACCCAATTTCCGTTTGCATTGTCGAGTGATGCGTTCGGGGCGCTTCCACTTGCAGTACCATTCTCGCAACCCGTCAAATACCCCCTCGGTGTGGTGCTAGGTGGATCATTCAGAGCACTTCCACCAGTGGAGTTACCCGCATCCACACCTACTCCACCCTCGTCCGCATGTTGTGCATTCGATGGGAGGACGCGATGTCGCATCCGCAGCTCGGGCCTGAGATGAAGCCATTCGACTTCCTGGCCTGGGGAGACGCCAGTTGGGTACTCGCCATTTGCACCACACATAGCTACCCAAAACCGACGTTTGGACCAGGAGGCGGTGACGTGGATCCAGCCGCTTCGCATGAGGTCACTTGCGTACCTCTCACGGCCGGTATCGGCGAGGTAGTGGCCCACATATCTGCACTGTCGGAGAACGACGTCGAAACCATTTGATTCGACTATCGGGTTGTGCTCGGCAACTGCGAACGGAAGTGTCAGTTCAGCAGAAACGGGGCGACGGGGTGCGTACGGTGGAACCGAACGAAGTCCTCCATGGCCTCGAAAGTCGCATTAGTAGTGATCGCAAACCGAGGTCAAGGGGCTTTCTTTACCGGTAGACTCTCAACCCATTCCTGCCTCACTATGAGACCGCGGACCAACGAGCGGCCCATCCGGGCCCCGTGTTCGAACGTTACAATCATTGGGATCTCTCGGGCGATGACAACGGCAGAAGGTGTCTCAGTGGAGTCGATATCTGGGGATATCGGAATGTTGTCGCCATTGTGTTGTTCGGTCATGCTGGATAGTATATATAGAAAGAAGTCTCAGTGCGAGCCCTTCGATGAAATGGAAGGATAGTTAAAAGAGGTGCTAAGTATGGCACTGCTGAGGTGTATTCGGGGAGGTCAGGAGCGGCAGGGGTGCAGCGGCAGGATCTGTGCCACGCGGGGGAGTGCCGCCAAGCTCCTCCAATAATTCTCTCTACATCGTTGGTCCACCAGAACAATCTTTCACACGACCAACGACGCTCACTCACTTATGCTTTGCATCCCCAGCCGCGAACACAAGACGCCTCGGAACTTGAAACTTCTTCATCTAATTCAAAAATCATGCTTTCAGGTGATCGACCTCACCGCCACCTGAACGCCACTTCAACTCCAGAATACCAGCTACAGCGAGATCTCCTCCTGGGAGCCAAGTTACATCGGGACTGTCTCGCGCCTGGGGCAGCTAACCGACCTGCGAAAACCCATTCGATGTTTCGAAGCCATTGGACGACATTCCCGCATCTGGGGGTAGCGAATGGTGGACGTCGGCCGAGGGCAGCGCAGATAACCACCAACCGGTTCAGGTATGGTTGGTAGGCAGCAGAGTTAATGTGTTCGGAGACATCCGTGCTCTCCTGACACTTCAGGATGGAGTCCCTCCACGGATCGCATTGGCTCTACGTTCCCGGGAAAGGAGCATACGCCGACAGAAAAGAGCACCTTATAAAACCCATTGCTCGTTGACTACAGGCTGTTGGCAGGTGCGAAGGTGGAACGCGCGAGTAGGAGAAACTCGGTGGATGGCGGGCCAATGGCTTGCATTTTCCGCATGTATGTATGTCATACTACGAAGAAAAACAAAACTTGAGCTCCAAATCTGACGCTTACATCTTTCGCACTCGCACACATATCAGATCGCGCCGTTATGCAGTCTACTACAGCAGTTGTGCAGAGAGCCCGTTTCCACTAAACCATTTTTTACAATCTGGGCACCAATTTCCATATGTGCCTCCACTCCCGGATACCATCTATCCTGCAATGGCCCTTTCCGATTCTACGAAGAGCCTGCGCCACCCGATTACTCGCCACAGTCCTTCGTGTTGCCCGAACCCTCTGAGCAGTCCTTATAACTCCGAGATGACCAGCAGTCGCTTGTCATAATATTGGTGGCCCATCGGAATCGCCGTTGACGACTGTTGCCGGAATCATGCTCCCGCCGATGTTCAGTGTATCCCGCTATCTGAATTGCTGAAGCCCTCGGAACGCCACAGTTATTCAGCTATTAAGGGTCAGGTGCTCCCAAGTCACCACTGAGGGAAATAAGAGTCAGGCTGGTCAGGTTCATGAGCCACCAGGGTTTGCACATACTACATGAGCGGTACGCGACGGGTGTTCAGCAAGAAATACTCATCGCCAATTTTTCGAGGCATACTACGTCGCCTCTACCCGCATTTGTGTAAAACCGCCTACCAGATGTGATTTGTTGAACGGCAACACTACCGCCGCCGCACTCCCGCCCACCACCGCCACAGAACCCACCGCCCACTTGCGCGATCCCCGTGCTTGCGGGAAGTGGATTAGGATCTGTCTCACAAGCTTTGAGGAAGGATGTAGTTATTGTACATACTGTCTGGAAAGATCATACTTCTGATCATGACAACTATGGATGAGAATCGTTGAACAGAATCGTGTGGTCGGGCATCATTCCACAATTTCCCAAGGAGTTATTGCACAAGGGTATGCAACTCTTCGAGCTTCAAGAGTCGTTCGAATATATGGATACCATTGTCAGCTTACTTGGTGTTTCGAATACGTTGACGTTGGTGTAAGCTTTTTTGTGTAACCCGAGCTACGCAATTGAAGCAACCCGAAACTGCACGTGATATCTAGTTACGTGATAGCAACGTGATAGCAACGTGATAGCAACGTGATAACAACGTGATAGCCATGTGTTAGCCACGTGCTAACTAAATTATCAGCACGGTCATCAACCCTCGGACGGCGAAGCAGTGGGAATTCCGGGAGCGGAGGGTGGAGGCCGAGGAACTGGGCGCTGGGGTGAGGAGCAACCTCTGTTTCTCCCCTTGGCCCCCTTATGGCGTCCGCAGAGGAGGAGTAGGCCCATAGGGGGCGGATCACGGTTTCCTTTGCTCTTCGTCTTTAAATTCCTTCGTGATTTCTTTGGTGCGCCATATCTTCTTGGGACAGGCCTGGGTGGAGGCAAAGGAGCATGCAGCAGACGGGAAACTGACTTTGTGTGCTTCGCCATGATCTATCTAGGTCGCATGCGAGCAACGAATAAAAAAAAAGCGGACGGCGAGCTCATCCAGCAATAATGTCGAATCCAGTCATGATCTGCTCAGATCCGATGGACACAGAGGAAACAATGGCACCGCTCGAGCCATCTTCTCTGATATCTGCTAACAGTCGATCCCTTCAAAATTCATTTCTCTCTGCCAGGGCCCAGAGCACGAACACCGACACGCTTTGTTTACCCGAGAATTACAGAATCTCGCTGATTTCCCGTCGAATAGGTCGAGGATACAGTAAACGATAACTTCGCCCCTACCATTGTCGCTCGAAATGTAGGCCTACCTCGGACGACATCGCATTCGGCTACACCTAACAAAAATCTCTACCTCGCGTCATCCTGTCGACCACGATATCAGAAATAAGCCGGCCCTTCCCGACCCCGCCACCGTCGAGACTCCATCGCAGTTCGACAGTTATGCACCGACCTCCGGCTTTACCACAGCGCCTTGCAAAGCACCTCGGGTGTCAGTCGTGCTATCCCGACCCCTATGGCCGCAGAACCTCCAGACAGGATGGGGGGATGAAAACCAGTGATTCGAGAGATCTACTTCTACCCCCGCCCTGGCGCGACGTAGATCAATAGCCTACCAAATTCGCTACTGAGATCGGCTAAAACTGACACCGCAACAAGGCACATCACCGTCGAGCTCGAGCTACACGGCGAGACGGTGTATCTGGGAGGCTCTATAGCAGTGGCGATGCAGTAGCCGAGTTCAAGAGGACGAGCTCTAAGAGCGGCCATGGCAAACTTCCCACAATTCCATAGCGGCAGAAAGACATGCGGAGGCTATTCATCTGACCACTGCAAAACATAGATGCTCACTCGACTACCAATGAAAAGGGGAAATACAGAAACCGGACTTGGACCTCAGAGATCTGTGCAATCAATGATATTTAAAAAAAACCAAGACTAAAAGTTGCGTCCTCCCCAATTTTGCTAGCCATTCAACGCCAACCCCAGTATCATAGTATTCCGTGCACAGACAGCAACCCAAAGAACACAAAAATCACCACCTCCTGACTAACCACCATATTTTAGGGGCATCATGCGCAGACCGAGTGCCACCGCTCAGGAAACCTCCCAGAGTATAGAGGGGCCACCGCCGACCTATAAGAACATCGTCGACCAGGGCTACCAAATAAGGCGTCCGACCTTCAGTCCAAACATGGCCCGCCGGTGTCGGGCAATTCCTACCGTGGCTCTGCGTGCTTCGAGAGGTTGAGTCCACAGGTCCGACTGGCCGGAGCCCGAGTAAACGTCCACAACGCGCGAGCTTTTAGGTGGTGTGCGTTCCCATATGCGGGATTTGGCTTCCCTCGCCATGCAATGCAAGCAAACCCTCCATCGCTTGAAGTGCAGCGAAAAGCTTTTTATGTTGTGGTACAAGAATTGCGAAGGAGCTTCGAGTGCGGTGGCCGTGGCCGCCGGAATTACGTAGCTGGTGCTGACTGAGGAAGATTTAGGAAGTGATGTGTCGGAACAGGAGCTCCGGGAGCGCCGGGAGCGGGAGGCAGAGAGGGGGGCGGAAGCGGAGGGGCTCGGTGCCAAGGAGGAGCTGGATGATGGGGGAGGGACTACCGCTGTTCCTACCCACGCCCTCTTTCGTGGCATAGGCAGACGAGGAGTAAGGGGGCGGGTCATGTTTTTTTCTTTTGTTCTTTTGCTCTCTCCTTTGTTCTTTCCTTCGCGATTTTCCTTGGTGCGCAACTACTATTTCTCGGGAGAGGCCTGGGCGGAGGGCAAAAGGGGAGCCTGTAAGAGCCGCCGCGCGCGGACCGCGGACAGGAAACGGACTGTACATAATCTCGCCATGATCTAGATAGGTTGCATGCGAGTAATGATTAAACAAAAAAAAAATCTGCCAAGGCCTATCCCGAGAATATACAGCGCAAAAGAAACGACAAAGGAAAGACAATGGAAAGAATAAAAGATATTCTGGCTCCGTGATTTTCTTCCGCCGAGGCTATGAAGGGGGGGTTGGGAGGGGACTGAGTGCGACTGTCCACTGAGGCCATGCGCTTGATGGCGGCTGGGGGTCATGACCCTCTGGGATCCTCTGTCGCCTTGGGGCGGTTTCCGACGCTCTGGCGGGTGCGGGCCACTCAATGTCGTAGGCTTCCTGGTCAAAACCTATGTGGGTTTTTGAGCCCCACCCCAGCGTTGACCGATCCTGGAGCAATACGGCTCAAGAATGCGACTGAACAAAACCTGAAGTCGAGTGACTTCTCATGAGCGACTGGTTCACTATCGGTGAGCGCACGTGACCGCTGGTTTTTTTTTTGTTTATTCATACTCGCGTGCAGCCTATCTAGACTATGGCGGCGTACATCTTACCCAGGTTTCCCGTCTGCTGTCCGCGCGGTGGCGGCTCGTTGCAAGCTCCCCTTTTGCCCTCCGCCCAGGCCTATCCCCACGTGACCGCTGGTGAGCAGTGGGACTAGTTACTTCTCGCCGGTCCCGGAAGGGTCAGTCTTCGTCACAGGTTCTCGCTCGTGAACGCGGTACGGGCACTAGACTCGTCGGTAAATAGCGTGTGGTGCTAGCTCTCTTATCAATGAATCATCATCATCATCATCATCATAGCGTGTGGTGCTCAGATTGCTCTCGAGATTTTTTTTTGGTTTAATCATACTCGCATTCAGCCTATCTAGTCCGTTTTTCCCGTCCGCTGTCCGCGCGATGGCGGCACGTTGCAACCCGGCTCCCCGTTGCCCTCCGCCCAGGCATAATAGTCTCGAGCTTGGCAGCTATCTAGACTAGGGCGGCGTACATTTTGTCCAGTGGAGGGCATGAGTGTCGTGGAGAGGCATGCCCGATTAACTGTCATAATGCTCATCGCGGATCGCTCTCTTATGAACTGTGATAGTCAGTGCTCACTGCATTCCCATTCTTCAGCCCTCACATTCCTATCCGCATCCGCACCCACTAGGTATGTTTCCACAATCACATGTCCCTCCGTCTTTATCAACAAGATAAACCCAGGGGCTTCGCCTTCTCGTCTCCCAATCCCAACAGGGCCTTTCCCGTGGGCGATCACCGCCGCCTTTTTCTCGCGGGAGTTGATCTCCCCCACTGCGCAATATTCTTCCGGAGATAGGTGTAGATGACGAGACTCGCGGTGGTGTTGCGCGAAGTCGAGGAGCGGATCGACGAATGACTCAGTGACCTGCGAAAGGGGGAATGGGCACGACGGGAGCGAAGCGGAAGAGAGAGATGAGACGCACGAAGCGCTTGCGCCACCAACCGATAGTGTCGGGAAAATGCAGGGTTGAGGATAAGATTCACGTCTTTATAGATGCCCCAGACTCCCGGTGGGAGGTCATTGGTGGGTTCTGGCATCTGCGGATTCCATGCTCTAGATAGAGGTTGACTTATCCAGGGGAACAATAGGGGTTCAGAGTGCTCTCGAACAACGGAAACTGAAGTCCGATGTATCTGTCCGTGCATTCGTCATGTTCCCGAAATTGGCGCGGTGACCGTTGCCAGGACGATGAGGACGATGCCGGCGCACTATCGATCATCACAATGTATTCCCGCGGGGTGGAATGGCTGAGCTACTCGGACCGGATGGAGGCCCGCCCAATGCCACTCCCACGATCCCTTGCAAACATCAAGCGGGAGATCACAGAGAAGAAGTGGGCGGGAGCGCGGCAATGGGCGAGAGCGCGGCAATGGGCGAGAGCGCGGCAATGGGCCGGAGGCGGGGCCTCCAAGAAGAAATACAAGAGGCCTGAAAGCCACAAGCCGGACGGCGCGGTTGCTGGGAGTACCAAGACTCGCTCCAAGGTTCTCTCAGCTGAAGGCGGGGCACTGCCGCACTGGACAGCACTACACTGGGCAAAGGTTCGCCCCACCGCCCACCCCCTCGTTCATGGGATCGGCAAGACGAGGAGTAGGGGACGAGATGCGGTTTCCTTTGTTATTTCCTTTGTGGTTTCCTTGGTGCGCTCTTATTTTTCACTGGGAAAGGCCTAGGCGGAGGGCAAAGGGGGGCTTGCAGCGAGCCGCCTTGCGTGGACTGCGGACGGGAAACTTGGGTAAAATGCGGGTACGCTGCCATAGTCTAGAAAGGCCGTAGATATGTATCTATGCGATGTATGCGAGTATATATGGATAGACAAAAAAAAAATACTTCCCGCCGGGAACAACACGTAAACGCGTCCAATTGGCGTTTTTACTGCAGGTCATCACAGCCTCCGATAATCCTGTCGTTCCGATTGCGATGACCCAACCCGAATACATATGTAGATGTCTACCAAGCTTCCGGGGCGTGGGAACCGTGCGGTAGGGAAAATCAATGTTCCGGTACGTACATATATATACGAAAGCGAGCTCCTGGCCGCTTTGGGAGTCAAGTTCAACAAGCGCCGAAGACGAGGACCGAACTCTGGAAATCTCACACCTACGATATCAGCCAGGCTCGACGCACACGTTTTGGAGTGTCTAATTGCGGCGACTGGCTGGACTCAGAACGACTCCTCCCCGTTGGCCGCCAGATTCGTGGACATTCAAGCCCCAATTCCACGGGTGGGAGATCTATAATTAAGTACCAGCTCCAGGCTCCTGCGACGTGTTGGATGGGCAACCATGAGACCGAGAGCGCATCTACAACAGCCGGGAACGAAGTGAGGAGATGGCGGCTGAGAGAGAGAGAAATCACCCATTGAATCCGACCTAGCGTTATGAAGGTCACAGCAAATTACACACCCAATTTTCCGCCGCCCAGACGATCATATGTATGTACATATGTTGTGGGGATGGCGGCTGATGTGCATTTAACCCCAGCGCCCGGAAAGGGGCGAAGCGAAGGACTGTTGATGAAGATAGTTATCCGGCTAGTTCCGAAGGCAACGGGGGGCACAGCACGTTCGACCAGAGAAGAGAAGGCACGATCACGGACCGACTCGTTTCAAAGAATTCACAATCCCACAACCTCCCCGAGACCCTTCACACCGTGGACTCATGTGAGCGAGAGACGAGTATATTTAGAGCAGGATATGTAGTTCCCACTGTTAGATACATATTCAGCTGCATAGTCGTAGTTAAGCGAGCCAAGTACCAATGATGGGGATCATCCCAGTAAATGATGCGCCCGTGATGGACAACACGATCTCCTGCCAACCACCGACCTGGACGCAGTCGCCACATTGTCCTGCAGTTTCACCTGCCCCGTCCTTCATTCGCCGGCGCACGACGACGTGATGAGCGCATCTCTGCAGGTCCACATATAACAGCGCATAACCACCCACATCGTTGCTCCTCCGCATCTCTTCCGCGCCCCCAGCGTCCGCAACCGTTTTCTTCTCCTTCTCGACACCCTCAACTCGCAATGGGCGGACTCGTCTCATCCCTTAATGTCGCTCTTAAGACACTTCGCGAGCTCAACGCGTCATACGCTGCTGTGATCTCGCGTATCAACGGCTCGCCCGGCAAGCCCGTGGCGAATCCCACCGTGAGCGCTTGGCAGCTACCACCGTCGCCACTAGCTGGCCACAAATCCGAGACGATGCCAGATGAAGTTGACGTCTTGATCATGTACGTATGCGATGCGAAGTTTTTGAAGCTTGAACAACGCTGATGTGGAATCAGTGGATCTGGCATTACCGCGTGTTCTATCGCATACCATCTCCTGCGCTCGGCCGATACCACAGCCGCGAAGCCACGGATAGCGATCCTGGAGGCGCGTGAGTTGTGTTCCGGCGGCACCGGAAGGAACGGCGGACACATCAAAGAGACTCCCTATCTCGAATGGAGTACGTTGGTGGAGAGATTCGGACGCGTCGCAGCAGACGAGGTGATAAGGTTTCGCATGGCACACCTCCAGCAGGTTCTGGGTGTGGCGGACAGGGAGGAGCTGAGGAAATCGTCCGACGCGCGAGAGGTCGAGTCCCTTGATGTCTACTGCGAGTCGAAGAGCTGGCTCGCGGCCAAGGATGCACTGCGCGCTTGGTTAGAAGCCTTTCCGGACGAGACGGACAAGTGGAGGGTCTGGGAAGGGGATGAGGTCAGGACTGTGAGTTGCGATCTCCGATATTGGCGTCGGGCATCGAACTGACGGTTGCAGAATTTCTCTCTTCCAAACGCCGCTGGCGTCATCACTGGACCCGCCGCGGCTCTGTCGCCCTATCAACTGATAACCCATCTGTACACCAAGTTGCTCGCCGAATTCCCGACACTAAGCATCCACTGCAATACTGCTGTCGAGACGGTACAAGGCACTCCTGTCGACCCCTTCCGTCGACCGATTAGCCCGGTCCAGCCGTACAGCTGTTTCACCTACCAGGGCAAGAGTCGGGTCATACGGGCTACTCACGTAGTCCACGCGAATAATGGCTACGTGTGCCGCCTCCTTCCTGGGCTGAAAGGAAAGATCATCCCTGCCCGGGGACAGATGACGTCGCAGCGCCTCAATAACAATGTCTCCCTTCCTGGCGGACCGAACAGATCGTGGAGCTTCATTTGGGATAGAGGTTGGTCAGCCTTCCATACTGCGAGAGCGATATTGACTGAGGTGCCTAGGATTCGATTACATGACGGTGACTCCGGATGGGCGATGCATGCTAGGTGGTGGATGGGCGAGAGGGCCCAACGACGGTTTGGATGCTTTGGGAAATTCACGTGACGATGAGAACTCGGTTTTAGAGACAGCGTACCTGTGTGGTCTTCTTCCGGCGATCTTCCCCGGACTTGTCACTGGCGTGCAAATCGAAGCTGCTTGGACTGGTATCCTTGGCTTCTCTGTCGACTCGGTGCCCTGGGTCGGGGAGGTGCCCGAGAAGGTTGCCGGTGGAAGGAAAAGAGGCAATGGGAAAGAGTGGGTATGCGCTGGATACTCTGGCGAGGGCATGGTCAACGCATGGGGCTGTGGCAGCGCTCTCGCTACCATGCTCAGAAATGAGATGTACGGTGAGAAGACGGCTGTGAACGTTCCAGGTGTTATGCTGGTGACAGAGAAGAGGGTCAAGAAGGCAACAGTAAAGATGCTCGTCCAGGACTACATGTAGCAGTGTGAGATAGGGGTTGCTTTCACTTTCAGTATGTTCTTTTTTTTTCCCGGAGTTTGGGGGG
>Ga0307516_10003195_pt1 | contig 21307 bp, 21 predicted proteins | sample 19_EM_MG_FD_203310 | JGI IMG/M metagenome (GOLD analysis project Ga0307516, IMG submission 203310) | Populus trichocarpa ectomycorrhiza microbial communities from riparian zone in the Pacific Northwest, United States - 19_EM | ecosystem: Host-associated > Plants > Roots > Unclassified | place... | reverse complement strand
TGGGGCGCAAAGAGGAAGCTGCAGACGCCATGAAAAAGGCCCTGCCTTTGGCCAACGACATTGAAGGATATACCTACGGTTATGGTCTAATCCTGGCGAAAAGATCAAAAGAAGGCTTTGAAATAATCAAAATGATGTACGACAAGTATCCTAATTCTCTGTTTACCAATATTGGTATGGCAGGTGCTTACTCGGCGTTTGGCGACTATAAAAAAGCGCTTATTTTTGCACGAAAGGCGCTCCCGCAAGCCAAAGGAGGCAATAAGATCCTGATCGAAGGGAACATCAGAGATCTGGAGAACGGGAAGGACATGAATAATTAAATATTATGAAAGTAACGGTATGTGAATTGAGTGACGATGAACGTAGTTTTATCGAAGACTGGAATAGCCTGACGATCCACCTGGATCAAAATAAGCCCGACCTGTTATTGCTGCCGGAAATGCCCTTCAGCAAATGGATCGCGGCGGAAAAGGAGGTCAATGAAGCACACAAATGCCTCAGCGTGGAAAAGCATGAAAGATGGATGGCCGAGGTAGAACAATTGAACGCAAGGCGGATCGTGTATTCAAGACCAGTGATCGCAGGAAAGAAATTCTTTAATACCGCTTATGTCTTCGAAAAAGGCTCAGGGCATCGCAAAATTCACAGCAAGTCCTTTTTTCCGGAAGAGCCCTTTTTTTGGGAAGAAACATGGTATGATCATGAAGAAGTCAAGACATTCGAACTTTTAGAATTGGGGGGAATAAAGATAGGTGTCCTGTTGTGTACAGAAATGTGGTTCACCGAATATGCACGACACTATGGGAAACAAGGAATAGACCTTCTTTTGTGTCCGAGAGCCACCGGCATTACCTCCGTTGACCAATGGATAAGATGCGGACAGACCCTTTCCATGATCTCCGGAGCCTATTGCCTGAGCTCAAATAAATCAGGACCGGGGGATCATGATTTTCAATGGGGTGGCAACGGATGGATAGCGGAACCCATGACTGGGAATTTACTGGGGACGACTGGCAACAGTGAAAAATTTGTTACGAGGGAAATTGATATCAACAGGAGCAGAGAGGCGAAAAATGAATACCCCTTATATGTCAGGGATTAGTCCTCCGCAAGTTTCCGTTCCATATAGATCGTTCCCCCGATCGGGTTATGCCGATAGGGCTCGATTTCGTAGAATCCTACATGTCGATAGATGGCCTGCGCCTTATCCTGCCCCGGAACGGTATCCAGCCGGAGTGCCTGGTAGCCCAATCCTTTGGCGGTGTCTATGGCCATGGTCAGCAATTGCCTCCCGATCTTAAGACTCCTGAATTCAGGCTTTACATACAACCGTTTTAATTCCGCTGTTCTTTGCGAGAGTTCACGAACAGCTACACAACCAAGGGCCTTCTTTTCCTTATCCAGGCAAAGCAGCAAGGCGCCTTTGGGCGGATGATATTGTTGGTGGATCGTTGCAAGCTCTTTTTTGAAATCCTGGAAGCCCAGATCAAAATCAAGAGAAGCCGCGTATTCTTTAAAGAGCTCCTGTGCCAGCTCAAAATCCCCGGTCGTACTCGCCATTTTAAAATCAAGATCTTCTGCCCGTAGATGGGGGTGTGCATCTCCCTTTGTCAATAATTGTCTTGCCTCCCGGAGTAATTCCACCAATCTTTCCCGGTCTTTTGGATCCAGGTGTGCGATCAGGCTTTCCACCTGTTCGTCGGATTGCCGATCGATGTCCCGAAATAGTTGCCTGCCGGGGCTTGTCAATGTAAGGGTAAAGATCCTCTTGTCCTTTTTTGATTGCTTTTTAAGAAGAAGACCCTGTTGCACAAATTTGGCGAGGATGCGGCTCAGATAGCCTTCATCCATTTGCAGCCTCTCCCTTATTTCTCCTGCGGTGATGCCTTTCTGCCTGCCCAATTCATAGATGATCCTTGCCTCGGTGAGCGAATAGCCGCTGTCCAGGATATGATGGTTTACAAGGCCCAGGATACCCGTATAATAGCGATTGAAATCCCTGAGCCGGGATGTCCACTCTTTTTCCATGCTCAAAGTTTACAAAAAATACTTGACAAAGTCAAGTATTTGCATTTTTTTAACCCACCTATGTTCGCCGGAGCGCTCTCCCTACGGATGGGGTGGCGGAGGGCCTCCCGGATGAGGAGGATGCGGCGGCAGCTTCACTTTTGGCCAATGTATTTTTGGCGCCTTGATCTTTTTGACCTTTGGATGGGGTGGCGGAGGACCGCCCGGATGTGCAGGGTGCGGGGGCGGCTTAGGCGGCGCCTGTGCCTCCAGGCAGCAGGTATAGGCCAGGAACAAGGGAAGGAACAATAATAGCTTGGTTCTCATCTTATGAAATTAATCAATATAAATTTCCCGGTAAAGGAACTTATAAACAATCGTTATCCAGGCGGAGGCCGACATCAGCCCGAAGATGATCTTTTTTCTTATGGGCTGGAAATCCTGGGGGAAGAAACGAATAAACATATTAGTGGTCAGGATACCAAAAGCCAGGACAAGGATCAATGGCAAATAGTTCAACAGGCCCTTTTCGTTTTTCACCAGGAAATTTACCAACAGGATCAAAAGCCCCATGCCCGCGGGAATCCATGGGGTTAGTCTTGCAACGCCGAATTGAAGGTAGTGTCCCGTAAACCCAATAGCACTACAGGCTACCAGGATCGTCACATGTGTTTTTATCATCTTAATTTCTAATTTTTCATGATCAGGCAAAAGGATTGTCATCGGCAGATGGACCGTAAATAGAGGGTATCGCAATATCCAGTGTTCTTAAATAAGTGGACAATTGCCCCCGGTGATGGATCAGGTGGTTAAATACCAGGAGCCGGATGAACAGCGGGAGCGGGAGGGTGAAGACGGGTAAACCTTCTTTTGTCAGGTCCCAGGACTTGTTGTCCCAGTCTTCATCGGCGCTGTTCAGGAGGCGTTTGGCTTTGGAGGTACTGTTCTTAAAGCCTGCTAAAATTTCTTCTTTAGTCTTCGAAGGATGCATCAATAGGCTGTCTACCGTAGTACTCCCTTCCTCCGCAAAAGTTAGATACCGGCCCGGGATGGTGGCTACGTGATACGCTAATGCGCCCAAGGTCATGGCCTTTGGGTGGGGCTGCCAATCTAATTTGTCCGCGGGAACGAGGTCGAGAAGTTTGGCGGTTGAGATCCATTCATGTTCCAACTCCGCCATCAGTGTTTTTGAATTCATTGCTCATATTTTATGTATGATGCAAAGAAAGTTCAGGCGGCGGGTTCAGAACGGTATCAAAAGATACATAAGGAAAAGATCAGGCAATTTTTATCGAGCCCCGGTGAAGTTCGACGATCTTTTCCTTCTCCAATTGTTTGAGGATCCTTGAGATGACGACCCTGGTGGTGCCTAATTCATTGGCGAGGTCCTGGTGTGAGATGTCGATCTCTCTTTTCTTTTCCCTGGATACCCTGTATTGGAGATAGTCAACGACCCTGGTGTCGATGCGGCCAAAGGCAACGCTTTCAAAAGTATTCAGCAATTCGTCATATCTGTTTCGGAAGGTCCTGATCACAAAATTATTCCAGGAGCTATATTCTTTTTGCCATTGGGTAATAAATCTTGTAGCAACGGACAGCACCTCTGTTCGTTCAAATGCCAGGGCCTGGGAAGGGCTTTTGTTGTTAAAAAAACTGGCGGACAAAGACATCATGCAGGTCTCGCCCGGCTCGACATAATATAGGAGGATCTCGCGATCCTCTTTGGTCTGAAAGACCCGAAGCGTCCCCGCAACGACAATGGGTACGACTTTTACAAATTCTCCTTCCCGAACAAGGATCTCTCCTTTCTCAAAGGTATTCAATTGGCAATGTTCGATTATTTCTTCCCGTAGCCCGGGCTCGGAAAAGAGGCTTAATTTTTTAAACAGATCGCTGGAGGGTGTCATGGCTTGCTATTTTTCACAGGGTAAAGTTACTCCGGGAGCCCTATAATTTCCAAACCCGGTCTGCAGGACGGTCTCCTGAACTTTTCAACAAAGTAAATAAAGACTTTATAACAAAGCAGGGGGCCTGTATTAGTTGGAGTTTTGCAGGATAAAATTTAATGGAAATGACAACTGTAAACTCAGAGAAGTTGGTGCTGGTAACGGGCGGGACGGGATTCGTCGGCGTACATTGTATCCTGCAGCTCCTGCAGGAAGGTTATAAGGTAAGGACCACGCTTCGGACCCTTGCCCGAAAAAAGGAGGTCCTTGAAATGCTCCGTGTGGGTGGGATCCACTCCTTTGATGAACTGGAATTTATCGAAGCCGATCTTAGCAAGGACACAAATTGGGATACCGCGGTGGAGGACTGTACCTATGTCCTGCATGTCGCCTCGCCCATCTTTCTAAAGATCCCCAAACATGAGAGCGAAATGATCCTTCCCGCGGTAGAAGGTACGCTTCGCATATTAAATGCTTCGAAGAAGGCAGGGGTACTACGGGTGGTACTCACTTCCTCCTTTGGCGCGGTAGGATACAGTCATAAAAATGACGGGACGCTGATCACAGAAGCCTCCTGGACGGATCCGGCCGATCGGCATCTGTCCGCGTATTTAAGATCGAAAACCCTTGCTGAAAGAGCCGCCTGGGATTTTATGGAAAAGGAAGGCGGCGAGCTGGAACTGGCTGTTATTAACCCGGCGGGAATTTTCGGCCCTTCTCTTGGCCCCGACCTGTCCAGTGGCTTTGAGCTGATGAAAAAAATGCTGGACGGTTCGATGAAGGCGATCCCTAACATCACGCTTGGCATCGTGGATGTGCGCGACGTGGCGGACCTGCATATCCGGGCTATGACCCACCCAAAGGCCAAAGGGCAACGATTCTTAGCCGTAGCGGGTGAGACCTTAACGCTGCCTCAGATCGGGCGGCTGCTAAGAGATAGGATGGGGGAGGCGGCCCAAAAAGTGCCCACTAAAACATTGCCGGATTGGATCGTCCGGATCGCCGCACTCTTTAGCCCCCTGGCAAAAAATATCGTTCCCCAATTGGGCCGGAATAAGAATGCCAGTAATGAAAAGGCAAAGACGATCCTGGGTTGGAAGCCTCGCAGCAATGAGGAAGCTATTTTAGCCACTGCCAAAAGTTTAATTAAATTTGGGTCTATTTAAGCGCATAATATGATGAAGGCGTCAGAAATAAAGTCCTGCTATATCGGTCCGGAAGTTTCGCCGGAACAGTTTATTTCTGAACATTTCTTTCTTTACCTGGCAAAAGGAACAATGACCGCCTATGATGGCAACCGGGAGTATAAGATCAAGGCAGGGGAATATGGACTTGCAAAAAGGAATCACCTCGCGAAATATAACAAACAGCCTGTCAATGGAGATTTTGAAAAGGTCGTCATCATCTTTGACCAGGAGTTTTTAAAGGCCTTTAGCCAACAGTATCCCTTTACGGCTGGGAGTGTAAGATCCTCCGGGGCCCTTCTTAAGCTGGAAAAAAGCCCCCTGGTTGAAAATTTTATCCAGTCGCTGGCCGCCTATTTTGACGGAAAAGGGGTGATCGATAAGACCTTTCTATTCATAAAGCGCAGTGAATTACTGCTGATCCTGCTTCGGGAAAGGCCGGAACTGGCCTCGGTGTTCTTCGACTTCGGAAGCCCCGGGAGGATAGACCTGGAAGAATTTATGAACAGGAATTTTCGATTTAATGTATCGCTCCGACGATGGGCCGTACTGACAGGGAGGAGCCTGACCAGCTTTAAAAAAGATTTTGAAAAGATCTTTCATGATACCCCCAGTCATTGGCTCGTTCAGAAGCGGCTGCAGGAGGCCTACTTTTTAATCTCAAAAAAAGGCCGTAAGGCATCGGATGTCTACCTGGAAGTAGGATTTGAAGACCTGTCCCATTTTTCTTTTGCCTTTAAAAAATCCTTTGGGCTTTCCCCTACGCAGTTGACAGAGGGAAAGAAAGCCCCTGCATGATCATCAAATCCATTCGAAGGCAGCGCAACGGGGGAAAGTGCTTAATAATTCGACGGCGAGGGGAGGAGTGGGGTCGGCCAGTTTCCGGGTCTTTGTATCCATCCAGGCTCCATCCACCGTGAGTACCGCCAGGACCTTGTCTTCTTCGGAGAGAAATTCATGTTGCATGCTCCACCTGGAGGAGTCCCGCCGTGCCCGAAGAAGGCCAGTGGTCATAAAGATCGCGCTGCCCATGCGGATCTCTTTTTTGAATACGCATTCCTCCCGAAAGAGGACGGGCCCGAAATGCTGCTCCTGCAGGGTCTTTATGTCCATTCCCGACGCTTGTAACAACTCTATCCTTTGTTGGGCGGCAAAGTCATAATACACACTGTGACGAAGATGAAAATTGGGATCCAGATCGGACCAGCGCAGGGATATAAGTTTTCTTTGGGTTGACATAATTAAAATAGGTTATGAGAATGCACGCCTAAAGGTATATTATTTCAACCGGTCGAACCAACCTTTCCGCCAGAAAATGAGTAATTGGATGCCTGCGATCAGGGCCATGGCCAGCAGAGTATACAGGTACCCGTTGGGGGCGTGTAATTCCGGCATATTATGCGTGAGCAATTTCCCGGTGACGGGATCCTGGTAGGCAAAATTCATTCCGTAGACACCGGCAATAAAAGTAAGCGGGATAAAGATAGCGGAAATGATAGTGAGGATCCGCATGATATCATTCATCTGGTTGTTCACCGTCGACAAATAGATCTCCGTGAGATTGGTGGATAATTCCTTGAGACTATTCACCGTCTCGATGATGTCGATGCAATGGTCGTAAGCATCCCGGAAATAAACCTTGTCCCGGGCGGTAAACAGCGTGTTGTCGGAACGGAGTATTTCGTTCATCTTGTCCCTTTCCGGACCGGTGGCCCGGTGCATGAGGATGAGCAGGTGTTTGATACGCTGTGCATCGAACATGTTCTGCCGGCGGGGTTTTCGATTGATCGTCTCTTCCAGTTCCTCCAGGGATGCTTCCAATTGATCTAAAAGCAGGAAGTGGCGGTCGTACATCGTATCCATCAGCGCATACAGCAAATACCCGCCGCCTTCTTCGCGGATGATCCCTTTGGAGGTACGCAGCCTGTTCTTCAGGGCCTCAAAATGTTCTTCATAGGTCTCCTGGAAGCTGATCAGCACTTTTTCTTTCGCGAGGATGGAGAACTGGGTGTTGACGATCTCGCCCTGCCCGTCATAGAGCAGGAGCCGGCTGATAGCCAGGATAAAGCCATCGTATTCGTCATATTTCGGACGCTGGGTCGTATCGGCAATATCTTCCAGCACCAGGGCATTTGCGGAAAGACCGGCGCCGATCTTTTTTACCAGTTCCGCATCGCCAATGCCTTTGACCTGTACCCAATGGATGCATTCCGGATGTTGTTTTATATACTCCAGCACAAAGCCGATGTCATCGGGTTGCTGTTCTTTGTAATCCGTTCTGGTATAAGAGAAAAGGGCGATCTTTGGCTGTAAGGCATCCTGGCTGATGATGATGGACCCGGGCGCCTCGCCGACCTTGCCGTGTTTTCGTCTTTTTTTTATTTCGAATGATGGACCTCTCTGATTCACCGAAGCGTTGGTTTTAATGAATAGGGGAGGAAGCTACGAAATAATCCTTACCCTTTATTAGGGGAAGTATTGAAAAAAAGCGGTAAATTCTGGTGTCAATTCCCATCAAATGCGAAACGGTACCTGCCTGATCTTCCTCATTTCCCTGATCCTTGGGTCCTGCAAGGGAAAGAACGCTGCTGTGTCGAAAGAAAGCATCGATTCGATCCATCTTAAAAGAGGAGCCCTTGTTTCCTGCGGGCTTCCCGGTAATCAATTCGGTACCGTTGAATTTGAATCTTCCTGTAAGGATAAAAAACAGTTTGATCTCGCTGTCGAAATGCTGCATTCCTTTGAATATGATGAAGCCGAAAAGGTCTTTTCAAAGATCATCGATGAAGAACCCGGATGCGCCATGGCATACTGGGGGGTAGCCATGTGTAATTATCACCCGCTGTGGACAGCTCCTTCGGAGCCGGAACTTAAGAAGGGAGCCAAGGCGATCGGGATCGCGCAGAGACTACCGGAAAAGGCAAAAAGGGAAGCGGACTATATCGACGCCATCGCCGCTATTTATAAAGACTGGGACAAGGTGGACCTTAGGACGCGCACGCTCAATTTTGAGAAAGGAATGGAGAAGATCGTGACGGCCTATCCCGGCGATAAGGAAGCTGCGATCTTTTATGCTTTGGCACTGGACGCAGCAGCCGACCCTTCCGATAAGTCCTTTGCCAACCAAAAGAAAGCCGGCGCCATTCTGAATGCCCTCTATCCCAACGAGCCCGATCATCCCGGCATTGCCCATTATATCATTCATACCTACGACTATCCCGGGCTGGCCGTCCTTGCCCTGCCGGCGGCCAGAAAATATGCCTCGGTCGCACCCTCTTCGGCGCATGCCCTGCATATGCCTTCGCATATCTTTACCCGGCTGGGCCTTTGGGATGAATGCATCCGGTCTAACCTTGCTTCTATAGCTGCCGCCCAATGCTATGCGGAAACGGCCGGGATTAAAGGGCATTGGGATGAAGAGCTGCATGGCCTGGACTATCTCGTATATGCCTACCTGCAAAAAGGGGAGAACGCCCTCGCCAGGAAAGAATGGGATTATCTACGCAGCATCCGGGAAGTATACCCGATGAATTTTAAGGTGGCTTATGCCTTTGCCGCCATCCCTGCCCGCTATGTGCTGGAGAATAAGTTATGGAAAGAAGCGGCCACTCTGCAGCTATACCCGATGGGTCTCCCCTGGGAGAAATTTCCGTGGCAAAAAGCCATCTATCACTTTGCCCGGTTGCTGGGCTCGGTTCATACGGGATCGATGGATTCGGCCCGTCTTGAATATAAGGAATTGAACCGGCTCCATGATACCCTGGTGGGACAAAAAGATCCTTATAAAACTAACCAGGTGTTGATCCAATTAAAAGCCTCGGAAGCCTGGGTCGCTTTTAAGGAGGGCCGGTCCGCCGATGCCCTGAAGACCATGAACATGGCCGCCGACCTGGAAGACGCCACCGAGAAACACCCCGTTACACCCGGTGAGATCATTCCTGCAAAAGAATTACTGGGAGATCTGCTGTTAGCCATGAACAAACCCGACAAGGCTTTGGAAGCCTATGAGGCAGACCTGGTAAAACATCCCAACCGGTGGAACGCGTTGTATGGGGCCGGTCTGGCCGCAGAAAGATCCGGCAATCCGGAAAAAGCCGGGGGGTATTACCGGCAATTATTAAAGATGATAAGCCCTAACTCCACCCGGCCCGAGCTGACTGCCGTAAGGTTGTTCTTTAAAAGCAACCCGGTCAAAAATGGTTTTTTCGGGGGGGCTCTTTAGGAAGGATCCATTCAAATACACAGGGCAAGCTTATCCCTGTCCAATGGCTTATTAAGGAACTTACGGACGAATTGATTGCGTTCGGCCTGCATCCGGTCATCCTGGTTTAGGGAAGTAGTAAGCATCATAATGATACAGTTCTTCCTGATATTTTCAGGCAGATGCTGATATTCGTTAAGGAAGTCAAACCCGGTCATTTCAGGCATATTGATATCGAGGAAGATAAATTGAGGAAGCTCATCGGGGTCTGCATATAAGGGCTTAAGGTATGCCAGCGCCTCTTTGGCAGATTTCACGCAAACCACCTTTTCGGCAAATCCCGCGGTTGCCATCAGCATTTCCGCAATATACAGGTCAATCTCATTATCGTCTATGACCATTACTTTTTTGTATTTATACTCCATATACAGACATTATGTTTTTAATTCCTCCCCCTTAAGAGGTCAGGTTAGGCAATTGAATAATAAATTCCGTTCCTTTACCGATCTCGGACCTGAGTTCGAGCACACCGTTCAGTTTGTCCACGGCTTCCTTTACGATATACAATCCAAGCCCCGAGCCGATCGAATTGTTCGATACGCGGTAAAACATATTGAATACCTTTTCCTTGTTCCCCTGGTCAATACCAATCCCGTTGTCTTTGACCAGGATATTTGCGGCAGATTCGGACACATTCACAATTATTTCCACGAAGGGATCGGGGACCTGCGGGTTTTGATACCGGATACCATTTGAAATCAGATTATTGAGAATAATGTTTATACGACTTTTATCCGAATAAAAGGCGACGCCGTTCTGGACCGTCGTTCTTATATCGACTTTCCGTTGGTCATTGATGCCCATGAACTTCAGGTTATTTGAAAGTTCGGTCAGCAGGTCCGTGAAATGTATTTCCTGGCGATCTACTTCCAGCCTTGCATTCCTGGAATAGTCCAAAATATCAATGATAAAACCGTCCAGCTTCTTTATGCTGCTCTTAAGGAAACTAATATTTTTCATCATAAAAGGGTCCAACACTCCCGTTTCACAGATGCCGACCACCCCCAGCATGGAAGAGAGCGGCGCCCGCAGGTCATGGGAAACGCTGTAAACGAAACTATCCAATTCCCTGTTGGATTTCTTCAGATCTTCATTTGACTGCAGGAGCGCCTTTTTCTGCAATTGCTCTTCCTGGTAGCGGCCCATTTCAAAGGTCTGCTCTATCTGAAGCTCGTTCAGTTTCTTCAATTGAAAGGCCCATAGGCCGCAAATAAAGAAGATGACCGTTGCCAGGAATCCGTGTATAAGAAAGGTCTGGAGGGTCATGTAATCCAACTGCGTAAAATAGATCTTATCGTATCCGATGAACTGAAGATATCCGAACATGGCATGATGCACGATGACCACCGCTGCAAGAGGGATCTGTAATTTCCAATTCTGATAGGTCACCAATATGGCGCTCCCGATAAAGGCTATAAAATGCATTTCGAATAATCCGTGCATCTGGTAAATAAACTGGGCCATAAAAATGCTTAATACCGCGCTTACAACGTATTGGTAGACATTTGAATGGGGTAAAATCGCTCTTACAGAATAATAGGCAAGCAATGACAAACTGCCCACGCCGATGGCGACGAGCCATGTGTCATAAAATAATGCCAGAAGCAGGCCGGCTATGAAGAAACTGACCAGGAAATAATTCATCAGCCTGTCCGATTTATGCTTTACCTGCGCGAGGTAAGCATCATGGATCGATTGGTATGTTGGTAGACTTGCCATTTGCTATTTTTGGGTACAGACCGGTAATGGGCAACCGTATGCCTTAAGTGCGTATACGCCGAAGGCAGGCCTATATGCGTTGTTGAACAGGGAGTCGATCGCCAATTGGGCGTAGTTGCTTCTTGTATCCGTACAATACCGGCTTTTGTTATAATTGCCCCGATAGTATAAATGGCGGTTTGCATCCAGGAGAACGGCCTGGGGAGTGGAATAAACTCCGCAGGCCGCCGCTATGCTCGAATCGAAGGATACGGGTATATTTACGTCGAACTTGTTTTGTATCTCCGTGGCAGTATATGCTCTATTATTCAGGACGACGATAGCAAAGGATATCTTATCGCTATATTTTTTTGCAAGCGATTTGAAATATGGAATATTAAAGCGGGAACAGGGGCAGTCCGGGTTAAAGAAATGTATGAACACAGGTTTGTTCCCGGAAACGGAGATTTTCCCCTCAAGGTCAATAGTTGCTCCCGCCCCGACCGCATGATATTGTTTTGGAACAGGGGTGGGAAGGCTGTATTTCCAGTCGGTGTACCAGAAAATGTATGCCATGCCACTAAGAATAGCCATCAGCCATGCTATGGTAATTGCCTTTTTCATCAGTATATTGGAAGCACTATTAACGGCAAAGGTTAATACATTATTGTGAGTAGGATTACATAAGTGATTCCTTGTATGGAACCGCTTGTGCAAATAGCCTCTCTGCAGATAAACGCCCGATTCTCCCTTAGGCTTAAAAAATATAACGCAGCCCGAACTGGATTTGCCAGCGACTTGGCAGTTCGGGGCTGCTGATAAACGTGCTTTTGATGGCAGGGTCAAAAACATAGGTAGGGTTATTGGCGCTATAATTGGCCGTCAGGGGCTGGTAATAACTGGCGGTTGTTGCATATTTGCGTACTCCCCATTTATTGTTCAACAAATTTGCCAAATTGACGACATCCATACTAAACTGGATCGTTTGGTAGCGGGTCTTACTTACCTTGAATTTGAAATCCTGTAGAACGCGCAGGTCCAATTGGCTGAACCAGGGCGTTTGACCTCCGTTCTTTTCCGTATACTGCCCCCGGCGGCTGCTGAGGTATTTATCCTGAGAAATAAAGGATTTGAATGCGGCCTGCTGAGCGGCGCCGGACTGAAGACTGCCATTGGCATCGGTGAAGGGAGTAAAATTCATACCATCGACCTCTTTGTCCGTTGGCACATAGAGCAGGTCGTTCAGAGAAGAGCCATCATTGTTGAGATCGCCATTATAAGTATAGGAGAACCGGTTGCCCGAGGTCCATGAACTAAAGAAAGATAAGGTAGTCCCCCAGACCCCATCCTTTCCATAGGTGAATTTCTTGGTGCCCGCTGCCAGGAAGCGGTGAGTGTTTCCATAAAGGGAATTGGACAATACGGCTTTATTGGCATTGCCTACGACCTGGTTGCGATCGAAGGCATCGCTCGATATTTCGGCGGACACGGAACTCGCGTCTTTTGAATTAAGATAGTTATATCCGAACATGCCGAAAAAGCCCCTGGCAAAAGTTTGCTGCACCTGCAAGGAAAGATTGAACTGGTGCCCAAGATTGGTATTGGTAAAGACATAGGCCGTATTACCCAGATCACCCGGCAGGTAAACGCTCCTCTTATCACCCGTGGTCGTATTCAATGTTCCTGTGGGAGTCGCCAGGCCGTAATTACGCACCATCATGGCATGCACATCCTTGGTATAAGCTATATCAGCCGTAAATTGTGTCCCCCAGTTGGTCTTCAGATCCGCTCCTAAATTGCTCCTCCAGACCTGCGGCCATTTGAAATCGGGGGCCGTGACGCAATAAAAACTGCTATAAGGATTCCCAATCTGGTTGCCTACCCATACAAAGGGGAACCTTCCGGTAAATAAGCCTGTCCCCCCGCGGAGAATAACGGTCTTATCGCCTTTTACGTCATAGTTAAATCCGATCCTGGGAGAGAACAGAGGTTTCTTCGAGGGCAGCCTGGTATTATCCAGGCCCTTACCGACCCCGTTGGTCAGGGGCGCGCCATTTGCATCCCACAATTTCAGGTTGTCATTATTGGGAAGTGTGGGATTGCCTGTAGTATAGGTGCCTAAAAATTTACCAGTATTGGGGTCCAGATCGGGATTCTTGAAGCTGGAATTAAAATATTGGGGTATATCTATTCTCAATCCATAGGTGAGCCGGAACCGATCGGACAACTGCCATTCGTCCTGGATATAGGTGCCGATCTGTCCAACGGTGAGATAATACCAGGTGAACTGCCCCGAAGCCGCGTGATTCTTTGCATAGGTCACATCTCCATCCAGCGGGTAGCCCGTGCCCGGACCAAAATTGAAGATATATTGACCGCCGACGGGCACACTGTCTTTAAAAGTCTTTATATCGCCATCGTAGAAGATAGCCGGCCCGTATCCCGTCAGGTTAAAGGAATTGGCGAATTTAAAAGATTCGAACGAAGCCCCGATCGTGAGGGTGTGTTTGTTCAGGAAGATATTGAAATTGTCCGTGGCCTGGAAGGCATCCTGGTTCAATATATTGTTGATGGAAAAGGGTTCCTGGCCCGCTACGATATACCGCAACTGGTTCTTATCGATATTAACGACCGGGAAGGGCGAAGAGAACGGTTCCCGGTGATCCCGGAACGAGGTATACACCAGGCGCAGGTTGTTGGCGTATTTACTGTTGAAATTAGACTTCAGCTCGGCATTGAAAGAATTCAGTTTATTCACGATCTTATATCCTGAATTCCGGAATTGAAGGGTGTAATAATCCGGGCCGCGCCGGCCGATGGCGCTGGGATGCGCGGGTTTATCCAGGCTGGCGTTCAAGCCATTATAGGAAAAACTAAGCTTATGGACATTGTTGATATTCCAATCCAGTTTGGCCAGCCACTTGTAATTTTTCTGATCGAAGGTGAATCCTTGGTACGGACCCGTATCGTAGTTAAAACGCTGTTTTAAGATACTGCTGACGGCGATCAGGTCCGATTCGAGGACACGGGAAGTATTCGAATTACCTGCATTGGATCCATTCTGCGCGACATAGCTGGTTGCTTCATCCTTACGCTGCTCCGTTTCGAAATTGACAAAATAGAAAAGCTTATCCTTTACGATCGGACCGCCCAGGGCAAATCCCGCCTGAAGGTGATTGAGGGAAGGCACCACCAGCTTGTTTCCGGATACTTTGCTCCCGGTCAGCGCGTCGTTGCGGTAAAAGCCGAAGATCGTTCCGTATACCCGGTTGGTGCCCGATTTGGTGACTGTATTAATACCCGCCCCGGTAAATCCTGCTTGCGTTACATCATAAGGGGCAAGGTTTACCTGTATCTGATCGATGGCGTCCAGAGAAATAGGTTGTGCATTGGCTTGCCCTCCGGGTGTAGGTGCATCGAGACCGAATGGATTATTGAATACGGCGCCGTCCAGCGAAAAATTATTGTACTGACCATTCCTCCCGGCAAAGGATATGCCATTGTAGGTAGGGGATGCAGAGGGAGTTAACCGCAAATAGTCGTCCGCAGAACGGGAAATAGTAGGAAGATCCCTGATCAGCCTGCTGCTTATATTGGTAGAAGCTCCCGTTTTCTTATTGTCGAATCCTCTTGAATTCGCGGTGACCGTCACCTGAGCCAGTTCTTTTGACTTTTCAGCAAGGGTCAGCTCGACAGAATTGTTTTGCCCCAGATCCAGGTAAATATTATCTGTGATCAAACTTTCGAGATTAACATACGAAACGATCACTTTATAGGGCCCACCCACCCTGAGATTTGGAACGGTGAATCGACCATCGGCCCTGGCAATGACTACTTGCCGGATACCTGCTTCCGGAAAGGTAACGGTAACGGTAGCGCCGGAAAGGGGTTCATTTTTCGAATTTTTGATAATGCCCGTCAAAGTAGCTGTGGTGACCTGGCTATATACCTGATTTGAATGGCCTATACACATGAGGATAAATAGCACGCGAATAGAAGTGACGAGGAGTTTTCTCATTTTGGTTAGTTTGGTAAAAAATAAAAGGACCTGATCTCTTTCATAAGTTAAGAAAAAAATAAAAGACAAAAAAATATTATCAAGGGCCGCATGGGATCTCGCCTGGGAGAAATTTCCGTGGCAAAAAGTCTGAGGAGCGACTAACTATTTATCGCTGGCCCGGATACGCCAGATGGTATTACTGGTATCGTCGGATATCAACATGGAGCCATCCGCCAATACCGCTATTCCTACAGGCCTTCCCCGAACTTCACTCTTTGAGAGGTCGTCTATAAAACCAGTAAGAAAATCTTCCGGCTTTCCACTTGGCTTGCCGTCCCTGAAAGGAACAAAAATGACCTTGTAACCTGAAAGCACTGAACGATTCCAGGAGCCATGCTGGGTAATAAAAGCCCCATTATGATATTTTGCGGGGAATTCCGTCCTGGTATAAAAGACGAGGCCCAGGGATGCGGTGTGTGATCCCAAGGGGACGTCAGGGATAATGGCTTTTCCGACCAGGTCGGGTCTTTGCAGCCCTTTCATTCTTGGATCCTCGTTCTTGCCATAGTAAGTCCAGGGCCATCCATAAAAGCCACCTTCTTTTACATGGGTCAGATAATCCGGTACCAGTTCATCACCTAATTCATCTCTTTCGTTGACAGCCGTCCATAGGGCGCCCGAACCCGGGGCCCAGGCCATTCCTACGGGGTTGCGCAGACCGCTGGCATAGATCCTTTCGCCGCTGCCATCGGGATTTACCTCCAGGATATCCGCCCTTCTTATTTCATTGTCCAGTCCTTTTTCGGCTATATTGGTGCCAGACCCCACCGCAATATAGATCTTATCACGGGCCGCATTGGCAATGATATTCCTGGTCCAGTGCCTGTTATATTTCCCGGCCGGCAAGGAAACGATCTTTTTGCCTTTTCCTTTTATCATAGTATCTCCCGGAGTGTAATCATACAGCATCACTCCGTCCGTATTACCCACGTAAAAATGATGACCTAAGATCAGCATGCCAAACGGCTGGTTGAGCTGGTTCAGGAACACGGATCTGCTTTCAGGGATACCATCTTTATTTTTATCCTTGAAAAGGATGATCTTGTCGGCGCTTTCCCCGATGTGTTGTGTTTTGATCTTGCGGGAAATCTTTGCGCCGACCTTCAGAATACCTTTCAGGATCGTATTGGATTCGGCTACAAAAATATCCCCGTTTTCAGCCACATAAATCCATCTGGGATGGTCTAAGCTGTCTGCGAATTTCGTAACGGTGAATCCTTTCGGTGTTATCGGGATTTTACCATCTTTCCAGCCCACCACTTTACTGAAGTTCTTTGCCGATCCGGTGGCATAGGGCGGTGGAAGTGAATCGTCCCGGTAGCCACTGGTATTTGCGGAGCCGGAATAAGATCCTTTATTTAATTTTTTACTGTCGCAGGCAGAAATGACTGTCAGCAAAACGAAAAGAGCCCATCGAAAGGAGGGAAGTTCTATTGTAAGTGGAAACATTGAATTTATTATATGCGGAGACAAATAATCATGCCAGGCATGGTCGGCACTTCGCATATTGCTCTATAAAATTCCCATCGTCCATGAGATCATGCCTTGCTATTTCTTGGTTTCGGGTTCGAAATTCAGAGTGACCGGATAGCCGATGTTCTGATCATTATAGGAAAAAGTGTGGATCGTACGATTGGATGAACAGTAGCCTACTAATTTGAACCGGTGCGTCTCTCTTTCCGGCGGAGTATCCAGGTCGATCGTTCCGCCGCAATTTGGATAAGGACAGAATGCTCTTTTATAATAGCATTTATAATGCTCGTCTTCTTTGATATAGAAATTGCTTCCTCTTTGCCAGGTCGCTCCGTCATGTGTCCTTACAGGAAGGGAGATATACCATTTCATGTATAAGAATACAAACAATAATAAGAACAGGATCACTAGGTACCACAGGAAAGGCAGGGGTCGATACCCGTAATAAAAAATGAGGCAGAAGGAAATCCCGGAAAGCGCGGCAATCCAGGCCCGGCGGCTTATTTGCTTCCTGGTATAGACTTTATCGAATTCCGTATATCTCGCATAGGTGATGCTTACGGGCTCTTCGCTCAATGCCATTTTCAGGATGGAGCCGATATCGCGTATGGGTAGTGGACGAATGATCTCCACGAGCCTGCTGGGTCCCCAGGTATCGATCGTAAGGCGATGTTTTTGCCGCAGGTCATCTATATGCGCTTCGATAGCGCCCAGGTTGGCATCGTTGGTGACATATGCGATCTTTTCGACTTTCTGCTGCCTGGCCAGGCATCCTTCGATATCGGCCGTTATCTTTGCCTTTAAGGAACTGATATTATTTTGAGAGCTGCCGTAGAAATGGAAAAAGATCCGGCTGATATGACAATAGCCGTCGTTCTTAAGATCTCCCAGGGGACCCCCGGCCCGGACCGCTATATATTCCTCAGGGAATAATTTCGATAACAGGCGGTCGCCGAATTCCTGAAATTCATTTCCCCGGTAGGCTTTGATCTGGTTAAAGATGATGGTGTCGAGAGGGACGGTGTACATGAAAAAGGCTTAATTGCCTGTTTAACGGGGAAATCAGCCATAATATTTTGATAATCCCTCTGGAATTATCGGTACGTCCTATTCAATAGCTTTGCGTATCAATTATTTATATATGTTCGATCGAAGAAAGTTCTTAAAAAGTACGACGCTTTCGGCCTTTACACCTTTGATCTTCGGGCGGCCTACCCTGAGAAAAGACCATAGCCCGGCAGAGGAAAGCCCGTTAAGCCGGCGGCTGAAGTCCGTTACCCGAACGTCCCCCTGGACGCTGGTGCACCAGGTCAAGGTTCAATTCAAGACCTTTCACTGCCAGGGAATGGTGAAGATCGGCCGTGATTTTTGGGTGTCTTCCGTAGAGATCCCTACGCCGGAGAACGGTGTCTTTGACCGGACCAAAGGGAAGGGGCATTTATTCAAGATCGATGAGACCGGTAAGTTGCTGGCGGATGTAGCGATCGGGGAGGGGAGTATCTATCACCCCAGCGGGATCGATTTTGATGGGGAGCATATCTGGATCGCCGCGGCGGAGTATCGTCCGGATAGTAAAGCCATTATCTATCGCTTCAACCCCGCCTCCCTGCAATTGCAGGAACAGTTCCGATGGGATGATCATATCGGCGGGATCGCCCGTAATCGTTCGACCAATACCCTGCATGGGATCAGTTGGGGGTCCAGGCGATCGTACAAATGGGAACTGGATGAAAAGGATGCTATCCGTAAGCCATTGCCTGCACCGGCGGGCCTTGCCCGGCTCAATCATTCTTTTTATATCGATTACCAGGACAATCAATACCTGGGCGGACAGGAAATGTTGTACACCGGGCTTGTTGCTTATAAAGGCCCGGGCGGCAATAAGTTTGCCCTGGGTGGAGTGGAGATCGTCGACCTCGAAAAAGGGCTGGCCGTACACCAGGTCCCGGTGCAATGCTGGTCGCCGGTGACCGGCGCCGTTATGACGCAGAACCCCAGCTTTTTTGAGTTGGCGGAAGGGGATAAGATCCGGGCCCATTTCATGCCGGATGATAATGAATCGACTATATTTGTCTATGAAGTTTAACAACCTTTTCCAGACAGACAGGCTTGAGCTGGCTTTATTGACGGTAGACGAAGCCCCCTTCCTTTTCGAGCTTGTCAACACCCCCGGCTGGCTCCGGTATATCGGGGACCGGAAGGTAAGTACCCTTGAAGAAGCCATTGTTTATACTCAGAAGATCATGGATAATACCAATATTCTTTATTGGGTCGTCCGTTTACGTGTAAGCTCCGCACCCATCGGTATTATCTCTTTTATCCAACGGGACTACCTGGAGCACCCGGACATAGGGTTTGCCTTTCTTCCCGGGTATGCTAAACAAGGGTATGCTTTTGAGGCAGTCACCGTTGTATTGGATCATTTGCGAAAGGATCCGGATCATCCTGTTATCCTTGCAACGACACTCAAAGGGAATATTCCCTCGATCCGGCTATTGGAAAAGTTGGGTTTGCGACTGGAGAGAGAGATCGAACGGGAAAAGGAGGTAGTGCTGCTGTATACTACCGCTGCAAAATAATCATTTAATTTATTTGTCTGCCTATGACCGGTGAAACGAATCTGGCTGTCTTGTTAAGATCCATGAAGCCTGTACTGAATGAAGGAACTTATGTCTTTTGCACCCTGGATGACCGGGAGCAAATAGAGGAGCCTGATGGTATCTGTTCCTTTCGGGAGAAGGAAGGGCTGACCGTGATCATAGAGAAGGCGCTTGCTGACGAACGGAAGTTCCCGTATAGCTTTGTAGCGTCCTGGATCACCCTGACGGTACACTCCTCCCTCGAAGCAGTCGGATTGACGGCCGCCGTATCAACAGCGCTGGCAGCGGAGAATATAAGTTGTAACGTAGTGGCGGCTTACTATCACGATCATATTTTTGTGCCGGTAAAGGATACGGCAAAGGCGATGGAGGTGCTGAACACTATTTCGGCTTCACGGTAAATGCCACTACGATCACCTGTACATCCTGTGTAGAATTGCTCTCGTTGGAGATGCCCACGTTCAGATCTGCCTGATGATTGGGTAACATGGAATACTCTGTCGTTATTTTTTCTGCCGACTTGAACATGTAGGAGGAATACTGCTGTTTGCTTTTAAAAGAGGCCGTATTCTTCGTATCCATAAAGTGATAACTGACTTTGGCGGATGTACTGGCCATCGGTAGGGCGGAGATGAACTTTTTCCCATACAATACAAGAGGATCGGAGGGATAGAGGGCTCCGATCGTAGAGCAACTGGCAGTAAAGCTTTTCATCTTGTCCAGCGCTTCTTTCCCGGTCCCGATCCAATAGACCCAATACAGGGTATTAGGCGGCAGGTTGATGCTCAGGGCTGCATTGGTATTGGTCTGCGATGAGTTTTTGGAATAGAGTTTGGTCGTCGTATTCAACACGACCACGCTGCTGGTGTCGGAGGAATGGCCCGGGGCCGCTTTTGCCGCGGGTTCGCCGCCGGGAACCCTGTCCACGGTGAGCTTTACATCCTTACCCAATAAAGAACCTGTTTTCAGGCTCACGATATAAATACCTTTTCCCGGGATCCGGATCGATTCATCCCGGATGGTATCGAATCCATCTCTTTTAAAGATCTCATTTCCCTGGCTCATCTCCTTTATGGAAATGCTGGCACTGCCCTTCCTGCTGAGGCGAAAGCAATTCACAATTATCTTATCACCTGTTTCCAGGCCTATGAAACTTTGGGTCGACTCATCGTTGAACATGCCGGAAAGGCTTAGCTGTTTATCTATCAGGTGAATGGCTTGCATCGAATTACTTTTCTGGGCAAGCAGGCAATTCGCCATAAAGAGAGCGACGGGGGTCAGTAGGAGTTTCTTCATAATATGTTGAATAACTGTGTCTTTTGATCAATAATCCTGCCAATTTAAAATGATATTTTTTTTGTTTCCCTGCGAAGAAGGTTTTACGACTAACAATACAAGGTCATGAGAGCTGTAAAATTCCGTACGTAATAATACTGTGTATAACTTTGTTTAGTGCATTTAAAAAAAATCAAAAATAATATTGAATATATGAAGAATTAACTTTTATTTTACTACGAGCATTTAGCGCCTCCGGATTTTTTTATTTTTCATTTCCCATAGACCTGCTACACCGAATATCTTTACCCTCTTATTTTTTTCTCAACCTTGTGATTACATCCTCGTTAGTTTTATCTGATTGGTATTGGAATTAATATGCTTTGCCGCACCGGTGATCTTTACCGGACAATATCCTATTGACTTTATTGACCTATAACACGCCATTTAATCTGTAAAATGATTGATACAGCTCTTATATTGCTCAGAGACGAGCTCATTGCCTATCTTTCCAACAAGGATTCCGCCACGGTGATCGTCGATAATATCGGCCTCTTCGAATCATCGGCAGGTAATGGGCTTACGGATAATATTGTTATTTCTCTTGTGAATATAGAAGAGGAAAGCTCACTAAAAAATCAGCCTGCGCTGAAACGGCCCTTTACAGGCGCCGCCCTTTACAAGAACCCGCCCGTTTATCTTAATCTCTATGTTTTGTTTACCTGTAATTATTCAGGAGACAGTTATCGTCTTGCTTTGAGAAGGCTTTCCTATACCATTCAATTTCTGCAAAGTAAGAA
>Ga0307516_10003194_pt1 | contig 21313 bp, 15 predicted proteins | sample 19_EM_MG_FD_203310 | JGI IMG/M metagenome (GOLD analysis project Ga0307516, IMG submission 203310) | Populus trichocarpa ectomycorrhiza microbial communities from riparian zone in the Pacific Northwest, United States - 19_EM | ecosystem: Host-associated > Plants > Roots > Unclassified | place... | reverse complement strand
GAACAGAATCTAATGTTTCTCATGCTTTCGATGCTTCTAATTCTGATGGTTCCACTATTATGGAATCTTCTCATGGAAGTAAACCCACTTATATGTCTGCAGGTAACATCGCTTCCATACCACCAATGACTTCAAACAGTTCTGAAAATGCTCCTGCAGCAAATCATCCAGAAAGCTTATGTTCTTCTGATGTTAATAGCTCACTAGATATAGCTTCTTCTGGTGGGCAAACCAAGGCTACTGCATCACATAATAATGCTGACAATACCAACACTGTGCCACCCCTTCTACCGATGAGTCCAAGGTTGCCTCGAAAGTTGTCAGGTCTCCAGAGTCTGTCAAATAGCACAGATACTAGTTTGCAGCTCAGTGATCATGCTGGTGACCAGTCTGTTCCAGATTATTTGGTGGACCGCAGAATTGAAACTGTGAAGGAAAATGCAAGTGATACATCCTGTGGTGATAATTTGAGTAAGGGTGAGAAGAATGTCAAACAAACTGATATTGCAATGGTTTCTGAAACTCCAATAATGTTTAAACACCCAACCCATCTTATAACTCCATCGGAGATATTATCCAGGGCCGTTTCTTCTGAAAATTCCCAAACCACTCAGGGCCTGAATGTCACAGAGGCAAAGATTCAGGATGTGCTTGTGAACAATGATATTGAAAGTGCTGAAGTGGAGCTTAAAGTTGTTGGAGAGACAGGAACTGATCAAAATAATGACTTTGACTTGCCCAGAGAATCTCACACTGCTGTTGCAGAGAAGAAAGAGAAATCCTTCTACTCTCAGGCCTCAGATCTCGGCATTCAGATGGCAAGAGATTGTTGTGTGGAAGCATATAGTGTTGGGCCAGTCCAACAAGTTGATGAAGGTAGTATTACTGAGGTACTTGATAGACCTCCTAGTGATGAAGATGAGAAGCAAGATATGACTAAAGATGTGCCTGCAAAACGTGATGAACCAGAAACTTCTGTGGAAGTTCCCCAGCCCCCAGCCCCTACAACTAAAGCAAAAAAACCAAAAGGGAAAAGTTCGCAAGTATCCGTTCAATCTTCCCCTTCCCCGAGTCCATTCAACTCTACTGATTCATCCAAGGAACCAGGTTGCAGTCCCTGTGCCCAATCTAGTGATGCTGCTTTACCTCAGATATTGGACATGCAGGATACACTTGATCAGGTGATTAGACTTTTGATTGACTGTTCTTTATATGTGATTTGCAGTTATATGGTTACAATAGACGTGCTTTATGTCATGTTTCCCATCAGTTTGCTGCTTGGATCTGACTTTTCTGATGTCATGTATTGATTACTTGAGACAACTTACAGTATGTCATCATCTTAAGAATATCACCTTTTTATTCTTTTCTTTTTTTTATTATATTTTCTGAACTATTAAAATCAACTATCGCACTGTTTATCATCCTCTTTTTTCTATTTTTTATTTTTTTTAATCAGCTTATTGTCACCTCCTTGCTTGACATTGTGTGTCTACTATTTTTCTGGCTCATCCCCAAATCTGATCCCATTTCTTGAAACCCAATCGCCCAAATTTTGCTAGAACATGCCTAGATACCTTTCTTCTCCTCCATTGGTTTCCTCTATCCAATAATCTGTTCATGCATTTCTTCTTTTAGATGGATGCATTCATAAATGGTTCAAGACTAATGATTTTGTGCATGTTTCACAGTTAATGAACATGCAGAAAGAAATGCAGAAGCAGATGAATACAATGATTTCTGTCCCGGTTTCCAAAGAAGGCAAAAGACTAGAGGCATCATTGGGCCGGAGTATTGAGAAAGTTGTTAGGGCTAACACAGATGCTCTATGGGTTCGTTTTCAAGAAGAAAACACTAAGCTTGAGAAATTAGAAAGGGACCGAATACAGCAGTTAGCAAATTTGATTACAAATTTTATAAACAAGGATTTGCCAACAGCTTTGGAGAAAACTTTAAAGAAGGAAATAGCTGCAATTGGACCTGCTGTTGCTCGTGCTATCACTCCCATTTTGGAGAAAAGCATATCATCATCTATTATGGAGTCATTCCAGGTTAAATGTCTATGCTCCTCGTTTGTCAACATTTCTATTCTTGTTTTGGTGACCTATTAAATTGAAGCAATTCATTCTGTTTCTTTTTATATCACAAACATAATCATGGAAACTGGGAGTCATGCACAGATGTCCAATTGTCTTTGCTCTAGTCGATGGTTTAATTCGTTAAATGCTTAATAGTTTAGCATAATTATCCAATTCTCATTAACTTTCAAAAGTTGCTTAATTGTTTGTGTGGTTCATGTGCTCTTTACTGATCAAGGTTTCTTTATGTGGGCTTAGCAGAAAGGGGTGGGAGAGAAGGCAGTGAATCAGCTAGAGAAGACAGTTAGTTCAAAGCTTGAAGTTACAGTGGCCAGGCAAATCCAATCACAGTTTCAAACTTCTGGCAAGCAAGCTCTTCAGGTTATTTGATATTCATTCTCTGAACAATATCCTTGCATAAACCCTTAATTCAATTGACAAGTTAGTTAAGCTTTATTCATCTCTCTTTACATAGGACTTTAAGGACCTTCTTTGCCCCAGTGATTTTTTGTTAGTTTCTTTTGGACAGAATGTGCAATTGTTTTAGAAATCTTGTTTGTCTTTTCCTTGGAAGAATGAATGGTGATATACCTTTTTTCATATGCATTGAGAAACTTCTCTTTTAAATCTCATTTCATGAAGCAAAAAGATGGAGAACTTTCTGATAATGAAAAAAATTGTACTGTTGGTATTTGCAGGATGCATTAAGGTCTACTCTAGAAGCCTCAATTATTCCTGCGTTTGAGATGTCCTGCAAAGCTATGTTTGATCAAGTTGATGCCACATTTCAGAAAGAGCTTAGTAAGCATATAAATGACACTCAGCAACAGTTCAATTCCATGCATTCTCCTTTGGCCATCGCTCTGAGGGTATGTGTACATTTGATATTTATAGTAGGTATCTTATATATTCATGTTCCTAGTTCCTTATTTAATATTATAATTCCACTCTCTTTTTATTGGGGGGGATTAGATTTAATCAAATATGCATCGTACTTATCGTATTTCTTCTTTAACTAATGGATTTAGCCTGCTGTTTATCTATAATGTGTGAAAAGATTTTTCAGTTGTTAAATTTTTTGGACTGAAGGGTCCTTTCTGGTGTGTTAGATCTCTAAGAACACCCTTATTGTGAAATTATTCCTCAATGTTTTACTGAAGCAAGTATAAAAAATGTTATGATTGATTTCTAAAAGACTATTAACCACTGAGTTTTTTTTTTTTCAACTACAGGATCCTTATATTGTATTAGTTCTCTAAATACAGCTTTTGTTAGTGTGTATACTGTGGAATTATTCCTCCTATTCTAACTGATGCCAGTTTTTTTATTCTAAATGACTTCTAAACCATCATATATTCAAAGATCCTCATACTATTCTTTCCTAATTTAAATGGAAAACTAAGTCGTACCATTGGAGAGGTCTCATTCTTAATCCTTCTCTTTTCTTTTGGAACTAATATCAAATGAAACAAGCAGTAGTGTAGCATCTTAATCTCCTTTCAGAAGCAAGTTTCCCTGCTATGGGTAACCACACAATAGTTTATGGTGGCAGGGAGGTACTGCTTTTGACCAACAGCAGATGTTTGGTATTACGGCCAACCATAAAGCTGAACAAGTCCTGATATTTAGTTGTTGCACTGGCTCTTAAATTTTCTGCATCCTTTTCTTTTCTTCTTCATGCACGTGGGAGTTGCAAATTGAGATTTTTCACCTTTGATTTCTTTGCATGTTTACAGTGGCAAGTTGACAAGCTTCCATTGTACTTTCAATGATAAGCTTGCAATAATATCGAAGTGGGTAATTCTGTAGGAGGGAATGATTTCCTTTGCATGGACCTAATGGTGTTATTAGATTGAAGAACATGTCATATCGTATCTTTTATTATTTTCTGTTTAAAATTTTGTATTACAAACACATTATTGCAGGATGCTATCAATTCAGCATCATCACTCACTCAAACCTTAAGTGGAGAGCTGGCTGATGGCCAACGACAGCTCTTAGCTATGGCAGCTGCAGGTGCAAACTCAGAAGTAGGAAATCCATCAGCAAAGTTGGGCAATGGACCATTGCCTGGTTTGCATGAGATGGTATGCCTTTTGTTTTATTGCTGAGCTTTTTTTCTTGTGTGTATTTAGTAGCTTCCCGGTTAAAGAGCACACAATGATCTTCTGTTTAAAATGATAAATTTGCAGTGGAAGTTACAATGCTTTTAGTTGCATCTGACTTCTAGATGTGTTTATATCTGCAGCCCGAGGCACCTTTGGATCCAACAAAAGAATTATCAAGGTTAATAGCTGAGCGGAAGTATGAGGAAGCATTCACTGTAGCTCTGCACAGAAATGATGTCACAATAGTTTCCTGGTTATGTTCTCAGGTAATGCTGCCATTGATTTTAGAAAGATACACTCCCCCCATTGTACCAAAGTAGAGTCAAGGCAGGATTTTTATTCCAATATGTCTGGCTTAAGAAGTGTTTGTAGCTAACCTAGGACTGGTAAATTGCATTCATGCTTTAAGCCACATTCAAAGACTTAATTATATGCATGTCTAATGTGCTCAAATCAGTAAAAATTGAGTGGATGAGCAAAACATAACTTGACTCAGCTATAATCTACTTGGTTGGAGTCAAATGCAAGTATTTTGTTATCTTGTGAGATGCAACCTTTTGATTCCATTTCTTGCATCCTCTGTGGCCACAGCTCTCCTTGTAATCTACCAATTTTAACCAAGCCACTAAATCATTGGATTTTTTTCAACTTCAGAATTTAGATTGGACAAACAGTGCCAGGAATTGTTAAAGTCGAATATTTGTGATGTTTGACCTTTTTAGGTGATTCAAGTTAATTTAAATACAATCAAATTAGAATTTTCCTGGTGTGAATACTATGTCTTTTAAATTTTTCTTTATCTTTTTGTTGCATGTTTACAGTGGGACCAGGCAGGTGCCCACTCGAAAAACTTAAAAGTGATGGAATTCATCTGGTTGCTTAAATTGTTTCTTTGACAAGAAACAAATTAAATTGCTTCTGTTTCTCAATAATTTTCACAGTGATCAAACACATGATTTATATTTGCTGGTTTCGCTAGGTTGATCTACAAGGGATATTGTCCATGTCACCGCTACCACCTCTAAGCCAAGGAGTTCTGCTGGCCCTTCTACAGCAATTGGCATGTGATATTAGTAACGAAACCTCTAGAAAGTTGGGATGGATGACAGATGTGGCTGCTGCTATAAACCCTGTGGATCCAATGATTGCAGTGCATGTAAGACCAATCTTTGAACAGGTCTACCAGATAGTTATCAATCAAAGGAGTCTACCTAGTACATCTGCTTCAGAAGCCCCAGGCATACGCCTTCTTCTGGTTGTCATAAATTCTGTGCTAAGGAGCTGTAAATGATTGTTTCCCTTTTTTTCCTACCATTTTGTGGAAATCTGTAACATGGCACTTCTATTTTTTGGTTGTATAGGGTTCTAGGAAAGTTCCAGGGAATCAGAATTGTTTGAAAAGTATTTATTGATTGTGTGATTCTTCCTTCCACAATCCTCTTTATCCATTGTTGGCTAGTTTCAAGGTGTGGATTCAATATAACACTGATCGAGCTGTTTTTCAGTGATTTTTGTCCATCCTGTAGTTTCACTTTATGATGATCGTAATAATTCTACTTGACAAATTCCTGTACTCTTATGATTTGAACTTTTTTGTTACCTTCGAAAATGGAAAAACTAAGGTAGAGGTTGCCACAGAAAGAAATGTACAAAAGATCTTGATTCCAGCATTGATGTTGGAAATTACGTTACGAGCAAGGTGTGATCTCTTTGTTGTCCTTTTGGGTTGCATGCGTGTGGTTACAGGTCTTCATTTCATTTTATATCCTTGTTTTCGTTTCTTAAACTAAATCTATTTTTATTTCTTCCGTGTGTTCTTTGTGTCAGTAACATTAATCAAATGTAATCTGCATCACTTTTCAATCAGTTTTTGAAGCTACGATCCTATATTTATATGTTGTTGAACTCCCTCAAAAATGTGAGAATTGAACTAGGATCATAGACTGATTGTTCAAGAAAAAGTTTACATAAAAACGAAACTCGTTATGAAAAACATAAATGAGAAGAACCCTACTTTTATACAAGAGAGCTAGGTGCATGTACAGAAAGATTCCTCCTCCAAGAGATAACTACGAGCAGCCATCAGAACGTGGTCACGCTGAGAAGATCATCTTCTGCAAGATTGAAAGAGAACAAATTCGAGAAATTGCCAGATGAATTAATCCGCCTTATCTAGACAAAAATTCTACGCCAAAACTCAAATCCGGTGCACCTCAGGCTGCAAGCACTTGCATTGCCTCGTGTCCAAAATGAAAACTCTCCCTCTCAAGTTCTCATATATAACACTGCTACAATCCTCACCTTTATAGAGAAGTGATGGATACTCAAGAAGAGAAAGATAAGTTCATAAAGTGCTGAAAGGTGTTTAATAAATTCTGTTTGTTGAAACATCAATACATTTATAGCCTTTCAAACCCCCCCTGCCGCAAGGACTCCTGCACAGACTCTGCGGCCAGCAGCTTCTTCCCTGTTTCCGCCGCTGTTTCCTAGCTTTGTTCTCATCCTTCTAGCTCTATTGTAGGCATTTTTCAGCAGCAGCCTGCCTTAGTTCTCATCGTATTACTTTAGCACTCTCATTATCCTTGTGTTATATATCAATACTGCCTGGGATCCTAGTTTTGCAGCCAAACCAAGGTCATTTCTTTCTTCTTGCACGGTTCTATCCTTTTGCTTCTGCCTTCTGTTGTATATAATAGATTTTTTGTTTCATGGCATAAAAAAAAAAGGAAAAGAAAAGGGCTTGTAATATGCCATTTTTTAGGTACTAAAGTGTTCTGGGCAGGGAATTGGTAGTAGTGTTGCAATTTGGTTGGATTAGTTTGTGTGGTTCTTCTATAACCTTCTCTGTCTATCATTGTTTCTAGTTTTAAAGAGGGTATTAATCCAACAGAATGCTGACCTGAATTTCCAGATTGCATGTCATGTCAGCTACTTTCTTTTTTTTAATCATTTTCCATCACCTAATATATCTCCGATCCTGGCCTAGTTCGTGGCTGTTACATTTTGCTGTTAAAAGGAATCTGGCAAGTATATTTCTATCCTTAATATGTCAACAGTAACTTGAGATCCTAGCTTTGCAGCCAAAACTAGGTTGTTTCCTTCTTCCATTGCTATCTCTTCTGTCTTCTGTTCTAAATTAGTGCTAATGCTTCTGTAATTCAAGACATCAGAATAAAAAAATAAATAAAAATGCATGGAATACAGGGTTCTAGGAAAAAAGTTGAAATGATATGATTTGCTTGAATTACTTCAGTATTTTGGACAAATTAGGTAATTAGCATAGAAATTAAAAAGAAATGGAGAATTAATACCTGAGTAAAAAGTTTTGACAAAATAGCACACTTTTGAATATCGTGAATCAGAACCGTGATATTTAATTAATGTTGTGGTTTAGAAACACGATATATAATTGATGTTGCATTTCTGAATTGCGACAATTAATTAATATCGCATTTCAAAACCGCAATATTAATTAAATGTCGTAGTTCAGAACCGCGACATCAATTAAATTTCATTGCCCATCACAATCATTCTATGAAAATTTCAGCGACAAGTTTCCATTTATCTAAATCTAACAAAAAATGGTTATTATAATTGATGTTGCATTTTTGAATTCCGACAATTAATTAATGTTGCATTTCAAAACCGTAATATTAATTAAATGTCGCCGTTCAGAACCGCGACATCAATTAAATTCCATAAGCCATCGTAGTCATTCTATGAAAATTCCAGCAACAAGTTTCCATTTATCTAAATCTAGCAAAAAATGGTTATTATGAGATTTATCATTTAGTTTGTTAATATTATATTTAATTTAGTTAATGATTTTAGAGGGTAAGAAAATTTCTATTTTTAACAAAATTTGGGCATAGAACCATAACTAAAATTTTGTCCGGTTTAAAAGTATCTGTAAAGAACCACAATAACCAAACACAATAAATTCTTATATTTTATAATCACAAGTAGCCTAAAAAAATGCAAATAAGTAAAATATATACATGCAAAATGAATCTTAAATACTTAAATAATAAAACATTTTAGTAATTGAAATCCCAAAATATATCAACAACCTATCTATCTATATGTCTATGTCATCTACTGGATGATCCAGGCTCATCAATAGCACAACTGCATTCTCCTCTTACTCTTATCTAAGTGACCTTGTTCTCTATCATGGTATCATCAAGAGTTAACTTCTCTTCAAAGATATCAAATCCATTGTGGCAAACATTTAATCATCAATATGTATAAGTGTATCCTCTGTTTTCTTTGTTAATATTACGAAGCAAAGATGTTGCATCTCGACCCTCTTGTAGCAACAAGTCAAACTAATATTAATAAAACATTAATATTAAATTAAAAATATTAATAAATAAAACTCAATTTTTAACATATATTAATTCTAAAAAAAATTGATTACTTATGATATTTTGTATTTACTGGGCTTGTTGCTAGTATTGCATGTATATAGGTGGAGGGAATTCCTTGGGATACGGTGTGATGACCCGACATGTGATACTCATATATTGGTTTGTTGCTCATATTGTATGTATATAGGTGGAGGGACTTACTCGAGATCCGGTGTGATGACCCAACATGTGGTACTCATATATCAAATCGGATTTTGATCAATTAGATATAATTTTAACTAAATTGTATTATTCCAACTGTAATTGACAAAATTCATAGCAAATTCAATCAAATTACCAAAATTTAACACAAAAGGATACTTGACAAAATTTAAACATAATTCATGATATCAAATATAATTGATATTTTCATGCTTAATTGCATTAATTAAACTCAAAGTCATAGCAAATTAAAACAATTCAAAGAAAATATCAAATTCAACAACTTATCCCCAATTCAATGCAACATATAATTTCTCAAAATTCTATCGCATTCATACTTTATTGCATGAAATCATCAAGTGTAGTTGATAACATATTAGCCAATTCCAACAATCTACACAAAATTTCTAATTCAACAACTTATCCAAAATACAAAGCAACACATAATTAATTGAAATAATCAATTTAACTTATTTTCATATTCAACTATATCAAATCAACCCTAATTTATGATATTCATAGCTAATTTATCTTTAATTTAATAAACTCTAAATTCAATCTCAACCTTAAACAATTAATGATTTCATTTCAACTAACCAAACACAAATTCATAGCAGTGTATTATGTTTACTTTGCTAGTAGGACCAGAGAAAAGGTTATGGCAATGGTGGCAGCAGCAGATTTCGATAAGGAAAACATTCTAGGTTGCTTGGAGACTAAGATGAGTTTGATTTTTGAGTGTTTCAATGGCAAAAAAACAAGTGATTGGTAGGGTTTCTAGAGAGAAAAAGGTTGTGAACAGTGGTTTTGAGAGAGAAAAGGGGGGGAGATGCATCTGTCTGTGTTCTTCGATCAGAAGATAGGTTTAAATATCACATCATGCCGCACTTTTAAAGTATGAATGTAAAGTTATCGTAATTCTAAAATGCGACATATTTAATTATTGCTTTTCTAAAATATAACAACTATTATGGGCCTGTTTGAGATTATGGTAGCGGTGGCGGTTCAAAGTGTTTTTCGCTTAGAAATGCATTAAAATGAAACTTTTTTATTTTTTAAAAATTATTTTTAATATCAGCACATCAAAACGATTTAAAAATATATAAAAAAATTATTTTAAGCAAATAAAAAATTAAAATTTTTAAAAACACAGTTTGTATCACGTTTTCAAATATACACCTTATATCGCGCTTGTTTAAACTTCTGTCAAAAATTTTAAGTTACTATGCTAATTTTTTTAAAAAAAACCAGTATTTTATGCTTGAGTGATTCTCCATGTATATAACCCTCTGTCTACGGCCACTGTTTCAAAGAGAGCTGAATTTTCAGTTGACACATATGTCATGTGATTTATGGAGTGCTCTTGAAGTTTCTGTTCATAGTTTTACTTGACAAATTTTCAATCCTGATTTGAACCTTTTTGTATCTGAAAATTAAGAGAGAAAAAAGGTCGGGTTTGAAGAAGAAGTAGATGTGGGCAAGGGCTTTGATTCCGTTGTTGATGGTACAAATTACATTATGAGCAAATAGTTAAGCTAGGTTGCCTACCAACATTGATCAGTTTCCCACCTCCTAGTTGGTCGATGTCCCTGAAAAGTGTTTGAAGTAGAATATCTAAATCGATAACATGGAGCTGAAGCACGAATTGACAAGTCATAGCTAGCCCTAGCTGCAGGATCAGATAAGGTGGCATAAGCATTGTGGATATCTATGAAATCCTGACCATCACGATCTGAAGGAGTGATGTCTGGATGATGAAGTTTTGCCAGACTTCGGTATGCAGCCTTGATCTCAGCTTGGGATGCAGTTTGGTCGACACAGAGGATTTCGTATAGTGTATTTCTTGATGACTTTGCCTTCACCGAATCTGGACTGATAGTGGCTGCAGATGCTGTGACTACGAAGGCCCGAATCGGAGATTCAACCCATGGACTAAAATGGCTGGGAGAGGAGTGGGAGAGGGAGGGTTTAGGAGGTAAGAAAGCGCTTCCTAACATTCTTTTGTATAGCTTGAAAGTACTTCTTGAATGGCAGGAAACGTTATAAGTAGGCCCAAAAAGGAGAAGCTTGAGTTTGAAGGGCTTTTGAGTATGGAACAGGAGGTAGAATATCTGAGGCACTTGGATTTGGAAATGGACGAGCTTATTGGTTATAAAGAGGCAAATTAAGAAGCGCAAACAAGAGAGTGAAGCAGTGGGCGCCTAAGTTTTGGGTTTGGCAGTTTGGAGGGCTTTAGCACATGGTTTGGTGGAAGAACATCATCATGTGTTATCTTTTGTGATGGATATCTATGGATTTGCTGTTGTTTTATTATGTGTTTGGCATTACAGGGGGTCGTCAGAACAAAACGCAAATCACACCACGCCGCATCAAATAAACAAAACGAAGCTTTATCCTCTCTTCTCTTCCTTTACAAGCCAGAAGAAGCAGCCAGAAATGAAAATTTTGTGCGTTCTTTGCAAGTGGGGTTATATTGTATGTTTGGTATAAACTAGGAGAGGTACCCATTTGCTTATTGCTTGACATCTCTAACCTAGCAAACTTAGGAGGAGATTTCACGTGCTTTGGATATCCCTGCCTCTTTTCAAACGCAAGCTTAGCTTTAAACACCCTAGCGTTGGATGAACATGATAAAAGTGTCTGACACTTTACACCCAAAAAAAAGAGAGAGTGTGACCCTGGTTTTATCTTTCTTTATGTTATGGTTTTGCTGATTTTGCAACCACAACACAGAAATTCCAAGCATTTCCCAAATTCCAAAATCATATTTCGAGAGAGACAGAGGCCTTAAAGCGTCTGCCAGTGGATTTGCTAGATGCCATTTCAGTGAACAAGTCACATCAGCTTTATCATTAATAATTTCAATAAAAACTTGCTGCTCTTCTAAAATTCCCTTTTAAATTATTGGGAGAAGTCTCGATGAAACTACCCTGATTATTAAGTATGGGTAAAATATACGAGGAGGGTGTAAAAAAAAAAGGTTAATTTTGGTGAGAGTTCTTTTACATGTCAGGAAATGTTATATGTTGGGTCAAGTGTCCATGAGGCCATAAGAAAGAAAACCGACAACCATGAAGAGGTCCAACCTTGGATTTTTGTAGAATAAACCAGATTATATATCACATCAATTATCACTTTTGTCTCACGGTAAGATTCTCTCAATTTTAGATAGATTAACTCTTTTACAGCTCCGTTTTTTGGCTTGAACGGGCTGGAGCTTTAAAGACATTACTCATCAATTGTAAATCTTCTGGTCATCCTGTTTGATGAGTTGCCTGGAAGGACCAAAGCTTTAGAAATATGACCCACTAGAGGCATTTGGTATGGTCCGGAATTGTCCGGACAGAGCGGGGGCTTTGGAGATATAATCCATGAGATGGAACCCATGGGGGCATCTTGTTCGGTGAGTGCTCGTTGAGTGTTTGGAGGAGAGGTGCTTTTTTTTAAGTATAAAGCATGTTTTTGTAGTTTTTGGAGGGGTGATTAGATGTGCTTAAAATATATTGTATTTTAAAAAAAAAACCATCACACCTTCAAATCAAACACCCTCGCGAAGATGGGTGACCTGTGGTTCCTAGCTAGGTGATCAGCCAAGGTGCAACTCAAGATTCGATACTCTTATGCGACAGGACAGGACTTTAGGAATCTTGTGTAATTTCCTGTATAGTAATAATAATCAATGATTGATGGAGCTTATACGACAGCAATGCAAAAACAATGCAGGTGCAAGAGAAATCTGTCACACGTTGCTAAAGAGATGCACCCATTTGAACAAACTCAATGAAGGGAAGATTATTCATGCCCTTCTTCTCAATTCCAGATTCAGAGACGATCTTGTTATGCAAAACACCCTTCTCAACTTGTATGCGAAATGTGGTGATTTGGTTTATGCACGTAAACTGTTTGATGAAATGTCTAGTAGAGATGTTGTCACTTGGACTGCTTTGATTACTGGGTATTCTCAACATGATAGGCCGCAGGATGCGCTTCTTTTGCTCCCTGAAATGCTAAGGATTGGATTGAAACCCAATCAGTTCACTTTGGCTAGTTTGTTGAAGGCGGCTTCTGGGGTTGGGTCTACTGATGTTTTGCAGGGTAGGCAGCTTCATGGGCTTTGTTTAAGGTACGGTTATGATTCGAATGTGTATGTGAGTTGTGCTATTTTGGATATGTATGCTAGGTGCCATCATTTGGAGGAAGCCCAGTTGATATTTGATGTTATGGTGAGCAAAAATGAGGTTTCTTGGAATGCTTTGATTGCTGGCTATGCTAGGAAGGGTCAAGGAGACAAGGCTTTTTGTTTGTTCTCGAACATGCTGAGGGAGAATGTTAAACCTACTCACTTTACCTATTCTAGTGTTCTTTGTGCTTGTGCTAGCATGGGGTCATTGGAGCAAGGGAAATGGGTTCATGCCCTTATGATAAAATGGGGTGAAAAGCTAGTAGCTTTTGTTGGAAACACTTTGCTTGACATGTATGCAAAATCAGGCAGCATTGAGGATGCAAAGAAAGTTTTTGATAGGTTGGCAAAACGGGATGTTGTTTCTTGGAATTCAATGCTTACTGGATATTCTCAACATGGACTTGGGAAGGTAGCTTTACAAAGGTTTGAAGAAATGCTGAGGACTAGAATTGCTCCTAATGATATAACATTCTTGTGTGTTCTTACTGCTTGTAGCCATGCGGGCCTTTTGGATGAAGGACGTCATTATTTTGACATGATGAAGAAATACAATGTAGAGCCACAAATTTCACATTATGTCACAATGGTTGATCTTCTTGGTCGAGCTGGACATCTTGATCGAGCCATACAATTCATAAGTGAAATGCCAATTAAACCCACTGCTGCTGTCTGGGGAGCGTTGCTGGGTGCTTGTAGGATGCATAAGAATATGGAGTTAGGTGGTTATGCAGCTGAATGTATTTTTGAACTGGATTCTCACTATCCAGGTACCCATGTATTGCTCTATAATATATATGCATTAGCTGGTAGATGGAATGATGCTGCTAAAGTGAGAAAAATGATGAAAGAAAGTGGAGTGAAAAAGGAGCCTGCTTGTAGTTGGGTAGAGATGGAGAATGAAGTCCACGTGTTTGTGGCAGATGATGATGCCCACCCACAGAGAAGAGAGATCCATAATATGTGGGAGCAGATTAGTGATAAGATTAAGGAAATTGGTTATGTTCCAGACAGTAGCCACGTGCTTTTGTGTATGGACCAGCAGGAGAGGGAAGCAAAGTTGCAGTACCATAGCGAGAAGCTTGCTCTAGCTTTTGCACTTCTCAACACACCTCCTGGATCCACAATCCGCATCAAGAAGAATATCAGAATTTGTGGTGATTGCCATTCAGCATTCAAGTTTGTGTCCAAGCTGGTGGAAAGGGAAATCATTGTCAGAGATACCAATCGGTTTCATCATTTTTGTGATGGCGCCTGTTCATGTGAGGACTACTGGTAGTGCTGGATGTCAAGAAATAACCTATTGAATTATGAAGGTACAGTGATAAATTAATGTGGTTGTTAGTCTTTTGAACTTGATGGGAATAGACTAGACATTTACGTTCTTCATCTCCGAACAAGGAAGAGGAATCCTTGGCATTTGTTCTCCACTGGCAGCGTAAGGAGAAATTACTTGAGCTGCTAGGAAACATTTATTCTCCTATGACAATCCAAGTCACATAACATATCTAGGCAGAGCAAGGTGGGGGTGGATGGGGTTGTGTGCAAATTATAGGATCGAACTCGCGGAAAGACATCAAGAGTATGTGTTGGGTAATGAATGCAAGAGCACAGACACAACACGGTTCTCATTCAAACAGTGCAAACTCCTAGCTGCTCTTTGATGATGATACCATGACAAACTTCGTGAAGAAAGTTCAAGTGGACTGCTATAACACCCTTAGTTGAAACAGATCAGGGAATTTACTTACATGAATCACAAGAAGAGAATCTGCGAGAAGAGATTGACCAAAACAAAAGAAGAGTAGAGAGGGAAAGAGAGAGAGCAGCAAGAGAATCTGCAGAAAGTGATCGAGTAACATTATCTTTATCTGGGACCAGCGAATTTCAGGTGCAGAAGCAATATCAATGGCTCCCTTAACCTAATTAAAGCATGTGTAGATCTAACTTGAGAAAATGAGACAAATAAATGAAATATAGATTATATCTAGTATTCTTAAGTTGAATTTATCTAAGCCGTTCTATTGGTTGTATCAATCATTATTCTAACAACATCCTAAACTTGCTACCAGGCATAATGTTCTGTACGTCCATTTAACTTTGCTGTGCTTGTGATGGATTGAACACTGCTTGAAAAGAAAGGTGCACTTCTCCTCAGAAATGAAATGTTCCAGCATCATATCAGGACTCAATTTCTGCCTGCAGCATCATAAAAAATTAACAAGCAACAGGCACCAGGGTCTAAAAATAGAGTATAAATAAAGATTAGACGAAAGGATGAGATTTGAAGGAAGGGAGGGAGAAAGGAACGCAAAAGGAGGAAGCAACCCGTTTTTTTAATTGTTGTGCCGTTTCTGCAGCTGTAATAGAGGGAGAGAGAAACAAAAGATGGTAGAAGGCGTGACAGAAGGGCGTGTATATTGTGATTGTGGTAAAGACAGTTGCTTAAAAGGGCGTGGCGTGTGAGCAAAGCTTGATCATATCATCAAAATATTCTTTAGCTAACAACTCCAAGCACCACCAAATACTCCCATTTCAGAAAAGATCAGGAGGTCCCCCTCCTTGAGCCCTCAAAGAGGTAAGATACAGAGAGTCAGAATAGAGAAAGAGCAGAAAAGATTAAAGTTCAATTTTAAATTCTCGACACAATGATTTGATTGGAACTGTGATTTGTTTATTTCTCAAGTTCTTTACTGTATTAACATGTTCTTTTAAGAAGAAAAAAATGATTTAGGAGTGCTGTTGCTTAGTTTCTGGAACTCCAATAAATGATCAATTCAACATGCATCTTTCATTTGATTTGAAGACTCAGCTTTTTCTTTGAATTTTGTATGATGAACATATTTTATCCCCTTTTTTTAACCCATGATAATGCATCAGATTCTGTAAAGTGATCACAACACTAGTAGTTTCTTCTACGAATGTCAGAATACATGGGATTTTCAAATCCTTTGGTAGAAAGTCTTGTGATGCGGCCATCTCTACAGAACATACATAGAAGAGAAGGAGAAGAGGTGATGCGAGCGGGCTGGTCCGTATCAAGGGGTGAAAGACTCCTCAAACAAATGTACAAAAATAATGCAAGTTGATCTTAGGCGCGCACACAGTGTAAGTAATAACATTAAAGGGAGATCAAACAACCATGAAAAGGACAACAGTGTTAGTAACAATGTGAGGCCCGTGATTTTTTTTTTTTTTTTTAAGTCTTAGCCCATGAGTTAAGTTAATTATTATATTTTATTGCTTTATAAAATTGTCTATGAGTCCTTTTCTTTATAATTAGTTTGTTGAAAAGTTGAGGTTTATCTGAGAATAGTTGATAAGTTAGAGGTTTGTTGAATTAATTTGTGTATAGGTAATTATATATGCATATGAACATGAATTGATATAGATTATGAATAATTATTATGTGGTTTTTTTTTAATTAAAACACCTTGATGTATTTTGAATAAAATCCAAGGAATAACATAAGATAGATTTTGATGGATAATTGAGTTTTATTATGGTATTATCAAGTTTTTATGGTTTTATTTTTGTTGCATGTTATAAATAGCACATAATTAGAAAATAATATAGAGCCTAATTATTTCCTAATATAGTGTCTTAATTATAGGGATTCTAATTAGTTTATTTTCAAATATAGGGTTCCTATCTTGTATATAATGGATAGATTGATCAATGTAAAAGTAAGAAAATATTTGTTTTCTTCTTCTATGTTTTCATGGTATCAAAAGATTTAGGGATGATAAAGTATTTCTTGGGTGTTGAAGTAAATAGGAGCAAAAGAGGTATCTTTCTATCTCAGAGGAAATATGTACTTGACTTATTAATCGAGATAGGGAAATTGGAGGCGAAACCATGTAGTGTCTCGATGATTTCTAATTCGCAACTTACAAAAGATGGTGAATTATTTGAAGATCCAGAGATATATAGAAGACTGGTTGGGAAGTTGAATTATCTTACAGTGATTCGTCTAGATATTGCTTATTCTATCAATGTTGTAAGTCGGTTTATGTCATCCCCAACAGTTCACCATTGGGCAGTTTTAAAACAGATTTTGTGTTACTTATAAGGAGCGTCTGGACGTGGTATCTTGTATGAAAATCATGGACACACTTATATTGAATGTTTTTCAGATGCAGATTGGGCAGGTTCCAAGTTAGATAGAAGATCCACATCAGATTATTATGTCTTTGTTGGAGGCAATTTGGTTTCATGGAAAAGTAAGAATCAAAATGTTGTGTCACGATCGAGCGCAAAATCAGAATATAGAGTCATGGCAAAGTCTGTGTGTGAAATAATGTGGATATACCAGCTCTTAACTAAAGTAGGCCTCAAGGCTTCAGTACCGACAAAATTATGGTATGATAATCAAGCTGATTTTCATATTGCATTTAATCTTGTTGTCCATGAACAAACTAAGCAAATTGAAATTGACTGTCATTTCATCCGTGAGAAAATACAACAAGGTTTGATTTCCACAGGGTATATGAAGACTGAAGAACAATTGGGGGATATTTTCACGAAAGCTCTAAACGGGGCTCGAGTTGATTATCTTTGTAACAAGTCGGGCATGATAAATATCTATGCTCCAGCTTGAAGGAGAGTGTTGCAGGTTGTAAATAGCACATAATTAGAAAATAATATAGAGCCTAATTATTTCCTAATAAAGGATCCTAATTGTAAGGATTCTAATTAGTCTACTTTTCTATATAGGGTTCCTATCTTATATATAAGGGATAGATTGATCAATATAAAAGTAAGAGAGAATATTTGTTTTCTTCTTCTATGTTTTCAATTTTGAATTGGAAATTTATGTTACTTTACGATAAAATGTGTTTATTTAGAAATATACTAAAACTGCTCAGCCTTTCACTGTAGCAATCTACAGTGAAAGGCTGAGTTTTTTTTTTGTTTTTTAAACTGTTTTTTTTAAGCTATTTTTTTTTCTTTTTTTTTAATTTTTTTCTCTTTTGATGTCTTTAGCTTTTTTTTTACTTTCTTTGTTTTTTTTCTTTTAATAAATTTTGTTTTGTTTAATTTAGTTTGTTCATGTTAATATTTTTTTAATTTAGTTATCAGACTTTTATGACATTGATCCCGGGTTTAACAGGTTAACTTGGTTTCACGAGTTAACCCGGATTTTTTTTTTCTTTTTAATTAATTTTTTTCATTTACTTTAGTTTGTTAATGTTAAATTTCTTTCTATTTAGTTATCAGACTTTCATGACACATATCTCAGGTTTCACGGGTTAACTTGGTTTCACGGGTTAACCCAGTTAATTCTGGATTAACCCGTCCATTTTTTTTTGTTTTTTTTCTTTTTAATTAATTTTTTTTGTTTACTTTCGTTTGTTAATGTTAAATTTCTTTCTATTTAGTTATCAGACTTTCATGACACATATCCTAGGTCTGACGGGTTAACCTGGTTTTACGGGTTAACCCGTCCATTTTTATTTGTTTTTTTCTTTTGTTAATGTTAAATTTTTTTATTTAGTTATCAGACTTTTATGACATGGATCCCGGGTTTAACGGGTTACCTTGGTTCGACAAGCTAACCCGAAGTTTTTTTTTCTTTTTAATTAATTTTTTTTGTTTAATTTAGTTTGTTAATGTTAAATTTCTTTCTATTTAATTATCAGACTTTCATGACACATATCCCGGGTTTGACTGGTTAACCTGGTTTCACGGGTTAACTGGTTTCACGGGTTAACTGAGTTAATTCTTGGTTAACCCATCAACTTTTTTTTTATTTAGTTATCAAACTTTCATGACATGAATCCTAAGTTTGATGGGTTAACCTGATTTGAAGGGTTAACCCAGTTAATTCAGATTTTTTTTCTTCATTAGTTTTTTTCTTCCTATTGGTTTTTTTTCTTTGTTTTTTTCTTTTTAGTTAATCTATTTAATTATCATACTTTTATGACATGATCTTGCAGCCAGACCCACATCCAAGGCTCTTGGATCTGGTGTTACAGTCAGACTCACTTAAACTTGAGTCATATAAGTTTAATATTATTATTGTTATTATAAATATTACTCTTGGGTCAAGCGTTGCAGTTAAACCCAAGGCTTTTGGGTATATCTTTACAAAAAGACCTAACACTCTTAGATCTTAGCCTTTTTTATATTTTTTATGCAAGAAAAAAAAATTAACCCGTGGGTATGCCTTTGTTTTTTTCCCTTTTCTTTTCCTTTTTAAGCATTTTATTGTGGACTGCACAGTGCAGTCCACAGTGAAAAAGCTGATGACTTTAGTTTTTTTCTGGCTTTTTTCTTTTTTTTTCTTTTTTAATTATTTTTTTTAATTTACTTTCTTAATATTAAATTTTTTCTATTTAATTATTAGACTTTTATGACACGGATCCTGGGTTTGACGGGTTAGCCCAGTTAATTCTGGGGTAACCCGTCAATTTTCTTTTTCTATTTAATTATCAAACTTTCACGACACAAATCCAATGTTTGACGGGTTAACCTGGTTTGAAGAGTTAACCCAGTTAATTCGGATTTTTTTTCTTTTTCTTCATTAATTATTTTCTTCATGTTGGTTTTTTTTCTATGTTTTTTTCTTTTTACTTAATCTATTTAATTATCACACTTTTATGATACGACCTTGCAGCCAGACCCACATCCAAGGTTATTGGGTCTGGTATTGCAGTCAAACCCACTTAAACTTGGGTCATGCAAGTTTAATGTTATTATTAATATTATAAATATTATTCTAGGGTCAGACGTTGCAGCCAAACCTAAGACTCTTGAATATAGTTTTGCAGAAAGACCTAACACTTTTAAATCTTAACTTTTTTTGATATTTTTTATGCAAAAACAAATTGACCTGCGGCATCGCGCGGGTCATCTAACTAGTGTATTTCTAAAGCCCCACATACTACTCATATGATCGGTGAATGTTAATGTTTATCTCAGTTTTGATAGTTGTTATATATTGTGGGTAAATAATACCTAATATACATTTGAGAAAAAAAATACTAATATGGAAATGATACTAAAATATGTATTATTCATTTAGTTTAGATTAACATATCAAAATTGCATAGTTTAGATAGAGTAGTTAATCATTTAATCACATCTAATTCAAACAAAATGCTATTTGTATTTATTATTATTATTTATATATATATATATATATATATATATATATATATATTATTTTCATATTAGTATTATTATCATATGTATATTAGATATTATTTAATCATGATATATAATAGTGATTAAACCGGATAAACATCAACATCCATCAATTACATATCAACATTACTATATAGGGCTTCAAAAGTATCTAAACACATATTATCGTAAAATAGCATCAATTTTCAATTCAAAAGGAAACCATAAAACTTTGATAATACACTACAATAAAACTCAATTATTTATCAAAATCTATCTTAAACATTGTTATTTATAATATTTAAAGATAAAATCCTATTTTTTTAGAATTCAATGACCAAACTAAAATTCTGCCATCTTCAACTTCTTAATAGATTTTCCAGAATGTTAATATGATTGTTTCTATACAATTTTTCAATAATTCCTTATTTTCTTTCTAATATCCAAATTTCTTAGATTTTACCCAAAATACATAAGGGTATTTCAATTAAATAAAACCACATGATAATTATTCATAATCTAACTCAATCCATATTCATATGCATATTTAATTATCCATACATAAACTAATTCAACATACCCATAACTTATTAACTATTCTCACATAAACCCTAACTTTCCAACAAACTAATTATAAGGAAAAGTACTCATAAATAATACTATAAAACAATAAAAGATAATAAATAAAACTCACCTTAGGCATATGATTAAGAAATATCCTCCTCCAACAATCCACTTTAAAACCCGGATCATCTTTGCCACCTATGTACTCAAGCACAATCAACCAATCAATCTATTATTCAAGGCAGTAGGAATTTTATGGTAGATATCAAGTATAGCAGGACGTGGTCAGGGTAGAGTTTTCTCTTTTACTCAGCAGAATGATCAGATATCCAACACAGATGTATGAGGTATACATTCAATTTGCTCATTTGATGCTCAAGTTCTATTTGACATTGGTTCCATGTCTTCATTTGTATTTTCATATTTTTTTTTATGAAATTTGATAGGCAACCTATTATGTTAGAATGCGTATTTTATGTTTCTACTATTTTAGATGAATTTATGGTTAGGAGCACTCAAGATAGTAATTAATTAATCTATTGCTCAATTGGATATCTACAACAAACACTCAAGGAGCTTGCTGCTCCTAACGTGGAAAATCAGCCACTGTGCATAAACATCGACAATAATGTAAACTTTGAGCTCAAATCTGGTTTTATACATTTGCTACCAACATTCAATGGT
>Ga0307516_10003193_pt1 | contig 21313 bp, 25 predicted proteins | sample 19_EM_MG_FD_203310 | JGI IMG/M metagenome (GOLD analysis project Ga0307516, IMG submission 203310) | Populus trichocarpa ectomycorrhiza microbial communities from riparian zone in the Pacific Northwest, United States - 19_EM | ecosystem: Host-associated > Plants > Roots > Unclassified | place... | reverse complement strand
ATACGCAGCTCCAAGATAAGCCGATCAATTTTGTTGAGCACAAGTGTCATTTTAATGCCCTCCTGGAGGGCGTGCCGGATTATAGCTTCGGTGTTGACCATTACCTGTCCTAGACTTAGCCTCACCACAGCCAATAAAGACGTGAACGAACCCCCTCGACAACATCGACAACAAGTAAAATGCCGTCGACTAGTCTCATGGCCGAAGCAACCTCGTCCACGAAGTTGACATGGCCGGGCGTATCAATTAGATGTATCAAATGTGACTTGCCACCAGTGGTGGAAAGTACCAGGGACATAGGCGACGACTTTATTGAAATTTCGCGCTCACGCGATAGAACATGGGTGTCGGTGTATTTCAACTAAACCCACGCAACTATAAGCCAAAAGACGCGTCAAAATCATGACACATACCTGGTGATCGGCATTCCAGATAAGTTTATGGGTCTGTAAGACCAATGCATCCATCAGGGCCGTTTTTCCGTGGTGTAGATGTCCCACGATAGCGACATTCCGTATCATTTCAGGGAAGGACATCATATTCAGCAAGAACCTTGCACATAAGTGAATATGGCAGGATGGTAACGAAAGTTCTAGGCGTACCCTTTATCAAAACGGGTTTGTGGCATGTCCTTTTCCTCAACTGTCCATTTCCTCACTTTTATTGGAGCAATAATAGGCTCGGACAGTGGCTGAGCGTCTTCCTCTTGAACCATGGTTTCCACATCAGGACCGTACACTTCTTCGGCAGTAGGGTAATACTGTTTGTCCTCGTGAAGGACTACCGCCTTGTGTATGGGTTCTAGTGCATGGTTTCTATGAGATAGAAGCTTTCCTGGGTGGAAGTCACCGACCGTCGATTTCCATGAGCGCGCCCTCCTGAACTGGTTCTGGTTCTGGCTCGTCATCGTAGCCCTCGAGTGTAGCAGGCTGGCCGTAACCATACTCGGTCTGCATGACCTCATCTTCGTCGTCCGAACCGAGGTCCGTGCCAATGTAGTTACCGAACTCATCGTAGTCCTCGAACGAAGCCATGGGGGTCAGTCCAAGTTACAGGCGTGTCGACGAATTTTCAAACTCCGGTCAACTGGGATACACTTTGTATACTTAAATTACTACGAATCAAACATTGTTACCATGTCTGCGTTGTCCGATGAAACGCTAAAGAAAGTGTGTGGTCTCCACGATCTTTCACGACGGTGCTAAATTGATGATACGTAGATCCTCGTTCAAATTCAGCAAACTGCGGTCCAGTCACAGCGTTCGCTCAGCTTGACAAAGCAACAGGTCGCTGCAAAGGAACGTGAACGTCGGATCGTCCAGCTTACGATCGGTGAAATATCCAGTGTTGGACCAGATGTCAATCTGTACAAAGGTGTAGGCAAAATGTAGGCCTCTATTCAATAACTTGGATGTTTTCCAGGAGCGACAACTTTGCAATACAGGTTTATGATGATTCCGCAGAAATCCATGGAACAAGAGTTGAAAAGCCAGGAGAAAGAGTTGACAGAAGAAATAAACAGTCTAGGGAAGAAGGTTGGCCCCGCTATGTGTTTACTAGTGCCTTCGTTGCTGATGCCTCGTACCCCGAAGTCAAAATTCCTGGAAAAGCAGTTTAATGATGCCCAGGCTCAACTCAGGGACATCGTAAGTGATACACTAGACTTGGATACTGTCGTTCTCATTCTGCCAAAGTTTCATCATAGTTCTAGACAGTAACTAATCATACCAGAGGGTACAGTATTTTATGTAATTCTTGCGTCTGAATCTGATGGAGCATGGATTGCTAGCCTCCTGGGATGATCAGGCACCGAAAGCTGATATGCTTAGTAGTACTCAACGCTGCTAAGGCATCTGCCAACGCTTGCTGTATTGGGAAGAGGCTGTTACCTCCCAATATTACCATGTGAACGTCCTTGGTCACTGCACTTTTATATGGGTGTTCGCTAGCTGTTTACCTGGCATATCTTACGAGCTTTCTGTCATTCTGAGCTAAATGCAGTTTAATTTGCCTGCTCATCTTATAGACGCCATATACCCAAGCTCCCACCGCAACAGCCGCGGCAGAAATGGGCAAAGTACTTGGATGGGCAGGAGCCAGACCATTCCATTCACAAGACTGGAGAGGCTGGATGTGACCCTGGGGCGATCGACGTAAACATGGTTCTGAATGGGCTTGCGGAGAACAGATTGCAACATTGTCGATATCTCGCGTCATTAGTTCCACGCCCATGCCCTGGTGATCAACACGAGTCAGTGCGGATCGTTGAAATTCCAAGTGTCGACATGAATAACAGAGTGATGCGATCTCCAAACACTCGCTTGATGCAAGGCAAGGTACTATGGCGTCACGCGTCTATAAGGTATGAACCGTCCAAACGTTTACCAGCCAGGTAACCGATCATGTAAATGATGAGTTTCAAGAATATTGTACCATTTTGGTGGTACTCAGTGGGTGAGGTAATTAGCCCCTAAGAATGTCTCTTACCCACGACCCTCATGGTGAACACTTCTATGACTTCTAACTGGGTCTGTGGAGGTACAATACCTTGCAACATTTCGATTATGCTGCTGATTCTTTTCCCTTGGTCATAAGTTTGTTCGCGCTGAGGTATCTTCCATTCAGCAGGAACGAAGGCTGCAGAGGTTGCAGAAAAGAGGCGAGATGCACCTACGAGACTAACCATGCATGGACAATACAATTGACCATTATCCTGCGTGACATGGTTGGTTGGAATGATAGATACATACAGTCTGCTTGCATAAGCTCCATCAAATGTGGAGTAACCTAAAGAGGCAGGTATCGAGTCGTTACTGAGCTCGAGCAGACCAAAGGACGCTCTCGACAACGCATGTCACCAAGAATGAATAGCACACCTGCCTCGAGTCGGCACGATTCGTCTTGCACCACGGAAAATTTGCGCCAGGCTCATGCGGAACCTCGCATTGCACAAATTGCTTATCATAGTGACATCGACACTGCCCCCATGATTCAATAAGCGATAACCAAAACTTACCCTCGTCCTCAATGGACCCTCCTGCGCAGCCGTCTGAAAACCCTGTTTGATGTGGTCCTTGACCGTACCAAATAGCGTTTTGTTGGCCCATCACAGCCAAACGCATATAATCAAGGTAACACCCAGCGCCCGCTCACCACCACAATCAAATTCTTAACTTTGGTGAAGTTAGCGGCCCTGTATCGTCCAATTGTAGGACCCACCAGCGCCCTGACCGAACGCCCATCTGCGGGTTTGCTGGTCATTTCGCCTGGACCCTTTGCCTCAAGTCGAGATAACGCTCAACTCAGGGACATCGTGAGTATCTGCGCTCGCAATGCTGTCGTTCTCATCAAAGTCTCATCCGTTCTAAACTGTAACAATGCCAAACAGGACCCACGGTGCTAACAGCTACCTAGAGGATACAGTAAATCTAATTCTACCTGAATTTACAGGACTAAACGTGAGCCGCCCTCTCAGAGTCGAAAGACGATATGGATAGTGAACTAAGAAACCTACCAGCCCTTCGTCCGTATTGGGAAGAAGAACGGATACGAGCTACTCTCCCAGTTTTTCCTTGTGAACCATTGTACATCTCGCCTGACTGAGCACGTCTGCTTGTGTGCTCGCCAACCACTTGTCTGGCATTTCTGAGGAGCTTTGTGTCAGTCACGGGTAAACACCGTGAAACACGGTTTGACTTGCCTTGGAGCAATACCATGTATTTTTGCAGCCAGCACACTTTTTCAAGGATGCTTCTGCCATCCTGCATACTTCACATCTTTTTCCCATCCCGCTGTCAAACAACTCTCCACTCGCTTCCAGCAATTGATCCAGCGAGTATGGAACCACTTTTATGTGAGCATTATCCTCCAGCCTTAGCCCAGGTGGACTGAATGCGAAGGTGTGTTGCGTTGCATATAGAACGGCGATGGTGTGGCCACGTAAACATAGGTCTCGAAATGCTGCACCGCGGTCGTCCGTATGGAAGGCTACATGCAATCTCTGCCCTGCCTTGTCCTCTACTTCGAGGGTAAGGCGGACCAAGAGATTACTGCTGATAATGTTTCCGAGGAAACACCAGTGTTTTCGTGATTTCGTCGAGGACAAGTACGTTTCACTTATTTCGTGCTCTGGTGGAAGATCCCAGAACGCAGGAAAGGTCTGCGCATTGTTGAGATCAGATGGCGGCGGAAGTGCAGTATCAGGGCTTTTTTCTCTTTCGCAGGCAAAAGACATGGCGGGAGAGTTGGAACTACCCTCGTGTCCAAACATGTTTCTTCTTTTAACCGCGGGTCTGGCGCTTTTGCCACGCCGCGGAGGAGCCCCGTCTTTCATGACTTGATCGGGTATACACATCCCATAGCCGTAAATGGGGTGTCGTTATTCATGGATCTCTGAAATGGGGGTCGCCTCCAAGGAGACCCCTTCATTCCACGATTGAGCACGAGCGGAGAAGCTGCCATTGGGCGCAAGAAGATTATAGTAACAGCTCTGAGCACGCCTTGGCTGAGTTCAGTTAATCCAGGACCTAGAGCGTTTGTGGCGGTGAGGCTGTGTGAAGGGCCTTCATCGCGCGGTACATATTGAATAGGGATTCATCTGACCGATGAAACTTTGCACGAAAACTGTTCCATTGGAGTGGAGGAAGCCGGCGATCGCATCATCGATGGAAAGAAGAGTTCAACATATCAAATACGAACCTACTTTGTCCTTCAGCACTCCAAAGCTCAGCATCAGAAATTCTGAACAGAACTTGTGTGGCACCTCGTGGTGGGTTGGCATGGCCCGAAACCCTGGAAAGCTAAAGCACCATGATCTCGATTGAGAGAAATGCACCACAAGTAATGTCAGTAGTCCACTAAACATGAAGAGAGCTTTGATTGAGGAAATTGACGGACTAGTGGAGATGGTTTGTCACTCAGCGCTCAGCGCTTACTCAGCGTGCAGTTCGATCACCTTGCTACTCCCTCGATAAACCGAAGACTACGTCTGATGGTGCGGCTTTCTTTGATCAATGGCATTTTACCCGAGATGCATGGGAACGATGTGGAGCTCAAGCTCCCCAAAAGGTCTTCCTTGTGTATCATGCTCATGATGAATATACTACTCCAGGTAAGCGGAGAGTGCCATGTGTTTCAACATTCTCATCTCCAGCCACCAAAGGTCTCATTCTTCATCATTGTATCTTCATCCGCCAAGTATGCTGAGTATTTGGGCGGTAGTCCCACATTCTCCGGTCTTGTAATCGGCATTCCCACCGTCTTTGGTGGTCTGGCGCTCATTCCTATGACAAGATTTGACAGAGGAAAGGGGTCTTGTCTTGGAAGTTCTTTGCTTCTCTCTAACAGGTATTGCGGGTCTAGGTGGATACGCTTTGTCATTGCACGCTGGCTGCTTCTCAGCGATTCTTGGTCATATCGTTTATGCCATGGCCTATCGGACCAGGTTCTTATACATGATTCTGATCGGACGTTGTTTGAACGGGATTTCGTTCACGGGTTTCATGTATGCCAAACGATATTGCACAGATCCCCGCATCGTGGGCATTCGCCGAAGAACCACCTTGGCAAGCTTCCTGGTCATTGGACAGGGGCTGGGCATGTCCCTTGGCCCGTTCCTTGGTGGTCTGTTATACAAGATTGGCTTTTCGAGTCCCACTTTCAACGGATACACCAGCCCAGGCTGGGTCATGGCCAGTGTTTATGTGGTTTTCTGGGGTTTCGTTGCGTTATATTTCGAGGACGTTCCACAGGTGACTAGCGCAGAGTCCCTACCAATGTCGAGTCCGAATAACACATCAGGTATTGACAATGGGAACCCGATTACACCGACCACTTCAAACACCTCTGTTATGCGGACACTAATGGCTTTCCTGGCCCAGTTTACCATTGAACAGTGGGGTGTCATACTTTGCATGTGCTGGTTTTCCATGGCATGTTTCTTCATTTTGGGTTCTTGGGAAGCAAACCTCCCCGTCTTTGGAGCCGACCTTCCCAATTTCCAATGGTCGCCCTTTGCAGCAGGAAACTTCGTTGCACTGGGTGGCATCACTGCCTTCCCCTTTCTCATTGCTAATATATTCCTCGCGCGGCGAACCCAAGATCGAAACCTACTTGCTTTTGGAAGCGGTCTTGGCCTATTGGGGCTCCTCGTCTTCGTCTCACTCTTGCGCTCTGGGAAAGTTGGTTATGCCTCGCTCTTCGTGTGCTGGTGGGCGGTTGCACTGGGCTTCAATCTGGCAACAACAGTCACGATTAGCCTCCTGAGTAAACAGCTCTCGCCTGAATGGAATAGATGGTCATCAATGGCCGTTCAGTATTCCAACTATACAGGGCGGGTAACGGGTGCAGTGTGGGGGGGCTCCGGGGTTTCAGTGGGGATGCTACATTATGTTGGGCTGGAGATTGCTATTGTTGGTATCGGGGCAGTACTCTTTACAATGCTTTGGAGGAATCTCAAGACCAAAACCGGCTGACGGGTCCACACTTGTTTTATTGTTATGTTTCTCTCTACAGTGCATTGGCTGGCCCTCGCAGGGATCGGAATTGGATTGTTTAAGGGATCGTTCTATGCTAACCCGTCGTTCCCCATCGCAAACATCGATAGATCTCCTCGGAGAAAGCCACTCAGATAGGAACAGAGAAGACCAAAGCCACCGCGATGGCCCTGTCTCCCATCCAGCACCTGACTCTCCAAGATCAGAAAGGCATCACTTTATGGTGTGTGTTGTTCAAGGTACCTCCACATCATTCCGCAGTGTACTATCCGAATCAACCAAGTTAGCTCCAAAAACCATTGCAAATCGGACCCGTCATCCGGTCATTCGATAATGCCTCGGAACACGATGAACTTTTTCGAGTCTAGGAGCTGAGCTCTGGCGTGGGAATTGTTTGGACAGAGGCGCAAGCCCAAAGCCGTGAACCATATTGCCGCAATCCATATTACACCAGAAAATAGCGCCGTCATGGACGGCAGGCACCTTGCCCAGACAACCACACGTAATGAACATTTATAGTACTGCTACAGCGTTGACTCTCAACATTGTAGGATTATAGCGGAACAACAAAGGCATATGCAGGATTTATAGACTACCAAACGTTATGAGATTTTCCAGTATCACTACGTAGACAAAGTGTCTCAATATTGTAGGTTATGGCAGTATCCCGCATTATACCCTTGTTGCCACGGCTGAGTTAATTTCACGCAGACCTTTGGCGCGCATTCAAACCACCATATTCGCGGGTGACGAAAAAAAGGACACGCTTTTCCAGTTGCAGTGACCTTGCAGGGCAAGGTGATAATGCCACAAGGAGTTTTTAAACTGCCAGAAAATGGCACTATTGTGCGCTTGTCTGGCCTGACATCCAGCGCTCACTGGCACCCACGGCACGGCAAGGTTTTCTCCTCACAGGCACTGCATGGCAGGTTCTTAGTCAGCTGAGTCACCCTTTGCTACTAACACTGGAGTAATCGACCCACACCGTGTTACTCATCCACGCTTCCAATATGCCAGATATCTTCGTGCAGTCCTTTACACATCTTAGCGACATGCCCAAATCAGATCGGGCGCTTGCGATGTTGCAGAAGGTCGCGTCTTTGGTCAAACCCATCATGCGCAAGCACGGTTGGGTTCTCGCGGTGCTCTCCGAGTTCTTCCCTGAGAGCCCTAACCTAGTTGGTAAAACGACTTCAATTCATTCGCATATGGTAGTCTTTGTTCACTACTTGACCTATAGGGTTAAGTGCGCAAACCGTTATCTGTAGGCAGGATAGTTGACCCGATTCACAGACGTAAATGGCGGAGAGAAGATACTGTTGAGACTGCGACCAGCATGGGCATCTGATACTTTCTACGAGGAAGATGACGTTGTCCGAGTCATGCTTCATGAGGTAAGTTGCCACTTGTAGTTCCTCTCACGGTCTCCAGTACTTGATGATGGTCTTAGCTCACTCACAACGTACACGGCCCTCATGACGAACAGTTCTACAAGCTTCTGGCTGAGCTTGAGGACGAATATGACGCCCTGCAACGTTCCGGTTATGCCGGCGAAGGCTTCTTTTCCCCCGGTCATAGACTGGGCGCCGGGGTATCACACAATCTTCCTCCGCATCTTGCAAGAGCGAAGGCCGCAGAGGCCGCAGAAAAGAGGCGACAGCTCAGCGCCATCAATAAGGGAGGAGGAAGGCTGGGGGGCAGAGTTAGCGCCCTCAATAACTTAAGCCCCCGTGAACTTGCTGCGAGAGTGTGTATGGTTCACTCAGTCGCAACGTTTTCTTACAGCACTTCAGGCCGCCGAACGCAGAAGACGAGACGAACTGACATGTGGTTTAGGGTCGGTTGCTTTACACGAGGCTTCCAAGGCCAACAAAACCAGCATAACGAGCAGGACAGTGATCGATTTGACGAGCGATGAGGATGCAGCCACTGGGACCTTGAAACCAAAGGTGGCTAGTGAGGTCCATGTCTCTTCATCAAATGCTCGGCAATCAGGGTCATATCCGGTGCTTTCTGGACACCGGGACCCACAGTATCCCAACTTAACTGAAGGGCAATGGGCATGCCCTGTGTGCATGCTGATCAACGATGCCATCGTGCTCCAATGTGCAGCATGCCTTTCAGAAAAACCTAGCAGTATGTCATCTGGATGGACGTGCTTGATGTGCGGGGAGAGTGGAATACCCCATCAGCTCTGGGCATGCCAGTCTTGTGGAATGATCAAGACAGAAAGTTCCATAGGATAATAGCAAAGCTCGGGTTTTGAAGTTACCAGTTATCTTCCGGATGTGAATATACATACAGGAAATTTAATACAAACAAGTTTTTCGATGTTCGGAGTTAGGTATCCCCGAAGATGACTTTGAGGTTCTTTATACTCTCTGGGTCACCATTTCCAGACTTTTGTGTGCCCCGGAAAGCCTCCTTGATGATTGCCGTTTTACGTTTCTGTATATCAAGAATGCGACCTTCGATAGTGTCTTCTACCTGTAGAAGGTTTTGGAAGCGGCACGAGGTGTTTCAGGGCATAGGGGACTCACAATAAAATGTTTAACGTAGACGGTCTTCTCCTGGCCCAAACGGTGGACGCGATCGATAGCTAGAAGGCACAATTAGCTGCTCATGAGTCATCAGCTGGCCAGCGACCCCAAACCTTGGTGTTCAGTAGCTGTATTCCACCAACAGTCCATCTCAAGACGCCTGTCAGCAAATTGCCGCGCTTTATCAATAGTCCGTAAAGTGCTCACCATAAACACATGGTTGGCGCTTGTCAACTGAAAGGCTGTGAGATAAGACGTGGTTCGTTGTTATATGACACCTTACGTTCAGTCCTACTCCACCTGCTTTCAAACTTATGAGTAATATCTTAGGTTTACGTTCGCTTTGTTTGAACTCTGCGATGGCCGCACTCCGCTTCTTCATGTCCATCGTGCCATCAAATCTATACCAATTTAGACATTCGCGGTCAAGGGCAGTGGAGATAAGTGAGAGAAAGGAGGTGAACTGGGAAAAGACAATCGCTCGAAAGTACGGATCCTGGTCTTGTAGCCGTCCTAGGATTTATTAGAATGCGCAGTCACTGTGCACTGGTAGGGGGGCTTACGCAAATTTTGAATGAGAGCGTCCAATTTTGTGGACGAACGGAAGTCATTACGACGGAGCACCACTCCTGCTTGCATTTTATCTGCGGTGAACAGCGAATCCGCCTGTTCTTGTTGTGTTCTCGGGCGAACTACCTGTATGAGCTCATTCTCTTTAATCGGACCTTGCAAACACGTTGGGCACCGGCCCTCTTCACCCCGCTCTGAACAGGCAGCAAGGTGAGCGATGATGCAATCTCTGCAGCTGAGAAACCAGCGCATCAATCTAGGGACATCAATCGAGTGAAGTTACATACCATTGATGCATACATGGCGGAATAATTAACGGGGCTTCCGCAACGTCAAGACAGATAGGACACTCGACATCAGATGGGGCTGCTAGATTGGCAAGGACACTCTCTGCAAATGCATTCTTTGGGGCACCTTCGCAGTTCGAATCCTTGGCAATGTCTGACATCAACATGTCCACATCAATGGCGCTGTCTTGTGGATTCGGTTTCATTGCACCCTGGTCGTCCTGGGTCATAACAAGGTCAGGGTGCAGTACGGCACGGCGCAGGCTACGAAAAATTAAGGGACAATGATAGCACCGACATCGACGCGGCACGCACCGCATGAGCATCGCAAGGATATGTGTGTAATTTTTTCCAATCAATCCTTTTGCACTCAGCTGGTCAAAGTTCCTCTTAGCGGTATCAAATATGGAGTCGTAGATTATTCGTTCAGCGGGTGTGAACTGTAATGTCTCGACCGAAACTTCTTTCGCTGGGAGTTCGATAATACGGTTACCACTGCTGTCTCGCATGTTCTTTTCCCTACGCAAGAGTGCGCTCTCAAGGATAACCTGAACAATTTCAATCGCCTTTGGATCGCGAGCAAGAAACGGGACGACAATAAACCTAAAGTACATATTAATCCCGAGAACTCGATAGCCAAGTAGAAAGAACGAACGAGCGGAAGAACGAATATGAAGACCATGGTGTGAACTTCAGGAATTTCCTGTTGCAAAAGATGAGCTAACGCGGAAATATTTGAACTTCAAAAATATTCTTACACAAGGGAATAAAGGTCCTCAAGTTTGTTCACAATTGGTGTTCCTTGGGAGTTGGCATGAGCAGGGTAAAGAATGGGCTACAGCTAGTTCACGAACCGGTGACGGCCCATCTTCGGCTAGCATGCAGTGCATAAACTGCGCGAGCAGTTTTACTGGTCCTGGACTTGCAATGATGAGCTTCATCCAGGATAACCCTTAGCCATTTGACTATATACACTCAGCACTTCTGGACGAAATAACAACCGATTTAACTAACCTTGGAAAATCGACGATTGATTGGGTGCTTTCTGGAATTTTGAATGTTCAGACGCCAGTACCCCGTATGAAGTAAGTACAACAGGTATACTCTTGTCATTCTCATGGTCGTTATGCAAAGCCTCGAGATCCAACCTATTTTGTCCATGCCAAACTGTCACTCGCAACGTCCCTGGCGCGCTGGCGCGCTGGAGTTCCTCAGACCATTGCGAAAGGAGAGATGTTGGTGCAACAATAAGGGTAGCTGACGAACCAAACTTTGGTTGTTTTCGTTTATCGGCGCGAACTGGCCGAAATGCGCTATCCAGTCGTACCTGGCGGACTCGAGAGGAATCCTCCTCGTCACCGGGTTCCGGTTCTTTGTTTGTATGAATTAAAGCTGCCAGCATGATGGTTTTTCCCATCCCCACTGTGAGGTTCGTTAAGACACTGGCATATGTAAAAGTGCACACCCATCTCACTTTCTGCCTCGCGCAATAATAGGAAGTCGTATACATCAATATTTTATTGCAAAAATGTCCAAAGATCTCACCATCACTAACAAACCATGTAAGTTCAAGTATCAACAGATGTTCAGAAAGACGTACGCCAATATTCCACCTTTGAGTTTCAGCTCAGCCTTGGGAAACGCCAAACTCAACTCCCCGGAATAGGGGTTGAAGTAGAATGACCTCTCGTCTTCCGTCAAGTCGATGACGCCATCACGCGGTTCGCTCGGAAATGCATACCTGACGACATGAGCAAAGATAACGAAGCATCGGCTGGAACTCACTCGCTCCATAAGGGGTGCATAGATGTTGCCTTCCTTGCAGACATTTCACCGGATTCCATGGAATGCATCCACCTAATCACACGTTGAATAAAGTTCTGTCGAGCACAGAGAACATACATCAAGGCTTGTTTTTGGTATCCTCTCAACGCAAGGGTAAACGCCAGTGGAGGATCCATTTCGGCTAGGGCTTGGTCATTCCGCTGCGCCCTGATCCGGATCAGTGACAATTCCGACCGAATGAAGAAGCTATGCTCACTTGCGGTAGATGAGCTCTAACTCATTGTCTGACAGCTCCTCACCATCTTCTACTTCTATTTCCTCTCCATCACCAACGATTTCCGTTTTTATATGCTTTTTTGATGTGACATGTTCCGAAGGACGTTCAGACACGCTACTGGAAATCTGATTCGCCTTTGCAACACAGGCGCCTCGACGGGGCCGGAGGTTCAAAGCGTCAAACAAGGTCAAAAGTGCGGCCTTCCGCTCCCGGAGCACTGATTCGTCTTCAGTTTCCTGTCCAAGCCCAAATAGGACATTGTTTCTCTCGGTTCCCGAGGTACTCGGGGGTTTGAATGCCGATACACGAATGTAGACCGACAGGGACACGATTAAATCGGCACCAGAATGAAGTACCGCAGGACAGTCGATCATAGTACTCCCCTTGAATGTGATAATATCTGGAAAAAAAGTCCGATCAACGGGTGCCAAGGCGGTACCACGAAGAGCAAGTCACCCATGTCAAGTAACTTGGAAATCCATGCAGATACGTCTTGCGGGAGTCGGCCAAATTCTGCAGAAAATCGTCACCTGAGCTCTACCCATGTGGAGCCTGCTCACCAAACCCAGCTTTGTTGGTTAATCTAATCACTGCATCCACTTTCCGCCTCATGAATTTGGACGGCTGTGGGTTTACCATAGCTTTGAGGGTAAGTTGTTTCTTCTTCCCCCTGTTTGCCGCCTCTTTGTTCTTGCCCTTGCTCGACCGGGGCGTATCGGCTAGACCATCACGTTCGACAAGAACTTCGTCACCAGGGCTAATATATCCCTTCCCTTTCACGGTGCTCCAAGCATTTCCTACTACGAGACAGCCTAGATATGAATCCCCCGTACTTGATGGATGGGTAGATACTTTGTCAGGTAAAAGACGCCGTTTCTTCGCAGGAGGTGGAGAAGATTCTGACGGGACAGGGGAGGATCCCCTACCGGAGAGCCCTGATGATAGGCTACTCACACTTGGCGCCCGAGGAATCGCTTCCAAGGGAAGCAAGTCAGATTCACTAAGAAAGTCATCAACTCCGTCGTCGGGTGGTAATAGTCCGGATGAGTGCCTTGGAGGTCCCTGTAAGCGAGACACCATTTCTTCTTCTTGCTCTTCATCACTGTCCGCAAGGAAAAGGCGCTGCTCACGAGGTGCCACCCCTGATACGCTCAACTCCACGGCATTTGCGACTTGTGACTTGTGACCAGCCGGAGAAGAGTCGTCGTCGTCGTCGTCTGATCCTGCAAAGAAGAGGGCCCTACCACTCATCCCGGGTAGTGTATTTAAGCGTGAACAGCAGAACAGATGTCCTTGGAAACTTGTGTTAGTGTCGCGTCGCGACTCAAAATTGCATACCACGACATTGCTTACATACGTCGCGTTATTTGTGTTGCTTTGGTCATGCGACACGAGGTTGAGCAAATAATCGGGCAGTGTTGTGTAGTATTCTGAAACTATATGCACTTCGATTGCGTTGATGCCTATGCCTAGATTTTTTCGTATAATTATATCTAGGATATCCTGCCTCCAACAAACGCTCTCATTTCATTTTCAGGCATCCTACTGTCATCGTCTCGGTATGCCACGACCCCTTCCCCTGAGAGCTCGTTGTGCCGCACCGGGTGGAGCGCGAGGCCCCGGATTTTGCTGATAACCATTGAATCAGTCAATGTCAGTGGAAACGAAAGACTGACGTACTTGTTCACTCTGTGGGTTTCTGACTGTTTCGTCAACACTCAAAATCAAGCAAGCTGCTTCCGTAGCACTGCTGATCGCATTGACTTTGACAAGGGCTGGCTCCCAGACGAAGGCCTCCATGTTGTCGCGAACTCCATCTGGTCCATCGACGTCCACACCGTAATGCTTGGCTCCAGTAGCATGTCGCATGCGCAGCTTATTCAGGACGTCAGTCGAGTCAAGGCCGGCGTTGTCACAAATCTGCCGGGGAATGGTTTCTAAAGCCTTTGCAAAAGCAGCCATGATAAGTTGAGTCTTGCCAGGAATTTGGAGTGCATGTTTCCTGATGTAAGCAGACAAGTCCATCTATATAATAGAATAATCAGCATCCCAAAAAGATAATGAGGAGCATTGCTACCTCTGCAGCACCACCTCCAGCAACTATTTCACCGTTTTTCATGGCACGTTTGACCACCATGATTGCATCGTGAAGACTGCGTTCCACTTCTTCAATAAATTGTTCTGCGCCACCACGAAGCAGCAAAGTACACGTCCTGGCTTTTGGACACTCCTCGAAGACGTTATATCGCTCTCCACCAATTTGCCGCTCCTCGAACCGATCACATGTGCCAAGGTGTTCCGAACCGATGCCAAAGCATGTTGACTGGATTGAGCCGCCAACTGCCTGACATACTCTGCGCAAATCGGCAGCAGGGACACGACCAGCACAAAAGATATCCCTGTCTGCGAACCACTGCGTGGCCAAGTCACCGATAGGTAGCTTACTCAGGACAACCTTTGCACCCGTCTTCTCCACGGCCTCCAGCTTCCGATATATGATCTCCCATTCGGCATCTACAATTGCTTGGTAGTCAGAAACTGCTTCTACACGAACCTCGGCGTTGTCTTTCTCCGCCTTGAGCTCAAGCTCCACGTTCAAGCTGAGGATAAGGGGGTTCTTAAACGATTTTGGCTGTTGTTCGGCGCCCGCATAGGTAAAAGTCTTCTTGAATGCTACTCCGCGAACGAGGATGGAGTCCTGCATGCCACCTCCGGGGATCTTCTTGATCCCAATGAGGGACTCGTCCAGGTCTTCCGGATCCAAGCACTGTACTGCATCGACAACCATGTTGGAGAAGAAAGGCTTTTCTGAATGAATCAACTTTGATGACATGGACGTGGATGCGCATTTCAGCAGCAAGGAACGGAAACGTCTACAGAAAGAGTCAGAACATGGGAATAGGTATAACTCCTGACTAACTCTGGATCACTTTTGTCAACGGTGACTTGGATAGTTGTTATACGTTCAAGAGCCTACAAGCGCGTCAGATAATGCGATGTATGCTAGATAACAAGAACATACTAATTGCGATGCCCTGCGGAAGCCTTTGATGATGATGTGTGGACTGACGCCTTCTTCGACGTAACCCCGAACCTCTTTCAACAGTTGAGATGCCAGAAGAACAACACTAGTAGTCCCATCTCCAACTTCTGCGTCCTGAGCACGCGCGATGTCGACCAAAGTTCTCGCGGCAGGATGGACAATATCGAGAAGTTTCAAGATAGTTGCGCCATCGTTTGTGATTTGTGCTTCTCCACGTTCGTTCACGATCAATTTGTCCATCCCTCTTGGTCCCAGTGTGCTCGATAGTGTTTGTGCTACGGCAAGACACGCTGAGATGTTGGACAAGAGTTGAGGTGTGCCTTGGGAGGTGTCAGTCCCCTCCTTGAGAAGGACGACCGTAGGTTGCTACAGTATATCGTGAGCATAGGATCGCATATACGTTTCATCGACTTGCCATTGGAAGGCCGCGTTGCATTTTTTTTGCCAGACAATCGCGCAGCTAGTCAGTCCTTGATCGAAATCTGTGTTTACACTTGTTTGGGGTTGACAGGAGCCTGGAGAACCGTACTAGGTCATGAAAGTTACCTGGTAACAAATACACTCTAAAGTGGAAGCAAATGGCGCTCCGGGGGTAAACCTCTACACGGCTGGTGAGTATTATCTTTGTCCGCTCATCACCTCACTTCTAGATTCATCAGTATGTCTTCGAACAGTGGTCTGTAAGCTGATGTAGTAGGGAATACCCATCATCTTGAATGTATGAGTTCATATTAAACAATTCCCAACTGAACGGAACATATCACCAAGGGGTGGAGCCGTTATGGACCTCAGTGATGTACTCGAAATGCCGCCTGCGTCGGCGGAACCCTTGCTCGCGAATGGAAATCCAAATTGTAACTACTGAAATGTATCGAAAGGTTCACAGGTAAAGTAAGTCAACCGAATCACACGGTTCCGAAGAAGGCAAAAAGTTCTGTCATGATATGTTCCCACGATATAACGAAATCCCAAAACCCTTTGCTCTGCGAGCAAGGGAATTTACAAATTCAGGTAGACAGTGTCGCAATGCGAACAAACCACAACGTTGAACCGCAGACAAGCAACGTAGATTGCGTGGCACAGCGGGCTCCTCTTGGCGCTCGATAATATTGCATCTGGGTACTCTGGCATGCAAGTAACTTTACTCTCAGCACAACCCTCGTGATTACGGACCTATACAGTAGTAGTCCAGCTATGCTATGCCACGTTCGGTTGTGCCCATTGAAGGCCACGCTTACGAGCACGTAACAGTGCTCTTCGTGCACCTTCTTTATCACGTCGCGCTTGTTCATGCTCATCGAAGAACGCATTCCCAACATCAATAAATTTGATGGCTGGGCGCCCTGGGCGCGGCTCAACCAACGTAACCTTAGGATTCTGTTTGACGGGCCTTGACGATGATCGAGCAGCCTCCAGGATAGCTGGCATGACTGGTTCCTGGAGAAAATAGAATCGCAATTCAGGTCAATACAATCAAACTTATAACCGAGCACACCTCTCCCTCCGCAATATTCTCCCAGAACATCCGCTGATACCTAAACCTTGCCATATCATTGGTGCCCTCTGCTTCGCTCTGGCTATCCGCTTCTTCAAGGTCATATCGAGGGTTGATGCGAGACGGGTCTTGATTCCCCACTTCTTTTTGGCCTGTGTGGTGGTACTGAAGTGGCTTGTCAAGCTCATCACTAGCTAGTCCCTTCACGGTTTGCGGCTCAGGGACAGCCAGTAACCGCTCCATGCCTCGCGTAAACCCGGTTTGCAAAGGTCTTCCCTGGAGAAATCAATTAGCGCTTAGTTGATGTCAATAGTGAAATAAATGGATTTCAGATGGGGTCGAAAAGCATAACCATGCCCCAGCTGCTATGTAAGGGACAGCGGGCTTCTTACAACTCGCGAATGATGAAATAGGTATCTTCATATCCAAGAATAATGCCGCTGAATCAAACTCACCTCCTGTCAAGTATAGTCAACAGTGGTCAGTCACTGTGCTATCAAGCTTGCACTGAACAATTACCTGCCAAGTAATGTCAGCTATCAACATAGATGCTGAGAATGAGGTATCAAATCAGTAACTAGGGTAATGCTGAAACCATGTGTGCGTCTTAAAGACTAATCGATTTATATTGCTCATCGTCGGAAGTCGGGATGCAAATGAAATAACGAAAATTAAGACTTGCCTTTTTCCATGCCTCTTCCAAACCCTTTAGCCGCAATATGGCATCCAGACGCTTGATACTGATATTGTGCCTAGAAGAGAGTGTGCGGACGGTGTTTGTTTCCGGATCAGACATGTATAATTGATAGAGCTGGGTTCGCAGGACGTCAGACAGTGGTGGTGGAGGTTTGAAGGAGGGATTTAGCGGAAATGGCTACGGCAGATAGTCAACTCTCTCATAGAAGGACAAAAAAGTTACACTCACAACTTTGCCTCCAAGCCAATTGCGAGGCTGAGGATCTCGGAATCCTTGAGCGACTTTTTCCAGCCAGTCCGAGAAAAGCATATTACGATGTGCAGAAGGCTCCCGTTCTTCAGTAACTTCTTCCTCTTCCTCTTCAAGGAGGGTTTCCAAAAATTCGTCATTTTTGTCAGAGAATTCGGGCAACTCGGCGGAAAGAAGGTCGTCAGGGTCCCCATCCTTTTCATGGTTAGCAACAGGAGAGTTGTTGCGATGTCGTCTGAGATAGCAAGCCGACGACGACGAAAATGTCCTTACGCATCTTCGAGGACACACTAGGGATCTTTGAACGAGACGAAGGCAAAAAGGTGCAAACATGCGGTTGTTGCGAAATTTTTCAATTGCGTTTCAGCGAGCGGTCACGTGATTTGGTTTAGGGTCAAATACTGTAGACTCCTCCGGACTCAGGATCATCGCGACGAATGACATGGTGGAACGTGGTTTACAGACCTGCAGAACTATAGATACAAGGACATCCAAGTTGTCAAACATTCTTCACGCCTATTCTGCACTCGTTCCTCCCAGGCAGATCTCAATCCCCCCTGTTCTGGCGTTCAGCGAAGTTCAATGCTTCTTCCTGAACAACATTTTGCTCAACGAGCATTTCAACCAATATCCTCCGTCGCAGAAATACCAGAGAAAGTTCTGGAAATGGGCTTTGGAAAGGCTCGAAGATTTGAGCCAGAATGAAGAGGTACGATGCGATCTTTGATCTATACTACCCTTGGCCCATGCGTATCCAGGAGAATGAGATAGATGAGCTCATCTACCAACACTATTTGTCACTTATTCGACTTGTATGGTACGACCGAAATATGCTAAATCATTTTCCATAAGTGACCTTTATACTTAGTGAGGACTCCCTGCCCTCTGACTCGTACATGACCTACTACTGGAAGCCGATGCATGATCCGGATGAAAGTGACTCGTACGAGACTGTCACTCTGTTGGAATCGCAGACCATTGTAGCAGCAAGTATCACTGGGCTCCGAACCTGGCGAGCAAGTTTGGCCATGGCCCAGTACCTGATCGAACATCCTGGTTGGTCTTAATCGATCCAATCCACTAATTTTCATGGGTAACGTGAAAGGTAAGGCCTCGTAGCACATAGTACAATCCTCGAGCTGGGCTCTGGAATTGGCTTCCTTGGCATCATTGTGGCAAGTCTTCAATTGCATTTTGGCCTTACAAGGACACGCACTCCAACAAACGGCGTGCTGCCGCCTGGAAAGCCAGGCATCTTTCTTACCGATTTGAATTCTTGCGTTCTTGATCGATGTCAGTCTAACGTCAAGTTACCCTGCAGTAGGTGCCACATGACACTCATTGCTATGTAGCTACTACATACTCACCAGATCGTTCTTCCGTGCACCCAAATATCCAGTATAGACTGCTTGACTGGTTTGATGCTATTTCTGCGCAGGAAAACCTGAAGTTGCTACTTGAGGAAGCGCATGCTGACATTATTCTTGGTGCTGACATAGTGAGCGCGCTTTCCATCTCATCATTACGGGCTGGACTCAGATAACCCTAGGTATTTAATCCTGCCTTGGTGCCGCCACTAGTCGCCACTCTTTCTACTGCACTTTCACAGGCGCATATTCAGATGGCACTCGTCGCGTTAACCATACGCAACGAGTCGACTTTTGACTATTTTTTGAAAGAGACTGGTACGTCCCCTGCATTAACTGTGAGAGCCCATACCCATGACAACTACCTATAGAAAGTGTCCTCATGGTGGAAAACGTTGATTGCAGGATGGCGGACAATTTCATTCAGGATCAAGTCGATGCTGGACAAGAGATAAAGATCCTTAGAATAACGAAGCAATTGCAGCATGTCATCATTGAGCATTCCACGACCTAGCAGGCCGTAGCGCATTGACGTGGTACGAACTAATGGCGCCAGATGTCTGTAGGGAAGACATCACACCCCTAGATAACTTGATCGTCACCTGCTTAAAGCCATCCTTCCATCTATCTGGTTTCTGACTGGAATTCTGTGTTTCCAACCTTTCCATTGACGCGGCATCCGTAAAAGTCCCCGATTCCGATAGGGTACTTACTCAGTGTGCTCTTCCAATGTACAGTAAGAACTCTTATTCAAGCCGGTCAACATTAGGCGCCTCATGTTTCAGCACGTTTTCGGTGCTTAGCCTTGTGAGATGGTATCGTCACCAGACATGCCTAAAACATGTCCCATGATAGCTCAAAACATATGCTCTGTAGAGTCAATGCCCACAGCAGAGGTGCTAGCGGATCCCGCTGTTACTGTTTGAATAATCGAGTCGATATAATTTGCACCAGACCTAGTCAGCACATTGTACAGGCAAGTCCATGGTTAGTATTATTGGAGAAGTACAGGGCTCAACGCGAAATAGCACGCACCATTTTTGATGAGTCAATACGTCACACCCAATTTCTTTCTCCTTCTTTTGCACAAGGTTGACATAGGCGAGCATGCCCTCGGTTTTGTACCGTTCGGCGAGCTCGGCTGTCGTATCCGTAAAGTTAATAAGTACGGGGCAAATTAGAAGTATCGGAAGGCATACCAGTAGTTACTGCATTGCTGTGTACTCCAGCGAGCGAGATTAGTTGGAGGACAAATCTGTAAGTCGCACAATTAGCTTGACCAAGAACAGACGAAAGTAGAATGGCCATACCCTTCCTTCGCAAGTTCCCATATAAAGCTCTTCAAGTCATCCTCTGTAGTTGCATGGGTCAACCTTTATTTGAATTTCCCCGCTCGTCGTGTGGTGGGTTTCCCATACACCATCATATGAAGACAATAAAAATGGAAGACTTACCGCTAAATCCGCTTCCAAGCCAGTTGAAGCTTGGACTCAAGTTGTACACCATCCATTTGCGCACACCCGTCTTCTCCTTCACCTCCCTTGCGAACTTACGTGCCTGGTCAAGGTCTGGTTTCGACGTCTCCAGCCAAAGCAGATCAGCATAAGGCGCATAACGCAGAGTGCGCGCCAGCGCAGGGGCAAGGCCTGGAGATAAGCGGTGATAGCCCTCTGGAGTGCGTGGAACTATGACCATTTAATTATTGCCCATGCCACGACAGTTCAAAACACAAAAAATCAACATACGATCCCAATCCCACCACACGGCCTTTCCGAGTAGATTGCGTGCTATTCCGCGCGCCTCCGTGTTGGACTTGCCTCCTACGAGCAATTTATATTGTTCAAAAGTCCTATCGGGAGAAGATATCGCCGGGGAGTCAAGTATAGCTTGGCGAACAGCTAGTGGAAAAAAAAATAAAACATTAGAATCTAGATGATCAAAGCACCGGTGAAATATACCCTCGTCAAATGTCATGAGTGGGTGGGTAGTATCCCATTCCTTCTCGATACGCGCCGCATCTTCCGCACTTGTGGCAGCTGCAAGTGCCTCTGCTAGTGGCTGACCAGGGACTGTTGTGCCCAGGATGTATCTGACCATCCTCTAAGTTCCATGACTACGAATCAAGTGGACCGCTTACGGATGGTCGCCTGGATCAACAGTGGAATTCAAAAGCCTCGCGCTTTCCGCATCGGTACGCGCGATTAGGAGCATGGGGCACTCTAGCATATCCAGTGCGAAGCGTGCCGCAACCAAACGAGACACATGCGTGGATGCGGGCACTACAACCTTTCCAGCAAGATGGCCACACTTCTTACCACCGTGAAGCTGATCCTCTAAGTGGATAGCAGCCGCACCAGACTCTGCGAAGAGCTTAACAAGCTTAAGGATGGATGAGGGACCGCCGTGGCTAAATACTATGTTTATTCACGAAGGAAATAGAAGTAAGTGACATACCCAGTGTCAGCATCCGCGATGATGGGCCGGAGGTAATCAATATAAGGTGCCTTGG
>Ga0307516_10003192_pt1 | contig 21314 bp, 26 predicted proteins | sample 19_EM_MG_FD_203310 | JGI IMG/M metagenome (GOLD analysis project Ga0307516, IMG submission 203310) | Populus trichocarpa ectomycorrhiza microbial communities from riparian zone in the Pacific Northwest, United States - 19_EM | ecosystem: Host-associated > Plants > Roots > Unclassified | place... | reverse complement strand
TAGCTGTTCTGCGCTGCGAAGCTCAGTAGATACCGAAGGGTAATCAACTTACCGACTGGTGCGTAGGTTTCATCGAAGTCAACACCGCGGATCTGCTCATATCCCTTGATCACAAGACGTGCCTTGAATCTGATTGTACCGTTCGTATTCCGCTTTGTCTTGTATACCCATCTGCAGCCTATAGGCTTCATACCATTGGTATTGGTAACGGGAGTAAAGGTACTATTCTCAATCAATGAGGCATACTCTTGACACATAGCTTCTTTCCATTGCTTGTTCAGTGAGCTGTTCAATGCATCCCTGTAGGATCCGGGGTCGTCCTCTGTTCAGCCTTTCATGAGCGTGTTTCGGCTGGCGCGAGCGGTCGGCGTAGTCTCGTGAGCGGTGCTTCGGCCGGCGTGAGCAGTTGCCACCATCTCCTGCGCACCGCTTTGCCTGCGGTGAGCGACCGGCGCCATCTCCTCAGTGCCGCTTTGCCCGCGGTGACCTGCCATAAGGGCGTTTCCCTCGGATTTCTGAGTCTTCATCCTCATAGATCTACGCAGTGGTGCTAGGCCACTCGCAGTGCTCAGTGGGCGTAAGCCTTCCAGTTCCGATCTCTTGGGGTCCAACCGTTCTGAGCTCTTCGGTTCCAGTCTCTCTGTTTGCAACCGTTCTGATGCAGGTAAGACCTCATCAGGTGCGTATTCTGTGGCAGCGATGGCCTCGTCAGGCGTGTGTTCAACTGCTGGTGCGTGTCCTTGCAACACTGGTTCGTGTCCTTGCAACGCTGGTGCATGTCCTTGCAACGCTGGTGGAAGTGTGATTCGGTCTTCAGCATAAATGGGTTCTTTCTCCGGAAGACCAAGCACATCTTTTTAATTTGCTGGGCACTCCACTGTGTGGAAATTCGTCGCCTCGTCGAACTTGACATCCGAGCATTGTGTGACTTTCATCTGTTCCGGATCCCACAGCTTCTAGATCTTGGTAGTATTATGTACGTATCCAAGCATCATACACTTCTTGGAGCGAGCTTCCATCTTCGCGTCCACCCTTTGTTGTTTTGGTATGAGCTTGTAAGCTACACACCCGAAACGGCGAAGGTGGTGGAGCGGTGGCTTGTAGCTTGATGGCTCATCGGCAGCGTTGTTGCTGCCAGTGGCGAGTCGTATGTGCTTATGAAGTGCCTTGTATGGTGTTTTGCCGTCTACGGCGCGGTTCGGTGTTCTTGCATGCAGGTAGATGGCCGTACAGATAGCTTCCGCCCAGAATTCGGTTGGTACTCGTGAGTCCAATAGTAAGGACCTCGCCTTCCTCGTGAGTACACCGATAGTTCGTTCTGCGACACCGTTCTTGTGCTGCGTGTAGGGAGATGCTGGCTTAAAACTTATTCCACCTGCCGCTAGGATACCGCGGAATAGTCTATTGTCGTATTCGCCTTGACCGTTGTCGCAGCGAAATCTCTTGATGGTGTATCCCCAGTTCTTGACCTTTTTCTGGAAGAGCTGGAAGATTCCGGTGCATGTGCCGGCCAGCTTGTTGAGCAGCGGGTAGACCTAGGCATATCGGCTGAAGTCATCGATAAAGACGATGAAGTGGGTTGCGCCTCCAATAGATTTAGTAGCAAACGGTCCACAGGTGTCGGAATGTACGAGTTCAAACGGAGTAGTAGTACGCTGCACCAGTATCCTAATGATCTTCCGTTCGTGCTTTGCTAGGACGCAGGTTTGACATATCCGATCATCATAGGTATAGCCATCAACTAGTGATTCCATAGCTGTGTGGTTGGAGTGGGCTAGGCATCTGTGCCAAAGCTGAGAATCTTGGAGCGATAACCTTTTCTGAGGGCTGCTTTGACTGGGTGGAGCGGCCAGCGCCAAATCGTGAGCACCGCTTTGGCCGTGGGGAGCGCCTGGCGCCAAAACATGCGCACCGCTTTGGCCGTGGGGAGCGCTTGGCGCCAAAACATGAGTGCCGCTTTGGCCGTGGGGAGTGCCCGGCACCAAAACGTGAGCGCCGCTTTGGCCATGGTCAGCACCCTGCGCCAAAACGTGAGCGCCGCTTCGGCTGTGGTGAGCGCCCGGCACCAGCTCATGAGAGCTCAGTAGGGCTATCGAGTCATTGTCCACCTGAAAGAGTCTTCCATTTTTGGTACCACTCACAACGATATTCCGTTTGCCATCGGTTATAAGGCATTTGTTGTTCCCAAAGGTGATGATATAGTGTTGATCATTGAATTCGCTAACGGATAGCAGTGAATATCGGAAGGTGGGAGTATGTAGCGCCTGAATCCGATGCTGATGAATCGACAGCTCTCCGTAGTGTGTCGCCCGAACACAGGTATCGTCTCCCAACTTGATATCGATTGGATACGGTAGGTGACGGTAGGTGAGGTACGCTGACTTGGGTACATTGTACATGTGGTGAGAGGCGCCGGAGTCGATTATCCACGTTGTTGACATTGCTTCCGATGCAAGTGCGAAATGGCCGAGCCGTGTGGGTCCAGCTGAGTCCATCGGTCCGGGCATCCATATACGTCCAACGGAGCAGGCCGAATCGAGTACGGCTGCGGGACTGGCCATCGTACCGAGTAAGACTACTGAGTCGGCTAGTCAATCAAAATCTTCGGCGTTGCCTGGCATTTGGTTTGCCGCAACCAGTGCTTGGGAGTCATCGTTTGCGAGTAGTGCTCTTCCAGAGTTACGATTGTTGAAGGTCTCTTGTACTTGTTTCCACACTGGACACAGTTTCTTGGGGTGGCCAACTTCCACACAGTGGTAGCAGACAATGTCATACGATTTCAGGGGCTTGCGACAGTTTTCGGTAGTATGGTTGCTCATGTTGCAGTTGACACAGTGTTGAGTCTTCTGCTCCGGCTGCTTCCCTCGTCCTTTTCCACCTCTTCCACCTCTTCCTCCGTTCCGATTCCCTCTTCCACCTCTTCCTCCGCCTCTTCCTCTTCCTCCTCTTCCACGAGCAAATAGTGCTGTGCCAGATACTCCATCTTCATTGGCCTTCCGGGCCAGTTTGTTCTGCTCGGCATCTCGGAGAGCTTCAGATACAGATGCAATAGTAGCCATACCCACCGGCCATTTCAGCATCATGTCGAGCATTGGTTGGTACTCCTCCGGAGCTGTAAGGTAAATGTGGTACAGAAACCTCTCGTCAGGTATAGCTCCTTCCGTCCCAGCAAGTTGATCTCGCATGTCGTTCAGACGTGAGAGATATACTGCGATACTCTCGCCGGCCTTTGGACGGCCATTGGAGACATTTTTGCCGATTGTGACTCATCGGCCAAATGAGGATGAGCTGCATAGTTGCTTCGCGAGTGTATCCCACATTGCTTTCGCATCGGTAATGCCGGATAGGTGGTTTCTGACCTTGGGGGTGCAGGAGAGCAGGATTGCGGTGGTGGCTAGAGCTTGTCGCTTCTCGTAGCTTTCACGTTTGGCGATGTTTGTGGGGGAGTTTCCGATAGGGAGATCGTCTTTGACTTCATCACCTGTGACAATCTTGAGGGCAAGCATTGCAGAGAGAATTGTCGAAATGCACGGTTTCCAGGTGTCGTAGTTGTCCGAGGAGAGTTTCTCGAAGGATCCGTACATCGATTTGTACATTTCAACCATGTTGGGCAATAGGCAAGTTTGTGGCGGAAAGTAATAGAGGATCGAGGTTATTCGCGGTGTGAGGTTATTTTTGCAGTGGTTTTGGACAAAGCGCTGGTCCGGGCTCATAACCTGTTGAAAGTGATGAACGTGTGTATTGTCTAAGTAAGGCTGAAGCCTCGAGAGAAAGGAGAATATAGCGGCAGGTCCATGCCTGCCGCCATGACTAGGCAACGAGTGAGATATTACAACAAGATCATGACGAGGGATATGTACAGTCCGGGCCCCCGCTGCAGTCCGCGTGTAGCGGCATGGTGGAAGCACCCTTTGCCCTCCGCCCAGGCCTGTCCCACAAATTACAAAGGAAATGACAAAGGAACGCAAGTGGGATCCCCCCTCTACTCCTTTTCTGCCAGTGCCATGAACGACGGGGTGCGCAAGAACAGCTGTTGTTCCCCCCCATCCCCTACGTCCTGAGCACCAAGCTCCTCCGCCTTGTTCTCCTCCTCCCGCTCCGATCTTTCCTGCAGCTCCAACTCCGCGCCTCACTCTCCAAATCCGCTTCCCTCTCCTGAGCTGGTACTGTCTTCCCTACCTCCGTCACGGAAAGGAAATCTAGTACCGTCTGGCTGCAACTCTGCTCAGCAAACAGCTCGTGAGCTTTCCACTGCCACCTCCCTCTCCCTGCATCCTTCCATACCTCCTCCCACAGTGTCTTCTGCTTATTCTTCCATCGTGGGCACCTTTTTAAAAGGTGGTCCCTCGTTTGCCTGGGGCACTTACACCACCAGCACTGGGCTGTCGAACGGTATTTCGTCCAGTGCAGGTATTGTTCTGTACGGTAGTGCCCTGTCTTCAGCTGGTAGAACCTCGAGGCAAGCCTCTTGGTGCTTCCAGCAACCACGCCATCCGGCCTCTGGCTTTTTGGCATTTTGTACTTCTTTGTAGAGGTCCGGCCCCCAGCCCACTGTCGTGCTTCCGCCCATTTCATTTCCTTGATCTCCTGTGCAATGTTGGCGAGCGATCTGGGGAGAGGCGGCGAGCGCGCCCCCTCCAGCCATTCCACCTCTAGGGTGTCCGGTTTGTCCACTGCAAGCTTGGCCCATTCGTCGGCCTTCTTGTTTCCTTCCACGCTATGACACTGGGGTTGTCTCGTAACCGGAGTGTGGGAGAATCAAAGGCAATCAGGCTACTTTTCAATAATTCACAACGGAATAATCTTAGATCTTGTATGTGGGTTTGGTGGTAGTGTTGGTGAGGATGTTCGTGCTGATTTCCTTCTCTAGGTGGGAGTTTCTTTCGGGTTTATATCTTTTTCGGAGAATGGTCGTCACGTGCATTCTCTTGACAGTGCATGACACTGGGGTTTATCCTACTATCTACCGGTGGTATCTATGGATAGCCATAGCCCCTCATCCTCGGATAAGGTCTACTTCCCTCAGTAATCCTGGTCGGTCTAATGATGCGCCGAATACCTTTCGCACCGCATGAAGCCCCCCGCGCTATGTCGGTGAGTGCTTTATCGGCTTATCAGAGAAAGAGAAGATATTGGTTCTATGACCTCACTCCTCGTATCTCATATTTAGTTGCGATCGGCACCTCTTCCGGAGATTCACCGCTTAGGTCCGTTACGGCTGCAAGGACTAACTCCGGGGCTATCTCCCGCCTAGACTCTTGAGACTGTCTAACTCATTTTCCCCCGGTACTCACAGAACCCCACGTGACTCTCTCCGATACTTCCCTTGTTCCCGTGCTCTTCCTTCGCATGTAATACTACCTCCCCCTTCCTTATCTTCGTCCCGAAGCTGGAGTTCCATTCTTTATAAGTAGCCCTCCTCTTTCTGCGAACGCATGGACATGGGCTGGAGATATCGATGCTGTGACTGCAGTCCTCCTCCCCTGCAGCTCTCACAGTCACTGGATAAGACTTTTCTTCCCGCAGAAAGGTTCTTTAATCCGTCGGAATGACTGGGCCCTCAGAGTAGGCCAGTGCGTACTGTTACTCTCTCAATGAACGTCGATGGCGTCGCACATTCCCTATGACTGCTTCCCTTACTCGAGTTCCGGGGTCATCAGGGCAAGCTGAGGATCGGCAGAGGCATGGTATCCTTTGAGGCTCGTCCGGTGTCCCAAAAGTGAATGTGCCTGATCTAGGGCTCTACAGTGTAAGTAGGAGTGACCGCGCCGTTCGGGGATGGCGTGAGCGTCATGCTTGTCCTGCTGCTGGTTCCTTTTCGGGGTATGGAGAATATGACCGTACAGGAGTGCGTCGACTTCGTCTTGTTGTTCCGTATTTTTCGCCGGGTGTCCGGTCAATGGCCTCTCGTGGTTGTGCGTGAAGCGGGTCTTTTTGTCGAGTGATGCCAATGGCCGAAGTCCTCTACCCCTTCAGCCTACTACCTCCAGATTCTCGGGGAAACTGGATCTTTCAGCCCTCTGCGAGCTGGTAGTCCCTTGGCACATCTGGATTCCGTCGATGAAACTCCTGGAGTTTCTCGAGACCGCCAACCGAAAAGTTGTCGAATGGCTCTTCCATCCCGTCTTTCCGCTCCGGATAGTCGAGCCATTTGACGAGGTAGAGAATTCGTTGAGTGTTTCCCCGCCCTCGTTCGATCGCGGACATGACTTGGTCAACATCATATTCCTCGCTTTGCTCAAAGTCCTCCACTTCCCGGAGTACCTTCGCTGGTTCCGGTGGCGCTCGGTGTTCACTGGTCCGGTAGCGTTCGAGCAGCGACACATGGAAAATGTTGGGGATCTTCTATTTCCGGGGTAGTGTGATGTGGATGGCGAGCGGGGAGATGATTTTCTTGATTTGGAAAGGACCATGATTCATGTGGTCCAGCTTCTTCGTGGGGCGGCATGTTTTGATGTTGCGACCGCTGAGCATCACCAGGTCTCCTACTTGGTAAGCCGGAGGTTCCTTTCGTGTCGGGTTGGTGTATCGGCGCATCCGTTCTCGGGCTTCCTCTAGCTTCCTTCTGGACTCATCGTGTGCTGTACACATCCAGTGAGCATAGACCGTGCTAGCTGGGTTGCGGGGTTCGGTCGACGCCGGGCCTGCGGCCACTGGGTGGAATCCGTAGTTAGAATAGAACGGAGGCATACCATTGGCTGTCATGGTCGAGTTGTTGTAGGCTAACTCCGACATTGGCAGCAGGTGCACTGCACCCAGTCGTCCTGTTCCTGGCTGATAAAGGCCCGTAGGTATACCTCGATCGTCTGGTTGAGGCGTTCGGTTTGTCCATCCATTTGCGGGTGGAACGGGTAGGATATTCGTGGCCGAATGCCGGATAGTGATGGAATTCCTTCCAGACTTCTGATGTAAACCTGGAATCTCAGTCTGAAACAATGTCAGTAGGGAGACCATGGCGTTTCCATACCTCCTGGGTGTAGATGACTGCTAGATTCGCCGCGGTCTTCTTACAAAGTGGGATGAAGTGCGCCATTTTGGTGAATCGGTCGATGACCACCCAGAGTTGGTTGTATTCTTCCGACATCGGTAGTTCCATGATAAAGTCCATTGCCACCGACTGCCATGGTGCATATGGGAGTTCCAGAGGTGACGCTAGTCCGTACGGCTGATGTCGGGATGTGTTGTTCTCCTGACAATCTGGGCAGCTTCTGACGAAGTCGATAATTCGATGGTCCATTTATGGCCACCAGAAGTTCCAGCGGATTAGTTCGATCGTCTTATCTTGTCCCATGTATCTGGCGATCTTAGTGTTGTGTTCAGACTCCAGTATCTTCTGCACCGTTCCCCTGGGTTCCCAGAGTTTTCCTTTCCTATATAGCAATACTTTCTGGATTGCCAGGGTTCTTTCCTCAGCCTTTCGGTCCTTCGCAGCTCCTGGCTCCGCTTCTCTTTCTGCTTGCGTCCATCCTTGCTGATAGTTCGCGACTTTCTTTGCCTCTTTTTCCACTTCTTAGATAAATTCCCTCGCCCATCTTTGCTCTGGGAGCGATGCCAGTCGGGCCTATGAGCAAATGAATGTGAGGTTTCTTCTTTCGTCGAGGCTTTCGTCGTCCAGGTGCTTCTTCTGCAAAACCGTTGTGACTGGCTGGTTTTCTACCCCCCCTTTTTCCGGGTTGTACTCCGGACGCCTTGACAGTGCATCTGGCTTTCCGTTCCTTGTCCCTTGTCGGTAGTAGATTCGGAAGTCGATGCCCGCCAGTTCTTGTGCCCATCGGGCTTGCCGTCGGTTTAGCACCTTGGTTGTAGCGAAGTATTCTAAGTTCTGATGATCCGAGAATACCTGCACCTGGTGTACTGCTCCTTCGCAGTACCGCCTCCAGTGTTTGAAGGCATCCACAACAGCAAGTAGTTCCTTGTCGTGGATTTCGTAATTGATTTCCGCTGGCTGAAATTTCCGAGACTAGAGGGCTACTGGATGCAGCTTCCCTTCTTCGTCGCGATGGGAGAGCAGGGCGCCAATTGCGACATCCGAGGCGTCCGTTTCGATGATCATCACTCGTCGCGGGTCAAAGTACGCCAGTATTGGCGCCGTGGTGAACCGTTTCTTTAGATCTTCGAACTCTTTTTCCACCTCAAGGTTCCAGACCCATTTTCCGCTCTTTTTTGTCAACTCCGTTAACGGTCTTGCTACTCGGGAGTAGTCTTCGATGAACCGTCTGTAGAAGTTGGCGAAGCTAAGGAATGACTGTATCTCTGTTACCGTCTTTGGTCTTTCCCATGATAGTACCACGTCGGCTTTGTCGGGTGCCATGGAGATTCCGTTCCTCCCAATTACGTAGCCCAGGAACTCGACTTCTTTGGTCTTCCAGACGCATTTTTCCCGTGAGACTGCCAAATTGTTGGCTCGTAATCGTTCCAGAACTTCCTTGGCGATTCAATCATTTTGTTCTTCGGTTTTTGCGTAGATTAGGAAGTCGTCCATGTATGCCAGTAGTCCTACGTCCAGCATATCCGAGAACATGTGATTCATCATATCCTGGAAGGTCGAGGGGGCATTGGAGAGTCCGAATGGCATTACCTGGAATTTGTACAATCCGTAGTGTGTTCTGAACGCGGTTTTCCACTCGTCTCCTTCTCTTATTCGGATTAGGTTGAATCCGTTTTCGAGGTCCAACTTGGTGAACCATTGTGCTCCCTGTATCCGGTCTTGAAGCTTTTGCATAAGCGGGAGCAGGTATCAGTTTATGATGGAGACCTAGTTCAATTTCCAGTAATCGATGCACAGCCTTAGGCCCCTCCCATTTGGTTTCTGGACAAATAGGATTGGTGATCCAGCCGTGGAGGTTGAGCAGTGTATTTTCCCAGTTTTCTCCATTTCCTTTAGCCATTCCCGAAGGGTTTGCAGTTCTGTTTCGGACAGGGGGTAGATGGGTCCCCATGGCGCGGTGGCCCCTTCGTTCAGGTCGATATTGCAGTCATAGGCACTGTGTTTCGGTAAGGCGTTGGTGAGCTTCCTCCCTATGACGTTCAGGTATGGGCTGAATTCCGCAGGTACCTGCACCTCTTTGTCGTCCTGCGCCAGGGATGCAGTACCTCATCAAAAGTCTTCGTGATTGGCCAGATCGTGTCTCAGTTTAGCCGCATTGACAGGGGGGCCTCCCCCCCACTTTCTCCTCCTCTCGAGCGCTATAAAACAAGTACTGAAATGCAGAACGTTAAAGAGAGACAGAAAAGGGAGTAGAAGAAATACAGAGGAATGATTCCGCACAGTAACTAGTAGCGTGTGTACCATCCCTTCGCATCAATGACTGTCTGCACCCGTAAAGGCATCGACCTCCAGAGCGCCTCGAACTGCTTGGGTGGGATTTTCTCCCAGCAGAGTGGAAGAACTTATGGGGGGTCTGGCAGTTGGCGCAGCAAATTGGCGGGTGGGTGCAGGCTGGGCCTTTCTTGCAGGTCGGGATGGTGCAGGGGTGGTCTTTGGTCTCGTGGGGTTCCGCGCAGACCGCGCAGCAGGAGGGGTTCCTGCTCAGGGCTGCCGGGTTTCCATAGCCCTGGCAGTTGTGGCACTGTGTGCTTCTCCCGTACGAGATGTAGTTGTTGAGTTGGCATTCGCGGTTGCAGATCATGAGGTAGTGTCGTCCGATGTCGGCCATCTTGACACTGCCGGTGAGGGTCATGACAATCGTGGAGGTTGATTTTTGTTCGGGTTGGTCTGCCTGGGTGAGCCAGCGCGGGGTCTGTCCTTGGGTTAGTTGGGGGTAGTTTGTGGCGATGCTGTTAGAGATATCGGGTAGGGAGAGGTGGGTAGGAACGCTGTGCAGGAGGAACTGGCTGAAACATTTCCCTATTTCCACCTTCTCACATTTTCCGTAGTAGGAGAGGGTGTCTGCGATGATCGTGGCATAGTCTTCGTAGATGATGTTGTTTTGGGTGTTGCCGGTGGTGAGGACGATGGATCCGCGCATGGTAACTCGGGCGCGGAGGAAGGGGGGTGCGGTTACGTCTTGGTTGTCGACCAGGGCTTTGTTGACTCGGTGAAGTGCGGCATCAGAGATGGCTTGACGGGCACTGTAGCTTCGTTCGGCACGGGTGGCGGCTTCTGTGGGGGTTTCAGCTGGGAAGTGGCATGTGACCTCACATTCAGCCTGGGGGTACATGGTCGGGACGAGCTTGGGTGGGGCTGGCTTCTCCCTTGGCTCCTCTTTCGCAGGTTCTCCCATCCTTCAACGTTGGTGGCGTGAGTGGTTTGTTCGGTTGGCGATTGTGGCTGGGCGGTCGGGGTCTTGGCGGCATCAGCATAAGTACGGGTGGTGGGGCGGGTGTTCGTAGTCGTGTTCGGTTCGTTGTTATCAGGGTTGTTGTTGTTTGCTCTCTTCTCCTTCCTCCTTCCCTCTTGCTTCGGGTTGGCGTCGGTGGGGGCGCGGGCCCCAGTCGGTTTTGCGGAGGGGGCCGACCTACGTTCGGTTGAGAGGAGTTGTTGTTGTACCTGGGTGACCCGGGTTCAAAGCGAGGAGATTTGTTTGGAGAGTTCGTTGGTGGCATTGTGGCTTGTAACGTCGTTTTCAACGAAGAGTTGCTTGATCTCCGCGGAGATGGTCCTGTAGAGTTGTTCCATAACGTTGTTGGTGGTTATTTCGATATCGGCGCGCAGTGCGGCATGTTCAGGTCTCATTGGGGCCTCCAGCTAGCGGGCTGTGTTGGGGAATTCGTTGGCATCTCCGCCAATTGCCTGGCTCTTGGTGATATGTTGGGTGGGCTGGAAGTCCATGGCGTCGTTGGTTGTCTCCTCTTCTCCTTCTTCTTCGTTCTCGTCGCCGGAGTCGGATCCGCATTCGGGTGTCGCTTTGTTGCCCTCGCGTGCTCGCTTGGCAGGGGAGGGGGACCGTCAGGTCGCGATTCGGGTGGGGGGCTGGAGGGTTTGCTGGGCGGGGTTCGGTGCAGAAATCTCTGCGGTGGCTGAAGTCTTGGAGTGGAAGAAAGAGTCGAGGGATCCTTGACCGGGGTTGCTGGAGGACATGAAGCCTGTAAGCGAGGTGGTGATAGTTTGGCGACTCGAGCCAAAATCACGGAAAACAGGCAGCGACAGGAGGGAAAATTCCCAGGAGGTTTCCGGAGGGGTGCGGCCTCTAGTTAATAAACTATTGACCGACTCCTGAGGTGGGTTTCCGGGGTTGTTGAAAACTTAATTGGAAAAGAACATTTTTGGTGTCGTGAAAACAGTAAAGTTTTGGGGGGTGTTGTGAGGATAATAGATTGTGCGGAGAAGAATCTCCAGACTAGCTACCGCGCCCCTCCTTTTATACTTTTCCCATCCCTCTGTGGAATCACAGCTTGCCCGCAAGACTGACACAGTTCCTCCGTCTAACATCATGACCCAATCGCCGCGCCCAAGGAAAACACATGATCGCACTCGGCCGCCAGGCGGCCAACACTCTACTCGCAGCAAAGGAGAAGGGACGCGCAAGCAGTAACAATAAGGGAAAGGAAGAATGACGTACAACTTAATCAAGGGAAAACAATACTCATAACGAACATGGGAGAAGGACAGGTAAGCTCAATCAACGGGAGACAACAAACGTAGCGGACCGGAGAAGGACGCGCAAACACCATCAAAAGTGAAACGGCAAAGATGAGAAGGCTGTGTAGGCAACATAGAAGAAACAAAGGAGAGAGGCCTAGACTGGCCAGCGGTCAGGGAATATCGCCACCAGTGTGATATGGCACAGATTGGTTGAAGCGCCTAAGCGCGGAGGATGACCGTGGCTGCGGCAGCCGTGATGTGGCCAAGCCACAGGGCGGCAAGGGTGACGCCGGCCCTGGCCACGGCGCCTAGGAGCCCGTTGCACGAGATTCATAACTGGGGCTAACCCCAACCCTGATCACGACGCTACCAAACCCCAACCCTCAACACTTAACCCTCCCTTCGAGCACTAAACGCCAACTAACCACCCACTCACAACTCAAGTCATCTGCCATGACTCACTGGGGGACCACACCATGACGACCATATCCTTCGAACCATTGGCACCCATGCATGCGAGGTCGATATAACGTAGCCTACAGAGTAACCGGCTACTACCCCATACCTGGACACTTTTGTTAGCGTGATTTAGTGTGGTGGCCCCACCTTACTACCCCGCTCAGCACCGTCAACACCCATCACCACCTGTCGACAGCCCAAAGATGGCCCCTACCAAGCCTCGCGAATCCAAAAACACCCTTCAGGAAGTCAGAATACGCCGTGCTTTCGAGGAACAGCGATTGGAAGGCACCTCCTTCCGCAAATTAGCCGACAAGTATGGGGTCTCCAGTTCTACCCTATCCGATCGGGAACGTGGCGGCCTTACACACCAGCAACATCATGCACATGAGCAGAAACTCACCCCGGCCATGGAGAAAGCTCTTGAAGACTGGTGCAAGAAACTGAATGACTGGGTATTTCCTCCATGGATGGATCTTTTATGTGCTATGGCGGGCGCATTGGCACAGATCTGCGATGAAGAAGATGAGGATCCTGAGCTTGCCCACCTTGGCCAGCATTGGTTGTCCAACTTTCTCAACCACCATCCGAGTCTCTCTGCAAAGTTTAGCCCTCAACTTGACCGCCAACGGGCCTACAGAGGCAACATCCCCGCCCTAAAAGACTACTTTGCAAAATTGTTACGTTTTATCCGAACACGCAAAATCCAACCTGAGGACATCTTCAACATGGATGAGAAAGGGTTCATTATTGGAATGTCTTTGAAGGCAAAGGTAATCTGTGCAACAGGGAGACGGCCACCACGGGTGACGTAGGACGGAACGAGGGAGATGCTTACGGTCATTGAATGCTGTTGTGCTGCACTCTATGTGCTTCCCTCCTTTGTGATTTTCAAAGGAGCAGTGCATTATATGGGGTGGCACACAGAAACCAGTGATCCCGAAGCAAAATTTACCTACTCTCCCAACGGTTGAACCGACCAGAAACTTGGGTTGGAGTGGCTGCGCCACTTCGACAAGCACACCAGGGATCGGCAGGGTGGTAACGGTCGCCCCCGCTTACTTATCCTGGACGGCCACCGTTCACACATCAACCTCGAATTTTGTCAGTATGCCATTGACAATAATATTGAACTCCTCTGTTTTCCCTCCCATACAACACCTCTCCTGCAGCCTCTCGATGTCTGTCTCTTCGGGCCTTTGCAAAATTATCACAGCAAAGCGGCAGACGATTACATGCGAGACACACATGCTGCAGTCGTCAAGGGTACCTTTTGGAAATTTTACAGTGCTGCCCGCCGGCAAGCTTACACCAAAGAGAACCTCAAGTCGGCATGGAGGAAGACAGGAATACATCCCTTCAATCCTAATGCTGTGCTTACACAGCTTGTTGCTCCATGAAGTGCCCCCTCTCTGGCTAGCAAGAAAGTTGTGCTGCAGACCCCGAAAAAAAGCACCAACGTCTGACAACTGTACCTCATCGTCAATGCTGAGCTGGACAAAGCTGGAGTGCGACAGGGAGTCAGAGATATGGCGAAAAAATTAGCTCATACTGCATCGACTTCACTCCAAGTCGCCGAAATCAGAAGCATCGAAATGGCAGACTTTCAGCGACGGTACACTGGTTTGAAAGCTGCAACAACAGATCGACATTTCGTAGGCCAGAGTTATTGATGGCGATGCAGTGATGAAGGCGAAAGAGGAGAAAGCTAGGCAGGCAGAGGCAGAGGCACATTGGGCAGCTGAGTGGGCAGAGGTGAAGGAACAGCATACTGCAGCACGGGTCGAGGCTGCTACGGTAAAGGCTGCTCGGGCTGTTGCCAACAAGGCCAAGTGAAAGGAAAAGATGGCTGCAGTGGCCGATGCCCCAGTCGCGTCACCCAAGCAGTCACGACAGCCAAGAAAATTTTTGGTAAGTAAATCTCAAATTGTTGTAGGTGACGTAGAGCTAACAGTTCCAGGGGTTGCAGCAAGTCCCAGCTAGCCCGCTTACCCCACTTCCGGAAACATCAACATTTCACCACTCTGATATACCGCAATTCTCCACACTCTCGCCAGTGAAGGTTTGTATAATAATTCGTTTTCAAATAATTCAATTTATTAACCCTATCATGACAGAAGCGTGTAACGTTTGCACCACAGGAAGTTATCTGTCAGGTCAGTCCCTCCCCGGCACCGGCTCCATCATACCCTACTGCCACCAACCACAAACGCCCCAGAGGACAGGTGATATCCCAAATTCTCTCTAATAGATATAATAATTATTTTATTCACTCTAGGCCTTAGCACCGATAGCTGGTTCCTCCCCCGCGGCTGGTCTGTCTACCACGGCAGATTTCTCTGCTGCAGCTGGTTTCTCCACAGCACTGGACCCTTCCACAGTGTCATCACATGCAGAGGGTACGTCTGACTGGGAAGATCTAGTGGTGGCCCCTTCTACACCCAGAAAGCCATCTAGGATCATACCTGATAGACCTTTGATGATGAGTCTGCGTACCAGGAAGCCACCTGGGGGTGGAAGGGGTGGATAGGGTGGTAGTGGAGCTAGATGCAATTCGTTGGAATTCTTTAGACAATAGATTTCTTTGAGACTTAGGCTGGAGGTTCTTTAACACATTCTACTGCTTCGTACGAACTTTGACAGCAATCCGGGGTGTGAGTGATGAGATATAGCCGTTCTACGAGGTGGGACCAGGGGTGGCCGGGTGTCCGACTACGGGGTAGTAGCCGGTTACCCTGTATGCTACGTTACCTGCCACAATTCGGAAACATCGCACATTTCCAGTCTCTTTACTGCAAGCCACTGCAGAAGATCCACTGCCAGGACAAGTCATACCACCACCACTATCCATTATAGTCAAAGGAGAAGAGGGATGGGAGATCGACGAGATACTGGATAGCAAACAAACAAGAGGAGGACGACTTCAGTACCTAGTCAAATGGAAAGAATTCGATGTGCCGACATGGGAACCACAAGAAAACTTGATGGAGGTGCACGCAGTGCGTACCTACCATGAACGCTACCCAGAGAGGCCCAACAAGATCGCTCTTGTACGAACTCGAGTTCTAGAGAGAGGATACTGAAACGGCACGCCGCCGCCGTCACCATCTATCTCAAACGACTAGAGTCTGGAACGTTCTGGATCTTCCGGTGCAAGGAAGGTTAGGGTTCTGGGTTGCGAGGTGCAGAAAGGTTCTGGTTGCGCGGCGAGGAAAGGTTCTGGTTGCGCGGGGAGGAAAGGTTCTGGTTGCGCGGCAAGGTTCTGGTTGCGCGGCGAGGAAAGGTTCTAGGTGCGCGGTGAGGAAAGGTTCTGCTAGTTCTGGTTGCGCGGCGTGAAGAAGGATCTGGATGTGGATGATCACGCTCATTGTATAAATGAGTGCGCTGTTGTCTGTCTTGCATGTTTCATCTTCATGCAACACTACTTGTTATTGTCAGCCATAGTCGGCCTTGACTAGTACCAATTGTTCCACCTTAACACCACGTCCCTACCTTGCCCATTCCACGTCCTTGTCTTGCCCATTTTCCCATGTCTGGTCCTTATCTGTCCACGCCCCCATGCCCTCGTCCATAAGTTCCGGTTCACTATCTGGAGTCAGAGAGCCATACCCGTTACTGTTACACCCAGTGCGTTGGTGACACCCCGAGACATGCAATTAGTATGACTAGCCAGACTCAATCTGAGGATTGAGGCCGAGTGAGATTTCATGAATGAAAGTCACAGGCTGGGGCGAGCTCTGAAAGAGAGGAGTATTACCGACCCAACAGCAGCCAGGTAGTAACTCAAGGTTACCAAAGGGAAAGGGGATGAGCGGCAGCCTCAGACGGGGGTCTGGTCACATCCCTGGGAGGTGTCAAGGTTATCCTCTGCAAGACCCATACTAAAAGCTACTAGTTGCCGTATACTAGCAAAAATGTCAACTTTTTCTGGGTACAATATAACTCACGAGCGGTCGTGCAGGACGCGCGAGGCGGAACGGGTCCGGTGGGTATATCAGGGGAGCCAGACCATCTGTCAGTTGTTTGAAGAAGATCGGACCTTAACTTGTTAAGTTACAGCGACGTATTCTTCAGTTAACTGCTATTGCTGTGGCACTTGTACCAACGTCACCAGACATTCCTGGAAGCATCTAGACTCATAGATTGCGACCACAGATGCACCTGAGAAGCATTTAGCCAGTAAGGGCTGCGATCAGGAGCACGAGGGTGACGACGCCTACAAGGGGGTGCAAACGAAGATTGTTTGCAAGCGCTCAGATCGAAGATCTTCTGGGTCCATACCTATCAATCAGTGCCATGTCCCAATCAACCATATCTTCCTCGGACGAGGAGAGACGCTGTTGCGTAACACCGAGGTATTGCGCTTCACGAGTCAGCCCGAGGGCGGACGGCCAAAGAGTCGGCGCGACATTTAAAGAGCGTCAGTTTTCTACGTAGAGAGGCATCAGCAACGATCAGTTGGAAGTTGAGCCTTAACAATATCACATTGTTTCTGGGATCAACTCTCTAGTGATATTTCGAATGCGAATCTCTTAGGGAATTTTCCCACCAGCTCCCCTGCGAATCCTTCGGAACTACACAGTTGCTCCACTGCCATCATACAAGTGTTGCCCGCTCAAGGGTGATAGACTGTTGGTGACCACCTGGGCGATTGTGCCGTTGGTGAAACACCTGAGTGTTACACTATATTGTTAGCAGACACACCGACGCTACAATATACCTCTCTACAAGAAACGCATAACGTAGTAGCGCAGGTAGTGAACCAGACCTAGAAGTGAATCAGAGCACACTGATTCACTGGTCTAGCCGCTTCAAGCAGACCGGCAACACAACCACAACCACCGCAACCTCCACAACACAAGACAAGCCGCCCGCATTGCGTCCGGGGCGCCAAGATCAATGTAGTCAAATATATTGTATATTGTAATTATATTAGGAAGCGAATAGTTACTAAATACGAGATGGAAAAGAAATGTGAATGAAAGTCCAATCATCTTTGGTTTCCGCTACAACTGTAGACCACACACCCAGATTCTCCTCCCTCCCATTATGCGCATAGCCTCGCTTGACCTTATCCTTCTTTAACCGGGGAGGGGGGTTCTCATAGTCCTCAATCCTTTCGTCCGGGCCCGATTCAGGCGCGACAACAAACAACTCAGCCTTGAGAACTTCCACCACCGATGCCGCAAAGCCACCTCCTGGGTTCATTGTTCTGAAAACAATGGACTCATTATTTTCTGCAGCCGGTTGTGCTTCGTAAATGCCACCCATCGGGCCCTCAAGTATTGCTTGTTCGAAGGCTTTCTCCTGCCGCTTCTCTTCCATACGCTGCTGCTTTAAGGTACTAGCCTCCAACTTTTCCTCCGCCCTTCTTTTCCGCGATTGAGCTTCCTCAAAGGTGATAACACGAGTGCCCCTCTCAGTTAACTCTGTCCGACTACCAGGCACTTGCCCCATAGCTTTTCCCTTTTTGCGATTTACGAGTCTCAATTGCCGGTTGGTTTCGATTTGGATCGCTTCCCTTGCCATTGACATTTGCGCGGACTTTGTCATCTGCTGGACTCGCTCCCGGGTACCAGGCTGGAGTTCTACTCCCTGACACTCCAAAGAGTCAAACTCTCTCAACAGAGCTTCCTTATGTTCCTTCAGTCCAATAGCGTTGTGGGGAGTTGTAGGAGGCAAGAGGCTGAGGGACCGCTTCGGGGGTGTTCTCAGTACCAGTTCGGTGTTGCTGTCATCCTCGTGGTGCATACCAGCAACTCTATCGTCATTGACTTTGAGGTCCGGGAGATCTTTCAGCACCGCAGCAGGGTTGTAAGGATAGATACCCGTAGCACGGAAGGCACTTCGGCATAGGCGGTTGGTGAAGACTTCCTTACGTGCCTCTTGAAACAGCTGCATAAACAGCTCCTTGTCAACACCAGTGATACCGCGATGTGATGCATTGTCAAGAACTGTTGAATATTCTGCTGCTAATCGGCCAAAGATCACAACATCCAGTGGTTGCAAAAGATGTGTAGAGTGGGCAGGCAGGCAAAGGCACTTGATTCGATGAGCGTATGCGTACTCAATAAACTCGTAGGTGAGATGTGACTCGTGTCCATCGAAGATTAGGAGTCGGTACTCGTCTTCTCCTCCGGTGGGTCGAGTGTGGGGTTCGAAGTTGCGCTCCAACCATTGCAAAGCTAGGTAGCCGTCGGTCCATCCGTTGGGCGAAATCGCAGTTGTCCAGTGATCCGGCATCTCCCCGTAGTACCATCCGTACAAGTGTTTCTCGTCTTTCACGATAATCATCGGTGGGACATTCTGGCCAAAGACACCGACCGTCTCGATTACGGTGATCGTTTCCCGTTGTCCTGGCTGCCGTAGAAATGCTGTTTTATCCGATGAGTTGACGACTACCCTCACTGAGCGTTGTATTAACCCAAGAAGAAATCCTTTCTCGTCCATGTTGTAGATATTCTCGGGCTTGATTTTGAATTCCGCGATAACTTCCTTTAATATCCAGAAATATTCACGGATAATTCGTGCATCATTGTTCACCGCACGGCTATTATCTAGAGACCAACTATACATTGCCTATAATGCTGGATGTCGTGATAGAAACCGCTTATACCAGGTCTTGCCGACAAGCTCAAGGTTGGGACCGATCAAATTGCCAGAACGATCACGACGTTCAACCGCAGTGGTGGGATCAAGGGTTCGAAGGCAGAAATCGCTAGCACATTCAAGATTCTGCCGTTGCCGATCTTCGACGATAGCACATGCCATACTCCGTAGTAGTTCAAGCCGTGTTGGATATCCCTAGCGGTGCATGTGCAGACACCATTCTTCAAGAGCTTCCACTTCTGCAATCGTCAAGACCATGTCATTCTCGTGAGCTTGTGATCTGGTCTTGGTTTCTCCGCCTGCCTGAATCGCTCATTGTAGCAACGAGTAAGCGATCTCGTGCATCTGTGCTACACGTCGAATCGAGTAGCCATGGTTTATGACTTTCTTCATCTTGCCATTCTGTGAAGGGTGGCAAGAAGCATGTCATTCCCAGAGGTGTGGAGGCGGCTTCTTAAGGAAGTCCGCCGCCAGCGGCAGTGTGCTCTGTGACTATCTGCCACGAGCCCTACACACTCGCACCGACACTACACACAACAACACTAGACACCCACGCTAGCGTAGTGTCCACCGTGCCGGGAATCCTCCTCCTACAACCACTCCCATCTCAAGAAAACAAAAGCCCCCTCTGAAGCAAAAACAATGGAAGCAAACAAAACCAACACCTTCCCATGCCCAAAGAAAACGCCGTTTTCCGCCTCATCCCATCCACTGGTAGACACGTAAACCGTTCGCAGCGTGGTAATCGCGAAGTAGCTCGTTGCTGCCGCCCCTCAGGTTTGCGAACAGCTCCCACAAGGCATCTGCGTAACCGACCCACTTGACCAGATATTCCAGGTCTCGAACCGTAGTGCCCCGATGCTCCAGGATTGATTCGACTTCTATCCTGAGATAAAAGCCTTTGCGAACTTTTCAGCGGTCAGCTCGCACTCCCTCACTGGGATCCAACAGGCTCTTTTGGTCAGGGGGTCGATGATGGTTGCCACCGCATCGTATCCATCCTCTGATGCTGGAAGCTTGGTTATGAAGTCAATGTTGACTCTCTCGGCACGTCCTGAGGGCACTGGCAACGCCTGTAGTAGGCCATAAGGCCTTGCATTCTTGTGTTTCACCCGGTGGCAAACATTGCATCCTGACACCCATTCCACAATTGAGTCCTTCATTCTCGGCCAGTGGTAGCGGGCTGACACCGCTGCGGTGGTCTTCTCGATACCCACATGGCCACCTCCCAATATTGCGTCATGGGCTTCCCGAATGACGTCAGAACGCAAGCTTTTTGGGATACACAATTTGCCTTCTGATGGCTTGTGGTAGAGTAGTCCGTCCTGGAGAGAATATGTGACCCTAAACCGGGCATAGGAATGCGGGTAGTTTCGTGGAGGTGTATGTTTGCTCACGACGGCAGGATGCCGGCCGGCACCATGCCGAAACAGCACTTTACCGGACGCACCTCGCCGGATCGGCACCTGGCCGGAGGACAGCGGGCCGGCAAATACGGAAGCTGCACACCGCCGGAAGCGGAAGGGTGGCGCAGGAAGGGCTTGGCAATGGGTATATAAGAAGCAAGCTCCTCCCGCTCGTAGATAGAATGACATGACTTTCTTCTTCTCTTCTTTTCTTGTCCGCACTGCGTGACAATTGGTAGCAACACCGAAACCAGTCGAATGACCACCAGGACCATTCCAGTCCACCAGAAACTGTTTTTTTGCTGAGTTTTAGCTTCCGCCCCGCTCCCCCCACTCTTTTCCCTCTCGCCCCGCTCCCCCCCGCTCCCCCCACCCACCACTACTCGTTTCTCTCTCGCCCCGCTCCCCCCCACCGACACCCATTTCTCTCTCCGTCCGCTCCATGAGCGATAGGTCCCGGCAGCGCCAGCCACAACCGACCCAGCAGTGAATCAGGATTTTCTGGATCTCGCTTAGGCGCAGCTACAGGCTTTCAATTCTCTGCAGCGAGAGAGTCGGCAGCACAGCAGTCACCGCCGACCCCACTCGCGCTCCCGCTCGCCGCGGAGGGACACCTCCGAGTACCGACAGAGGCCACTACGCTTGCGGTCCCCTCGCGCCGCCAACCGTACCCTGCCGACCTCAAGACGCCCATCCTCATCCCCCGAGCGCCCCGCACGCTCTCGTGAGGACTCGGAGACGCTAGCTGACGCATTGGACCCAACCCCACATTCTCCTACTCCGTCCGTCATTGGTTGGGATAGTTTCGTGACTGAGAACCGACAGAGACAGAGCGCAGACAGCTACATACCAGAGTACACCGAACGTACCCGTTTGCCGGAAAGGCATAGCCACGCCCCGGAGCGACCGCGCTACCGAGGAGGTTTCAACCAGCGCAGCAGTCAGCGCCAGCGCGGCAGCCAACGCGGTAGTCAACGTCAGCGCGGAATCAAACGCGACAGGCAGTCTCAGTATACCAGACAGCAGCAAGCCGACGAGACCGCTCCCAGTCGGGAGAATGAGAGAAGTGGAGCAAGAGGCTGACCAAGAGGCCACAGCAGACGCCAGCGCCCTCGTTCCCTACACGAGCGGATCGGATTCTGAAGCAAAGAGACCGTCAATAGTACCTGTTCAGCAGGGAAATAGATCATCAATAGTACCTGTTCATCAGGGAAGAAGACTGTCTGCATCCAATCCGTCGCATCAGAATCCATCCATTCAGTCACCTCGCTTTCTACAGATACAATACGAGATCCCAGCCGGTGTCGATCTGGTTC
>Ga0307516_10003191_pt1 | contig 21317 bp, 17 predicted proteins | sample 19_EM_MG_FD_203310 | JGI IMG/M metagenome (GOLD analysis project Ga0307516, IMG submission 203310) | Populus trichocarpa ectomycorrhiza microbial communities from riparian zone in the Pacific Northwest, United States - 19_EM | ecosystem: Host-associated > Plants > Roots > Unclassified | place... | reverse complement strand
TTGATAAGTCCATGTCTTGACGTCCTGAAGGCCATAACAAACACGGAGCGAGACCTTATTCGCCTCGTTGTTGAGATAATCATTGACCTCCGTGAACAAGAGCAAGGTAGCGCCGAGGATAGGAGTGCCTTAGCAAGTTTTCTTTCTATCTATGGTCCCCAAACCTTCTGATACGTTTGATATATTATGTAGAATGAGGAACATGCCGATATTTCCCAAACAACGATCTCCAAGGACCGATCGATACAGCGGACAAAATCGAGAGAGGTTATGACGCCCCAAGAGAGGATGGAAGCCGATGTAACCGATTTACGGTGCCTTACGCTTTGCATCGGAGTGTTGGAGCGTGTAGATGGGGTGCGTGTACAAGTGCATTTTTTGATGCTACAGTTTCGTTGAATATCCACCAAGACTTTCGAAGACAATTCCACCCTAGAAGGCATCCTGGCTGATTTGATCATACCGTCTGTTAAACGCAAGGAACTGCCACTGCGGGAGAAGGGCCTCGTCAGTCTGGGGCTCTGTTGCCTCATCGCAAAGGTATTGTTTTTTTACAAGTCAGATTTTTCACTTTTTTCAATGTTCACTTACAGAATATGGCACTAAGTTCGTTCCAATTGTTTCTCAATCAAGTACAAAGTGCGCCCGAGGAACTCAAAGTCCGAGTCCTGCAAGTGATCTTTGATCTTCTGATCATGTACGATCAGGAGTTTTTCGGACGGTCCGAAGAAATTGTGGGGCACATCGCTACAGCTCGTTTTGAGGTGTGCTGACTTCGTGATAGTCCCAAAAAATTGTCGATTTCATTTTACAAACTCTCGAAGCGGAAGAATCCCCGGCTCTACAATCTCTGATATGCGTCGGCCTTTCCAAACTACTGCTCTCCGGTATGATAACGGACTCAGGGGTAGGTCCGCGTATAAATTACGCACTGTAAATCATAACACTGTCTTTCAAGGTGTTGACAGCTTTGTTATTGACCTATGTCTCGCCTACTACATTCGGCAATCAAGAGCTGAGGCAATGCCTCTCATACTTCTTCCCTGTATACTGCTATTCCTCAGTGGTGAATCAAAGCCGAATACACTCTGTGGGTATTTCGTTTTTTGGCCAAGTGCGATTAGCTGAGTTTTGTCGTCGCTCAGATTTTCATAACTACTTTTGACCTGTTTATGAAACTGCACGAGAGTCTCGAAGACGATCAGGAATTGATCACCCCTCATCAATTCGGTCTTCTGATGGTGGATTGGACAAATCCACAAAAGCGGGCTAGGTATCAGCGCCCCCCTCTTTTCAGACTAAATCTCATGTCAACGAAACAGTGTTGATGGCGCCATTGGTGACGCCGACACTCATCTGGAACTCGCTGTTGATATTCTCGCGGCTTTATATAACTCGGAACGGTCAGGTAACATCTACAGTTGACACGTTTGCACCTCGACTTTCACACTCATTTCCAGGCGAAGACCAGAAGGTATTTTGTCAACTCCTTGGTGAACTCCACATCATGCCCGGGCTTGATTCACGATCAATACACAAACTCCACCTTCTCCTACACCATCACGAACAGGTGAATAGCAATCACCGTGTTTGTTTGTCGCAACATTTTGAAAGCGGTTCTAGCAATGTCCCTTCGAGGATGATGCTGTGGCGAAAATTTTTGACAGGTTCAAGAATCGCTTCACGAAGATCTTTGCAAAGGAGTTGCGGCGTATTGTGCCGGGGAAGTATCTGGATGATGAATTTATAGAATTTTATGACTTTCTGGGTGTCGACGCTCCTGAGCCGAGCAACGACTCCGCTCCGAGTTCTCGTGCTCCTTCGCGAAATCAGAGTCTTGGGCAGAGGTATTATTTTTTTCAGGGTGGGGTGATACTGAGCTGACCTCTCTTTTGTTCTTGTAGTTCTGGGGAGGCTGATCAGTTGTCGTCGGCGAGTGAGGATGGAATAAGGTCTAGAGTTTTCCTGCTGCGATCTGTCCGACTTCCTTAGTGTATCGCTTTCAGCTCTCCTACTCCTTCGCCACGGAAAAGAAGTGCTAAAGATGTGAAAGGCAAACAGCCAGATCGGAGGAGCAAGATCTTGTCCGTCTCTTTCTTTTAAAACGCTTGCCACCCATGAACTATCTATCATTATAGCCTTCAAGAGGATGAAGATCAAGTATCCGATACCACGGCTACTCCCCTTCCGCAGGCATTCGTACCAAAGAAGTACATGATCTCTCTTGTCCACTTCGGGATCGTTATTTGACGCCTACCTATAGGCGTACTCAGCCAGCCAGCCCAACGCATTCACCAGCCCCGCGTAAGCGAAGCCGAACAAATGGCCCTTCACAGTGCGCGCAAGCTTTTTGCAAGACTTGTACCCGGTTTTCTGACCATTCCTGCCTTCAGCAAATCACGTCTGAAACGGATGTCACTGGACACGGGGTCCGAGTCGGATGACGGACAAAGCACTCCCAAGCCGCGACAACAGGGTTTTCTGGGAGACGAGGTGGAGGGCGGTACGGCGACGGATAATGATTCAGATGAAACTGAAGAGTGAAGCCAGGCATCATATGGGCATTCGACGGGAACGGCCTTCAAACACGTGTTCATCCTTCTCTCAACTTGGTAGTATCAAATCTCTTCCCGTTCAATCGAGATTGTCTACTCAACTATCATACGTTTTTTGTCCTGCCTCCGACCAATTTTCGACCACCATCATCGACATCTGACTACCCTCCCCTACATGATGTCGAACAAGAAATTCTCAACGTCCCATATGTGCCACCGTATCGTCGAAATGCTTGAAATTAGATTAGAAGCAGCTCGAGGACGATACTTGGGAATCGGTTTCCTACGGCAGTCTTTGCCTTCCCGTGGAAAATTCGGCCTTCTGTCACTGTACACGATTCATAGCATTGGCGAGTAGCAAGTTGATGTTGGCCCAGACGTAGTGAGGCAATGTAGCCACCAGGAGGATCATGTGTCCGATTATGCTGAGGCAGAGACACTTGATATCTATAACCAGATCCTTCAAGGGAAGAGACGGTCATTGAGCACATCCGTCGATTATCGGGTTTTGGGCTGAAAAAAGAGGAAGCATGGAGAATTGCAGAATCCATGACGTCGTCACTTTATGGTCACCTTAATCGCTCTCTTCTCCCTCCCAAGCAGGGCGTGCTTCATGAGGCAAGCGCATTGCAGGCCATAATGCGAAGCACGATAAGAACGAGAAAACGGCGTACACCCCATAGCCTCCAAGAAGATTGCGTTCTATAGAGAAGGAAAAGAGAGACGTCGACAGCGAGGGGCCTATAATGCGCGCTATCGAAACAGCCATCTGTGAAAGCCGATGAGTTGCCCCGAGAGAACGCCTGTTGGGTGCGGCCGCAGTGACGAATACATAGATACAACCTAGAAGTTGAGATAACAGTCAGTCCCCCAGCACCTGAAGGAGTAGGAAAAACGAAACGAAACGAACCAAAAGCCATGTCCGAAAACGTCATGGGGATGATCCAAAGGACAATTCCTGTCCAGACACTGGTTGCGATCCCATAATGGCGAGCAGAGGTTCATCACCGGGAAGAGGACCCAAAATAGCTGCAAGGTGCCTATCGCGAGGACATATATTTGTCGTTCCCCCAGGTAACGGACGATCTTCGAGAAACACGTAGCCATAAATACTGTAGAGACGGTCGATAGGCCCCCATTATGTAGCCTATACGCCTGGGGTCAAAACCCAAGCCACCGATTTCGATGGGCATGGTGAAGAATAAGGGTTTATGGGATGTGAGGAAGAACCAGGGATGATGACCTTACCCGACACTTGCACCGACCGCCCACAGGACGAAAGTTAATCCAAAACCTCTAGCTCGATTCGTCGAATCCGTGATTTCCCCAACAACACTCTTTATAACGCCTGTGGTATCCCATGAGGTTATAGAATGAAATAATGATCTTGGTGAACTGACCAACATTCCCGTGTTATGGTAAAAACAACCCGGACTGATCTAAGGGTCGAGTAGTTCGCCGTTGGGTCCACAAAGATAGCGCGTAGAAGATCAACGCCGATCGATCCGAAAGAGTGGGTTTACTGGTCATCTAAGGGGTATAGTAGCAGCATTTTCCGTTGTTCTAATGCAAAGGAGCTAACTAAACAATCACAAAGCGGGACTCGAACGTAAGCGCGCGATTCTTTTCATGTGCAGCGCATCGTGCCCATATGGTGAGGGCAGGAGTACCCGTGTCTATCCTCAGTCCATCATTATTACTAATTAGCTGTCCTCAGATGGCTTATTACTCACTTTCCCATCAGCAAAAAGGTCGACCGCTTACATTGCCAGAATCTACCATGTATGGATATATTTGTGTGCAAATGTGCTGTTTTGGGGGGATATATGGTCACGTTTTGACCCATACATGGCAGAGGTCACATAAGTACTCATAACAGGCAATGTAAGTGACCTCCCTTTTTGCTGATGGCCCCTTCCCTCGGGTTTTCCATCTTCCCAACCAATAACCTACAATGCCCCAAGTCGTCCAGCGCGAATTCGACCCGAAAAACATGCCATTCCGGCGTCTGGGCCCCAGTGGGCTCCGCGTTCCGGTGTTCTCACTTGGTGGATGTAAGATGCATCTGTTTTTGTGGTCGAATTGATGACATATCGGTGTGGAATATAGGGTTGACCCTCGGAGGGACGGTCGTCGGTGATCCTGTGAAGGTTGGGAACAATGTTTGTCCGATACTTATTCGACACTCATTTGATAGGGTGCAGGACATCATCAGAACGGCATTTGACGCTGGGATCAACATGTTCGATACGGCTGAGGCTTATGCGGGCGGGAAATCTGAGATTGAGATGTACGATCAGCTGCAATCTTCTTGACGATACTGGTGCTCATGAACGAGCAGGGGGCGTGTCATCAGAGAGTTGGGTCTACGTCGGACCGATCTCGTCGTTACCACCAAGCTATTCTGGGGTCTGCGACAGGGTCCGAATGATACTGGTTTATCGCGCAAACAGTGAGCCTTGCAATATACATTTGGAACGTCCTACTGATCGAGGTTCGTAAAGCATTATTGAGGGCACGAAGGAGAGTCTGGAGAGGCTCGGGCTGGAGTATGTCGATGTTATCTTTGCCCATCGCCCAGATAATAGTGGTACGTGATATGGAGATGCTATTCGGATACTTTGCTAAAGGCTGGCCTTCGTAGTTTCGATGGAGGAAGTCGTGAGGGCATTTAACTTTGTCATTGAGAAAGGATGGGTGGGTGGTATTTGATCCCGCGATCTCTCAATCCTCACACAGGAGACGTGGTTCTCAGGCCTTCTATTGGGCGACCTCGGAGTGGAGTGCACGCGAAATCGAGGAGGCATATCGTATGTTGGACGCTCCCATTCACCTCGTTCTGTGACAAGCATGCGGACTCTACCCAGATGTCGCGGACAAATTGCACCTGATTGGCCCGATTGCGGAACAGTGTCAACACAAGTACGTCTCCGTCGTTTCTCTTCAAGGTAACTGATCGTCTGATACTATATATTAACAGCATGTTCCACCGCGAGCGTCCCGAGAAGGAATATGAGTAAGTAACACCGAAAGGCATAATTATTCCATCTCAAACGAGGCTCTTTCTAGACCGTTGTACAGAAAATACGGCCTTGGAACCACCACCTGGTCCTCTCTCGCCAGCGGCCTCCTCTCCGGAAAGGTTCGGAAATATCCTTTATTCTGCACGCATCCTCATTCTTTGCTGTCGACAGTACAACGACGGAATTCCTGCCAACTCACGGTTCTCAAACCACGGCGGATTTTTCAGCAGTACCGTTGCTGGTCTTAAGCAGGACGAAGGCCAGGAGAAGATCCGCAAGGTGAGGGAACTCACGAAGCTCGCGAAAGAGGGTGCGTTCTTTCTTTCCCCATTCAGCCCGCCCTGCGTTGAAGTTCTGCCGTGAAATAGAACTGCAGACGACCCCTGCGGCACTTGCGCTCGCATGGGTGGCGAAGAATCCCAACACGTCGACCGTCATTCTGGGGGCGTCGAGGCCGGAGCAGGTCCTTGAGAACCTCAAGGCGTTGGAGGTCCTGCCCAAGCTGACACCGGAGATCATGGAGAAGATTGAGAAGATTTTGGATAACAAGCCTGGGCCGGCTGTATGTTTTTTTTTGTCTCCTTTTCATGGCAGATGCTGATTGTATTTTGATATTTGTTTTATTAGGCGAGCTACCGACCTGCGTTGGATATGCATGGTCGGCTGTGAGAAGGTTGGCATGCATAAGGTAGAATAAGAATCGTACTTGATATGCCTTGCCATACCTACCTCATTCTGGATGCATAAACACATGTACAAGAAATAGACGGCGGTTAGAATCAGAATTGGAATGAGTATCTTTGAATCTGGGTTCCGTTTCTGTGAGAGGAGATACAAAACGTCTTCAATCTGCCACGTGGGCTGAACTCACCGATTCGCCGGATCGTCATGAACACGCGGCAACTTGACGGTTATGATACGTGCCTTTCGACAGGCAAAAACGGTGGAGAGCGTCGTTTTACTTACCACATTTTAATATTTCAGACAGCATTCGCACTCGGAGCTTCTCGTGATTCTCGTGGACTGACGTCCGCAACAATGATCCGCGAATCACGATCTATCGCCCGAGTCGGGGGAGCCTGAGGACCCGACATGGAACACAGAAAGGGTTTTAAAAATTTCCCTTGTTGCGATTGTTTCAGCTGTTCAACGGGGACCATCAAGGGTCAGGCATTCAATGTTCCATAAAAGCCTGCCAAGTTGGCCCCACAGCTGTATCGCTGGTCGATATATATACATCCTCATCATGCTGCTCAAATCTCAACTCATTGCTGCCACTGCTCTTGTCGCCTTTTCGACGTCGGTCTATGCGGCGCCCCGTCCCTCGAAACTCGTAGTATGATGCACACCCCATGTCTCTTCACTTTGCTTCTAACTACGGCCCATTACAGGCGCGCGGCGGGTCGGCTAGCCGTGAAGATCCGCCGGTAACCCCCTCTCTTGCCTTTTGATAATTTCCGATGCTGAATGCGACGCCTACTCCACCAGGTTGAGCTGCAGTACGTAACCCCCTCCCGGCCACCGTCGCTTTGTTGGACACTGAATGCGACATATCATTTGACAGAGACTTCTCTTACAGGTACCTCTTATATCCCACTATCATTCTTACCAAAGTTGAATGCGACACTCTTTCAGGCCCCCGTCGACCCAGGGGTATGGTGTTTTTTATCTAGCGCACTGACACATTCGCGAGACTAAATTGCTCTAAAGGCCGACACCACCTCCCCACGAGGCATACGTCCCACGCGTTGGCCAAGGGGTATGCTGTTCTCTCTCGCGCCTGATATTTTTTGCAATGCTGAATTCGCTGTAGTCGGGCCAGCAAGGACAGTCAGTTCCTCCTGCGGTATGTCACGCCATTGATGCTTTGCCCCCATGCTGAACACCATACACGTACAGGGACCTCCCCAGAAAAAGAGTAGTGTCTTTATGGTATGTTACACCTTTCCATGTGATGGACCCTTTGCGAAATGCTGAATGTGACTTGTTTTAAAGGTACCGCCCCCGACGGGCAAAAGGCCGGTATGCTGCCCTTTCATGTATCCATGGTATTCCCCGGTTTTGACGCGTGCCTTAACCAATCTTCGGGACAACAGAAACGTCGGGATCTCATGGAGTTCATCAGGCGGGAGCTGGAGTTGTACGACGAACTTGATTAGTTATGGGGTGGGAGATGACTTGGTCATAGACACTGTAAAAAGCTACCAGGTCAATCGATGGGTGCTGCTGGTCAGCTCATGGCATCTCAACTCGTCCCCAAAAGTGCAAGTTTCGCGTTGACTTTTGTCCTAACAGCCCTGTAAGTACGCGAGATAGGGGTTTACATAAACAAGTCTGTTTGTTCCAACCCCTCATGACGAGCAAGACCCACGGACATTTTGACTCGCACGGGTCTGCACACCTACATCAAACAGGGATCCATGGAATTCCAGATCTTCGTTTCGAGTACAGCTACCTCCGCAGCATCCAACCATACATCACCATTCGGCGCTCTTCTGACGGCGGAGAATCCTGCCGCGCAACAGTTGGTAAGGGCACGTATGAAGAGCTAGGAGGTGCAGAGGATGTTGAGGAGGAACGCTGGTTGACCACTACAGCAAACGCTCCTTCTGAACTCATAACTGTCGAGTGGGGGCGAGTTGCATGGATCACGGCTCGGGACCAAGTTATCAGCCCGCTTCTTCAAGGTCTTCTCTGGTGAGCGAAGGACGGTTCCCGTCTCGAGTCGATGGAGGTTAATGTCAACTCGAGGGCAATTTTGAGCTACTACTTGCAACCGTTTTCGGCGCGACTAGGGTCGCAAATGGGTTCGCTCACACACTCGCGGTTTTCGCCGACGCCAAAGGAAGGTGCTGGAGCTGGGTGGCTGCGGCACTTGGCGAGTCAACTTGGATTCGGCGGGACGATGGCAGGGATACGAAAGTCGTAATCACGCTGTACAGTCAAGGAGGCAGGGCTTGAAGATGGCTTAGCTATCGCTCTGCGCGTCAAGGCATGGCCATCGACTGGTCCTGGCAGGTCATCTTACACCACTTTTGAGTGGGGAGCGTAGCATCTACTATTCGTACTTTGTACTTGTACGATATTATTGTCAACATTTAAGCTGTAAACAATCACCCAATTTGGGACATTCTCTTCTGTTTCATCCATGAGAGGCAAAGGCTCAAAGGAATCTCCTATCGACATCGACGACTCTGAAGAAGAAGTTCTGCAAGAGCTCTTTGATTCCAGCCTCAACAACTCCGAGCCCCGACGTGACAACAACTGCCAATCACCACAGCATCAGGTCAATACCCTGTCAACGGAACGAATGGCACTGGGCGGTGCAACCGTCACCGACCAGAATACCAAGGGATCTACTGAAAGTGGTGGGTTCAATGTTCTAAGGGACCGTCCCTCATTGCTCATCGTCTTTTCCCAGCAAAGCGACCCCCGAAACGCAAACGAGCCCCAGCCGAAGCACAAAATGTTCAGAACGCTCCAGCACATTTCAGCCATATGAGGCCTACAGCATCCACCTCGGACCCCCGCCATGTCACTCTGTCCACCAGGAAAGCCAGAAAACGTCAGCGAAGGTTGGAGCGTCAGGCTCTGGAGGCGGAAGAAAAGCACAATAACGAAGTCTGGTTCAATAACCCGAGCGCAGGTTCACCGGAGCAAGGACTTGTGCTCCCACCACAGTCCTGGTCCAACGAATCGATGCCATTTGCCATGTTTGAGCCCTCACTGCCCTCGTATATCGCTCCACCCTACGCTGGCCTGCCTAGCTATCCCGCCTTTCCCATTGCATCCTCGTCATCTTGGGTTTCTTCGATGGCTTTAGCAGCCGAGGCCTCGGCAGAAGACTGGACTCCTGCGCCCCCTATTCTACCTTCAACTGCCCAGTCCCGCCCTATCTCGGGTTCAAGGAAGCAACGACGGAACACCGTTACGGAGCAGATACCTTTACCTGCACAACCTCTCCCTCCTAAACCCGCGCCTGCATCTGTTCCCCCGATCGGCATGAAACCCGAACAAGATCCTTCAAGCAAACATGGCCTCTTCCAGATGCCTGCTTCCTCATCTGCTACAGGCGCCTACATTCCCAACCCAGCCCGCACTCTCGTGGTGGAGCAGCTCCCTAAATCCCATCGTCATGCTGACTTTATCAACTCTTGGTGTAAAAAGGCCTGTGGCGCGCACCCCATTTATCTCTCCATCGATGCCCCTCGTTCGAAAGTCCTGATCGAGTTTGCTACCGCCGAATTGGCCCGGAAGGTTTGGGGCAGTCCTAGACTCGGACAACATCTGACCGGCCTCTCGGCTCATAAACTGAAGGGCAAGCCAAGGGAAGATCTGATCAAAGTGTGGTGGTACAGGGTTGATGGGGTAGGGGCTGGGGCTGGGGTGGGAGAGATTGAAGAAGGCGAGATTGAGGGCGATGCTGCGGAAAAGGAGCTTGAAGTGCCCGTCAAAAAAGAGACCAAGAAGGAAAGAAAGGCCAGGCTCGCGAAGGAAAGATTGGTCAAGCTAGCCAAGTTACAGACCGAACTCCCTCCAGTGTCTCTCCCAGTTTCAGCAATCCCTCCGGCTCCGCCATCCCTGCCCCCCAAACCAAAATCGTACGCATATTCGGATTCCCCGAATTTCTATCCGACACCAATGGGTCCTGGCCATGTCCTTCCTCAACATGTTTTACTCTCGTTGGTGACCTCCGACAGTCAACGGCGCCAGAAGCATCCATTGCCCGAAAAACCCGATCAGACGTCATTTGGAGCTTCGGCTACTCAAAGTCTTCGAGGAGAATCGTCCACCCATTCTTCTAGATTACCGTCGCCATTTTCAGAGATCAGAGGTGCCTCGATGCAACCACAGCCTTCGGCTTATTCCTCTGGGATGGAAGATATGGAAGTCGATCAGCAATCTCCCAGCACAGATATGTTTGTCCATTTACCAACCTTCCATCTGGCGACGACCCATGCAGAAAGTGGAGTGACACCCCAACTTGAACGCTTTACCCTTGATCCAGTCGCTCCCGTCCCAGTGCGCCCTCCCGCGAGGGATTCTCCCGCACATGGCATTTTCCCTTCACTCCCAGACATTTCGAGGCCCTTGCTATCACCCACAGCCGTGTCTTCTCCCCTTGTTTCACCTCCACTATCTGCTTCTGCCACGCCTCCTTTGGCTCCCTCCGAACCTCGAGCGATGAAAAATGCACCCAAAGGCCCTAGCTACACCAAGCGCTCCCTGATGGCAAGGCAAAAGGAGCTGGAGGAGAGAATTGCTCGGAGCAGGACGGAGCTAGCATTGGTGACAGGAAACAGCGTACCATCGACCGGGTCGTCTATTTCTGCGACGCCGACTGGCCAAAGCGGTGCAGAGCCGGATAAGCAAGCGATGGAAGAACGTTTGAGGATGCTAGTGTTGCAGAGCCAGAAGAAGAAAGTCAAGTATCTCCCGTCCGCGACACCCGCGTCTAACGGGTCCATTGAGAAGTCTTCGCGACCATCGACGCCTGTGTCGTCATCGCCATCGCCATGGCTTGTCCCAGCTTCGAGTGCAAGTGTTTCTTTGGGTGCCTCCGAGACCGAGACTTTCTCCCTGGATGATCTGGCTGTGTCGTTCATCACTGAGACCATTCAGACGGTCAAGTCCTCGACGACGCTTCCTCTCGCCCGGCTGCCGCCGCCGCCGCCGTCCGGGGCAGATCCGACGCCTCCCTCAAAGGCCACAGGCAAGTCCGAGCTGGCGATACGACAACAACGCCTGGAAAAGTACATTGCTGAAAGTAAGGTCTTGATGGGCCAGCTGACGCAGGCGCGGACGAAGCAGGAAAAGGATCGCGTTTTGGCGACTATGCGCGAACGAAGCCGGTGCGTTTCGCTGTGTTGGGCTCCAGAGAGGACGATGAAGCAGCTGAGTATACTGTCCTTTTCTTTTTTTTTGAATGTGCCGTGTATAGGTTGATGGAGAAAGATGATCGGGCGTCGTCGACGTCGACATTGGTGGGCGTTAAGCGAACGGTTGTGGGTGATGGAGATCGCCGAGATGAGGGTGATGGACATGATGAAAGCGGCCCAGTTCCTCAGGTATCGGCGATGAAGTGGCCGGATTCTTGTCATTATGCTGGAGTCCTTATCGTCAGCGATGACGAAGAGGATGAAGAGAGCAGCGATGACGGGGAGATGGCTTGAGGTTTGGCTTCATCTTTTTTTCTCTCGTTCAATTCTTTTTTCCCCTGATACGCTTTGTGACGTTTGGTGTCTTTGCTTTGAGAGGGTGGAGGAAGGCGATGATACCAAGAAGTGCCGGTATATCCCTTGAACTTGATCTGTTCTCTTCTGAAATTGTTTAGTTCAGATTCCGGAACTCATGAGCGCTGTTGATTGCTTTTGTCATGTTGTAAGTTCCATCAATCTTGTTTTTTCTCAGCTGATATGCAGGCTTGCAGACTATATTCTTTCGTTGTTGTTGGGGGAGTGGTCTGGGTCAGAGCTGCGATTGCGTAAACGTTGTCCAATCTGTCTGGGCGGAAAAGCCACCCAGATTGGATAGCTGGTGCTCGCGGACACGGACCAAGTTTATCTGTGGCAATGGCGATTGCTAGGAGACCGCGTCATATATAGCTGGGTGAATGGTGTTAAGATCTGGGCTATGTTTGTGAGAGATGCAGATGTGGATGTTCTGGGATATGTGCGTAGAAGTGTGCATGAATTAAGACCCGGAAAATCGTGTTGGCCTCGGACGTGCCTCTCCATCGCACCCCTCAATGGTATTCAGTAAAGAGTCCGTGTACTCAGGATCACTCTGAGCGCTTGTGCCTCTTACGTCCCCGCAGACCCATTCCTGAATGTCACAATAGCCATAGATTACTTGGTCCAATCAGCTCGCAAGCTCAAGTCATGCCATCTGATTCAGCTGTTTGAACGAGGAGAATCAAAAAGTCGTGGAGTTCAGTTCTGTCATCCGCTGCCTCCCCAAAGTCAAGGCAACGAGGGAGCACTGCCTTAAGGGTACTTGCAGTGCGCAGAACGTTGTGGAAGGAAAACAAAAGGCTCTACCCGGCTTACAAATCAAGTCTCGTGGTTTACAAAACAGAAGACAAACAAACGTTTGGCTGCTTATCCCCTCCCCACCATCTCAAGTCTTGCACCTCCGCCACCTTTACGCTGTGAGTATCATTTGTTTCTTCCCCTCTATCCAGAAAATTTACGGCAACATTCTTCTACTTAAATCGTCACAATCGCCATATCCTTCCCACCTGTTCATCCCAAACATCGCGTGTTTGATCGTGTGCGATTGCCCTTGGAACCAAAGTCACTCTACGTTGGAACCCTGTCGCTGTAATGGCCCTCAAACGCATTAACAAGGTAAATAATCGTCGCTGGTGGTCCAGTCCAGTGGATCTTTGGTCACCCCGCCAAGTCCGGAGCTCATAAAATCAAACAGGAACTGATTGATCTCGGCCGCGATCCACCCTCTTCATGCAGCGCTGGACCGACTGGTGATAACATGTTCCAGTGGCAAGCGACGATTATGGGTCCCGTGCGATGACAAGTTTTGCTTCATTCCGAGTCACAACTGATCGTGTGCCATACTTTCAGGGAGACTCGCCATACGCGGGCGGCGTTTTCTTCTTGTCGATCAGTTTCCCAACCGATTACCCCTTTAAACCTCCCAAGGTCAGCTTTACGACCAAGATCTACCACCCCAACATCAACGCCAACGGCTCCATCTGTTTGGATATCCTAAGGGATCAATGGTCGCCTGCATTGACGATCTCCAAAGGTCAGTGATGGCATGTGTTTTGCGCTCGCATGCTTATCGCGCCCCAGTGCTGCTATCGATCTGCTCGATGTTGACTGACCCGAATCCCGATGACCCATTGGTGCCTGATATCGCCCACCTGTACAAGACGGATCGGACCAGATACGAAGCAACCGCTAGAGAATGGACGAGGAAGTAAGTTTCTGTAGAACCGCTCTTATCATCAGGCTGTTGACATTGCATTTAGATATGCCATGTAGTATAACAATCGTCCTGAATTTCCTCGTAAGACTGGGGATTGTTTGGATGATTTGTAAATATATCAGTGTCGCCTGTTGTCCTCTTGTACCACGCATTTCTCGTCGAGAACAATCAGTAATCCACATTTCTTTCTAATCATTTTTGCGCTGCCCATAATAAGGTTCTGATACTTACCGAAAGAGCTTGCAGGGCTTAGGGGACTCCGGAAACCCTTGGCCCCGACCGTGATCCTCTGACGCTGACTATCAGCTCCGTTTATCGCGTCTATTGCACTGTATGTTCCTCCATCCATGTCAACCGTCATCCTAAAGGGTCATTATCGAAGGCGTCACCTTTTTATCTGCTTCAGTGACCTATCAAGTAATCCCTGTATTCAAGATGAGATATTCATTAGCGCGGCCGGTGTCCTGCACTCAGAGTACAAGCGCTGCAAAGGAGTCCACACATTGACAATAGTGGGTTTTCGACACCGCTTGCCCCTGCGCATCACAGGACCGGCAACAGGGGTTAGCCTCCGGAGATTGCGGCCGGTGAGGCGGTGCTGAAGTCCACTGACAAAGCAAAGAGCATAATTTGCAATTCCCTCCCCTCATCTTCATATGTTGCTCGAACGGATCAGAGCGGGGGGTCAGCACGAGCAAGTGGACCGCTCCGATGCGCAATCCAAACAACGTTGACTTCTTCTATGGAACCTGAAAAGCTTGGGGGTCCTGTTGGCTTAGGGGTACCGTGGACGACGCGATGGTATATTCGCGATATGAACAATTGGCTTAGATCCATCCGGAATGTCCAAATCCATGGCATAATCTCAGCGACGATTTGGATGTCTCAAAAGTTTTCCAAAGGTAGCTGCGTTTCCTAGCCTATCTACCTGCCGTTCCAATCCATGAAGGCTCACAAACACTTATGCTAGAGAAATGGGCAACCTGTTTCCGGATCGATGTGGTCGATGGTTCTGCAACCTTTCTGGAGTCGGCATAACGACATCCTGTCTGCCACGTCTATTCGCTTCCAGCCTTATTGCAGACAATTTCAAAATCGGCGCACCATCTCTCCGGTTGTTCCGAAGGGACCACATTCGTCGTTCCTTTCGTCATCTGCAAGGCGAAGGATAAAATGACCTGCACCGCTGATGTCCCTTTGCCTGGCACCTTTCCTCGCATCAGGACTGCCTCGACCATATTCGCTCGCTCCTCAACCCTGTACCCATGCAGGGGACCGAAATAGCGCTTTATGGTCAAGCTTGGAACTTTGTGCTTCGAATTTCGTTCTTACAGTCGACTTTCCAGTGCCAAGTTCCGCCTCGGGCCCATCTCCACATGGTGTCGCGCTCAGCACATGATATCCTTTACATCTATAAATCCCTATACACTCCACCTTCTCACCTTTGAAGCCTCACCTTTGGAGCCCCCCGGTGTCAAGTCCGAGCGAGAACGCAAACCGCGAGCATGATATCTGCGCTGCTTTACGCGGGAATCTTTTTCTTGTCATTGACTGGCAAAGTCCGCGGTGCCGCCTACTCCCTTTCCAGCAGCAACACAGGAGGGGACTTCCTTCGGTCGTTCCATGTCGAGAGCAGGCCAGACCCGTCACACGGTAGAGTGTAGGTTCCGTTGGGACCTGACGATTTTTTGCATTTTTCTCATGAAGCCGCTACAGAAACTACGTGGATGCTGCTACAGCAGCCAGGGATAACCTCACTTATGCGTCTGGGAACCATTTCATCCTTCGAGCCGACTTTAAGAAAGTGCTGGACCCCAACGGCCCTGGGAGGAATTCAGTACGATTAAAGTCCAACAAACAATACTCCACTTCGGCTCTCATGTATGCATTCGTACTCTCCTGCTTTGATTGGTTCTCTTACCCTCCTAGTTTTGACCTTCGACACATGCCTCAAGGTTGTGGGTGAGCGTCGTTCAACGGTATTTCATCTAATGAATTCACTTACCTGTTACTCCATAGGACTTGGCCTGCTGTATGGACGCTTGCTTCCACCTGGCCAGACGGGGTAAGTTGAGATATCGCCTTCTGGCAGCACGCTTATTTTCTGATCAAGGGCGAAATCGACATTATCGAGGGGATAAACAATCAAGGTCCTAATGCTGCCACATTGCACACTGGTCCAGGTTAGCTTCTATTCATATTACCCCCCGAACACGTCGTTCATCATACCTGGACAGGTTGCAAGATGCCTCATTCCCGCTCTCAAACCGGGTGAGTAGTAAGGTCGCATTCCTACAGTCGAGAATATAACAGCCCGTAGGACCCCCGTTCTGAACGACTGCAATTCCTTAGCCAACTACAACATTGGCTGTGGCGTCAAATTCAACGATTGGAGGAGTTTCGGACCATCATTCAATAACAACGGAGGGGGATGGTATGTTTTTTCCCCATGGTGTATGTACTTGACTTACGAAGGCTGGCCCCGGTGAGGTATGCAATGGAGCGAACAAAATCGCACATTAAGATCTGGTTTTGGACGCGGGACGCCGGCAACGTCCCTTCAGATGTGCGGAACGGGGCTCCGTCTGTCAATCCAGACAGCTGGGTACGTTTACGCTAATGCATGGCAAGGGGTAGTTTGGTTTACCGAATTGAAAGGGAGTACCCGCTGCCTACTTCCCCAACAATATGTGCCCAATCGGCCAAAGATTTGGACTGCACAATATCTTGATCAATTGTACGTCCAAACTTTGTGTCGAGATATCGAATATTACTGACATGCTTGTACGATCAGTAACGTTTTGTGCGTCGTATAAAACTTCTTGGCTCTATTTAGTCAACTTTTATTCTAGGTGGAGACTGGGCTGGCACACAGTATGGAGTTTCTGGGTGTCCCGCGTCCTGCGTTGGTAAGTCCTTCAAACAAGCGTTGGGCAAACAATCGATGCCGAAGCTGATCGGTTTAAAGACTACGTGAATAAGAACCCTTCCGCCTTCACCGACGCCTATTTCGACTTTGCTTGGCTGAATGTTTACGAGTGAACGAGACCAACGTAGTTGACTCATTTCACAAATGCTGTAACCGTACTTAAACAATACTCGTCTGAGAACCCGTTTTGAGAGTTGAGTTGCGATGATCTCGGATCACGTGTGCGTGATTTGACGCGTCGCGTGCCAGTGCTGGTCCCTGGACTCCATTCTTCTTCCTTCATACCCTCTACATCATCGGCCGTCACGACGTCTAGGCTGCTGGACAAGCGTTTCTGGGTACGCTATACGAAGAGGAAGCCCCCTTCGCATGGCTGGCGCTTTCAGTGGTCATCTTGTCCGCTCGTTCGATACTAATCAAGCCAGACACTCTTCACCGTTCGGATTCTCCAACCCCGCTGTTCTAACGAGCGGTACCATGTCCTTTAATCCTCAAATACATGGGACTCCCAACCCGGGTAACCACTCAATGGCTGACTCCTCATTCGGCTTCAACTCGCCTCAGCACTCGTTCCTCAACACCGAACTATCAGAAGCCAACACCCTTAGGATTGCTGCGCTACAGGCAAAGCTGAACCAAAAGCTGGGCCCGGAATTCGTATCCCAGCGGCCAGGTCCTGCAGGCGGCCCAAAACTCACATATGCGGAAGGGTGGAAAATCATCAACTTGGCCAACGACGTTTTTGGGTTTAACGGGTGGAGCTCAACTGTTGTGAATCTCACGACCGACTTTGTCGACTTCAATCAAGAGACGAGGAGATACTCCGTCCATACTACAGCTATCATTCGAGTTACTTTGCGCGATGGTGCATACCATGAGGATATCGGATCCGGAATGCTAGAGAATGCGAAGAGTCAGGGTGCAGCATTGGACAAGGCAGGTTGATCAAGCCAGCAATCCACAGTTTCCTTAGACTGACGACGCCGGTAGTGCAAGAAGGAAGCCGTCACAGACGGCCTGAAACGCGCCCTACGGAATTTCGGAAACTTACTTGGAAATTGCCTATACGACAAGTCTTATGCACAGGAGGTGGTCAAGATGAAGGTTCCGCCTGTGAGCCTGACTTCTGCTTCCCTTTTCGACCACTGACAAGGTCTGTTTTCCGTTCTTAGGCCAAGTTTGACAAGAATGAACTTCATCGTCGTCCGGAATTTAAGGGAAAAAAGCCAGACATTGCTTCCATGGCTGCCTCCACCTCAGCGTCATCGTCAAAGCCAGATTATGCCGACATCGTCACACCGACCCGTCCCCCTGCTGATCACACTCGACAACATAAAGTCCTGTCTTCGATACCGACACATATGCGCTCGGAAGTCCACGCCTCGTCTAGCTCGTCCAACATGAGTAGTAATAACAGAAACACAACCGGTTATGACGCCCACAAGGCACCTGCCCCAATCAAAGATCCTTTGGCACCACCACAACCGCAACCTGTCGCTCGGGAACCCAACCGTAAACCCCCACTTGGTCTTCCTCCCATCACGGCCACCACAAACCTCGACCACGATCGAAGCGCCGCATCTAATCCATTTGGCCGTCCCAAACCGCAACCTAATACTGTCGCAGCCCCTCCACCTCCTGTAGCGGTGCCTGTACAAGAGCATATACCGGACGACCCAGACGAATCATTCCACTTCTACTCGGACGACGATGCGTTTCTTGCCAATGTCGATCTGGGAGAAGGTGATTTAGGCCAGCCTGTCCTACCTGAAACTGACTTCGGGAGACCTATCGGCGGCGAGGATGGTGACTCTGACCTCGGTCGCGCTATCGACCTAGACGAAGGGCTGAGCGGCGAATCCACCAAATCCTCGCCATCTGACCGTCATCATGATGTAGAGAGGCCCATGGGACCCCAAGACCGTTCTTCCACGTCGCTGGGGATGCTTTCGAGGTTGCTTCCGCAGAACCAGAACCCTAACCAGCAGCAAGCACAACCTCAGCGTGTTTCTGCACAATCCAGTACCACATCACGGAATTTAGGAACGGGTAGACCTCCAAACCTTGCTCATCAACGCAACGAAAATAAGCGACCTCCTGGTCCGGCTATGGTCTCTTCAAATTCGAGTTCAAGCACGAAGCGACCGACAACGCCTTCAATGGGAGGATTCAATTTCCCACCTGGAGTGGTGAGTCTGAGGTTGCGAATTTTCCCGACACCTTTTAATTGGCTCCACAGGATCCCCGCCAACTTCAAGCGCAATCCAAACCAATGCAGTTTCCTGCACAGACTTCGAGTTCTGGCATCGGTCAGAAGCGACCATTGGATGCAATAATGTATGCTCAGACTCTCTTTGCTTCATTCTTACACTGAGGATTTCGTTCAAGGTCATCGGGAACAACAAACAAGCGGCCTTTTGGGATGGGATTGGGGTCAATGGGACTAGGTCAACCACAGGTCAGAAGAGAGGTGCTGGGAAGATTGGAGATTGGGGAGGGAGGAGATGTTAAGAGGGTGCGGACATAAACTCGTTTTGTGGCTAACGTGAGGACAATTTTTTTTTTTCGATTTGCATTCATGGGATCGATGTTGGTTTGGTTTCGTCGCTCATCATTGTATTATATGCATTTGGAGTTTTATTCTTTAGATTCTCACCCATGGACACTGTTTTATAATAAATCAAGGGACATGATGTATGCATGATGGCTCCACAGAGCGAGTAAGATGTGCCCTGGGTTTTACAACAAAGTTATGCTATCGTCGATAGGATCGGCGTAAGATGAGCGGCTGATGAACAGCATCAGAACGCGTTGCTTGAAACAAACTGGTGTAGAGGGAGATTTGAGTTGGCCATACTGTGGTGACGTTTGAGACAAAAAAGGATTGATAGCGACTGGTTGGATTTGATTGAAGACGGTTTAGCAGAGCATCATGGATCATGATGCGCAGGAGGAGATGATAATATGGACTGTGTTTGGTCCTGGACAGTGCATTTCATCTTTCATTTCCGTAATACTTTGGGGAAACTGACCTTTGATATGCCCTGATTAAGGATCCCGAACAAGAGTTTGTTGAATTTTGGTGGCCTGATATTTTCCTCTTGTTACTAATGTTGACTTCATGGCGACCTCCTCCATTGTGGATTTGAATTGGCGAGGCAACCGATGACGACTGCAGGGATTCACTCGGACATATAAGTATGTAGATCGGAACAAAATGAATATTTGAGAAACGACTGGTCAAGCTTTCAAGCTTCAAGACCCCGGGAGCATATAGGGCCTGACCTTACATTCACACCTTGGAGGCAACGCTAACGTGCAACGTAGAAATACTTGCAGTCGGAGCCACTTTCCCCTTTCTTCCATTTCGGACTTCATGTGAAGAAATCTTCGGTTCGGGAATACATTCACTTGGGTAGCGGGCGCCAGATGACATAGCTCCCGATGACACCTGTGAATTATTATAACTCTAAGAATCGCTCGCAATTTAAATGGAAGAGGACTCAATAAGGGGATACATGAACACAACCAGAGAAACAAAGAACTAGGCGTCTTCATCCTGTACCTCCTCCACTCTCGCTGTACGTCGGAGGACTGGTGAGACATCCTCATCAGCCTCTTCAATGAAAGCTCCGTCACCATTAGTCGAAACGGCTCTCCCTTTCTCTTTCTTGTCGCTCTTCTTCTTTTTCGATTTCTTCTTCGGTAGATCCCACTCCCATGCAGGAATGAACGAATCAACCTAAACCACAACACAGGTAGGTGTATCAAGAGCGTGAACGCGAACAACGATGTGAATGACATACGAATCCAACATCTGCAAAGAGTTGTGGGAATATCCATATTCCTGGGCTTGCCACGACAACGGTGATGACGTAGAAGATGAGTCGAACGACGGCGAGGGCGAAGAAGAGACCCAAGAGCCCAAGCATTCCCATGCTGAGATACCAGACTCCTTGCCGCATGAAGGGCGGCCACAGGGGGAACATGACGCCGGCAAAAAGGATGATGACCATGAGAAGTCCACCCGCATACGTCGTCCACTGTGACCCTTCGAAGAACCAAGCATAGTATTCTTCTGGAGCAAACATCTGCTCTTGAATGATTTGAAGATTTTTGGGGGAGGATGCTGATGAGCCGGAGGGACCACCGCGCTGGACGCGGAGGAAGAAAGCGAATGCATTGACGGCTTGTAATAACGCAAGGGCTTGGGCTTCGTCGTTGACAGGTGGGACTCCTTTTTGTTTTTTGTAGGCGGGAGAGAGAAGAGCTTTGATAGCAGATTTGCCTGGCGGTGGATATGATATGAGCACCCTCAGGAGGTAGTTTGGGGAGACGTCTCAGACAAACCTTTGAAATAATCAAGGCGTTTTCCGTTCAATGCGCCTACTCTACCCTTCATGCCTGACCCTCCACTTCGAAGAAATTGAGCGGCATTTCGGATTTCTGGGGGAGCCTTGAGTTGTTGCTCCATGCTAAACTTCTTTCAAATGGGACGAGGTTTCTGAACGCTCTGCTGGAATATGTTCGGTGGGCTATTGTGAGGTTTTGAAAGGAAAATTGGATACGCACAATTGGAAATTGAGGATCGGGGCTGGACGACGTAGACGGTGTTGTCAAGGGGTTAAAGTCGATGGTGAGCTGGCATTCTCTGTGAACACGTCACAATCAGTGACGAGCTGTGATAGCACCGCCTCAGGATGCTTTAATTTTGGCATGCCACCACAGCTAAGTATACTGTACTATTACGACCGTTTGTCCGCGGGGTGTGACCTGTGACACCAAATGTCCATTATCCCAAAGGTTCCAAAGTCCATGTGATCTGTGACAGGTGTCCATTCTGGGACCGTCTGACAGACT
>Ga0307516_10003190_pt1 | contig 21317 bp, 9 predicted proteins | sample 19_EM_MG_FD_203310 | JGI IMG/M metagenome (GOLD analysis project Ga0307516, IMG submission 203310) | Populus trichocarpa ectomycorrhiza microbial communities from riparian zone in the Pacific Northwest, United States - 19_EM | ecosystem: Host-associated > Plants > Roots > Unclassified | place... | reverse complement strand
GTAAACCGAGAGTGGAGGAGAAAGATATGATGGGCGGTGGTGGTGAACGAGAGTGTACGATAGGTGTTTGAAGAAATGACTCCTTGACATTTCTTGTCGTTGCTGTTAAACCAGGTTCGGTAAAGACTAGAAAGCGAAAGTTGTTGGATGGTTGGCGCGGAGAGGTTTAAATCCTTATTTAATATTTTTGCTCTCGAATAAATTCATCTTCTCCCCTTTTGTTTTATAGCTTTTATCATTTTGACTATTTTGTTCTTCATTTCACATTTACTTGTTATTTTAATTAAAATATTACGAATATCATCAACTCTAAATATTCTAAAGTTGGATTCTTCCATTTTTCTCAATAAATTCAATTAAATAAATAAGTCAGGGATAAAATTTAAAAAACATTTAAAAATATAAAAATATTATTTGTGCTTAATAAAATAAATTAAAATATGAATCATTAAATCAAAAAAGAGTTTTTAATACTGGTTGGGTTTCTATTCTTATTGCTTGGAAAATATACAATAATTAGTCTTATAACCTTGTGACATGTCGCGGGTAGCGTGTCTTAATATATATATATATATATATATATATTAAGTTAGGTATTTCTAGTTGAAAAAGATTGGTTCAGTGGAGTAGCACGTAGCAACAAGGCCAACTTCACCGGTATAAATAAAGATTGGTTTTATTGATTATTTGTTTTTACGGTTAATGTTTTATTTTTTTTTAATATATTAATATTAAAAATAAATTTTAAAAAGTAAAAAAAATATTTTTTTAATATTTTTTTAAACAAAAAAAATACTTTAAAAGGCATATACCAAATATAATTTATTATCAAAAGAAGTACATAATGGGTGTTATTTTTTTTAATCAAATTTGAATTGCAAGAAAAATTTGCTTTGCAACCTTAAAGAAAGAAAGAAAAATCTTCTGAAAAACACAAGAAAAGTATATTTATTTCTTTCTGAGGTATAAAAATTCATTATTATTTTACCAAAGGTGGAGTAATGGTTGAATCCTTTATAAACAAGAGAAGAGAAACATGATCCCAAAACCCCACAAAACAACAGCAATCTTCTTCTTTGGCTTCACCAGATTATGGTTTTCTCGTCTAACCCTTTATCTCTAAGCGTTCCCGACCCCACCTTCGACACATGGCTACGCGACTCCGGCTACCTCGAAATTCTCGACCAACACTCCTCCGCCGCCGCCGCTCCCTCCACCACCACCACCTCGACAACCACCACCACAACAACAGCCACTGGCCTTTTCATTTCATTCTTTTCCCATGCTCTAACACTCCTTTCTCTCTTCACTCTCAATCCCTTTTCTAAACTCACCACTGATGACTTCTCGGGTCCAACCCCTTCTTGGACCCGGTCGTTTTTCGCGGACCACAGATCCTACTCGTTTCCGTCCGGGTTTGGACAGGCTAGGCTCCGGGTTAATGAGAATGTTAAACGTTATGCAAGAAACTATGCCTTTCTTTTCGTTCTCTTCTTCGTTTGTACTTTGTAAGTGTTTCCTGTGTTTCTTTACGTTTATCTGTTGTGTGTTTTCGGTTTGGGTTGTTTTCTCTGGTTTTGTTTCTGAAAAGATCAGAAAGATTGACTCTTTTTTTTGTGTGGGTGCGTTTGGTTGCTGGGAAATTTCGAGGGGAGTGAAAAGAAAAAGGGAAATAGTGATTTTTTTGGTTGTGCTTTTTTTGGCTGTGATTTTTATGTCAGTGTTTTGTGTTTCAAGTATGTAAATTGTGTTGCTTGTAGACTACTATAGCATTGCTTAAGGTTTAAATTATATGTTTTTTTGGCTTATATTAGGACTGTAGGCAGATGATAATTATCTAAATTCACCCTAATGATAGTTTGATATTTTAACAATGTTTTTGAGTTTAAGTTTTTGTTTGATGTTCCTATGGACGTCTAGTGATTTATTGAGTTGCTATAGAACTTCGAATGCTTTAGAAATCGTTCTTCAGTAGGTATGGAAGACAAACATTGAACCTGCATCATCCACGATCCGACCTTTATGTGATTGTGTTTTCCAAACGATAATGAGAGGGATTGTTATGACATAAGCAATATTCTTACGATTGTTATTTAGGGTTTCTTTTTTTAATTTTCTTATCTGGTAATTAACTCTTTATATGTCTTTGGGGTTGCAGGTATCAAATGCCACTTGCTCTGATTGGAATGATATCAAGTTTGGCACTTTGGGATATTTTCAAGTTCTGTAGTGATAGGTGGGGATGGGATCGATATCCGGTGATTCGGCAAGTTATGGTCCGTGCAGCTCAATGTGGTAAGTGATCGAGTCTTTTCCTTTAGTTATCATATATCATTTTCTCTTGTGGAAAACAGGCCTTCTCTGTAGCTAAAAGACATGGTTGGTGCTTTCAAGAATATTAGGGATATAGCAGACTGTTCTGAGAAAATCATGGCCACTAGGATTCAGTTTCTTTTGCCTCTTTCTTAAGCATTTGGTTTCAACTAAGAATGAACAAGGTCCTGCATTTAAGGTAGAATTGGGGCCAATGCTGTCTTAACTGAATGATTGTGAAGCTAATTGGAAATAGAGTGCTCTTTCATTTCAATCCCTTGTTTGTACCTCAAAAACAACTGGTAGATTTGGACAGGTTCAAATCCTTTAAACATTATGTTTTCTTAGTACTTCACCTTTTTTTAACCTCTCATATGCCCATTTATTCCTATTTGACCATTCGTTTCTTTTGTTTTTTTATTTTCTTCCGTAACAATTCTAAGCACATAAACGAGTATAGCTAGGAAAAATTGATGGATAATGAAAATTATTTTCTGCACCTGACCTCATCTTATCTTGTTGTTGCAGTTGCTGCAGTTATTCTGATATGTTTAAACGTTCAAATGGCTCTGTTTTGTGCACTTGGTGTTAGTTATACAGGTAAAAATTAGATGTTATTTTTCTCCCTTTTTTCAGTCGTTTTTCTTCTTCTTGTTGTGTGATGAGGGAAATCCTACCTTCTCATATCAGTTATGATCATGCATGCCGCATTTCGAAAGCTGACTCCTGCAAGGCAACCTACTCGCAGTAGATGAAGTAGAAAAGAGGCATCAATTTTGATATCTTCTGATTGGTTTTTGGTATGAAAAACCTGCTCACCTACAAGATAGTCTGGGGCAAGACTTTTGTTCATTGAAACATGAAGCATGATGTGATTATCCTGTTATTTTGCAGTCCCACTCGTCATGTGAAGCAAGAAATGCCCAATTGCTGATATTTTGGATTCAGTTTTGATCTTAGACACACAGCTCTGTAAATTACGTAGCTTATCAAGTTTTCACCTACAAAAATAGTCATCAAAGATCTCAAGCTCCATCATCATGAGAGCTCTAGTAAAAAAAAATTTGTAGCTCTTTTTATTTGTTTTTTTCAAATGAGATATTCAACTGTGGAAATTTAAGCACAAGAATTATGTTTCGGAAGATCTCATTTTTACTGAAGTTTTGCTTATTAGGTCATCGTGTCTCTATTGCCGAAATGAATTTTTGCCAAACACAATAAAACTAGTTCACAAGGGCTTTCAAAGCTTGCTTAGACACTCCTCGGAAAGGCCTGTAACCTCATCTTTCATAGGTGCTCGTCAGTTTTTTAATGATTAAATGGCTGCTATTTCATTCTTCTATACTTTATATACTGAGAAGAGAAAGGATAAAAGTTTTAAAAAGAAGATTCAACAAACAATAACAATATAACCCTGATAATTTTTAAAATTAGTGAAATTCCAAAGAAAAACATAAATAAAAATAATGAAGTCCATCTCTAATTGAATAAACCCTCAAAGATGAAATTAAAAAAAAAATTTAAAAGGAAAAAAAAATTAAATTCGAGTGAATTTTTCAAATCTAGGTTAATTTTTAAAGTTTACAACCTATAAAATTCGAAGTTTAATTCTCATTTAATTTAATATTAAATAATAAAATTATAAATAAATATTAATTTTAAAAAAAATTAAAATAAAAAAATAATAATTAAAAGAATGAATATAATGAATAAAAAAAACTTAAAATAATATATCGGATCCAATCCAACCTCTTAGAAAACCTCTAGTTCCAGAAATGTACAGGAAACCATTTGCATCCATCGCATCGTCTAGTTGCTCAACTTACAAGTGCATTGCATGTAATGATAGATGCCATTACCACGCGAACAGCTCAAGAGTTATCATAATCAGAGATAGCATGGTCCAAACAACAAAAGGAAAGAAAAAGGCAGCCAAAGTTCTTTCAATCATCCATTTGAAATGCAAAGATCACTTTCAGAGTAGACGTTATCATCAATCTCTTAAGCCACAGAATCTTACGTGCATGGGAGGGCCATAGATAAGACTTAATGAAAGACTGGACATCACCCACCCACTAATGGAGTGTGTACAGAGAGATCTATTCCAACTTGAGATTTGAGAATCCAAAGATCAGTGTCTATCAGGAAGAAAGGACTCGGTTAAAGAAGATAGCATCTCCACGAAGATGGTGAAGATAGCTTGTGTTCATGCACAAACATGGAATTTTCCTTTACCATCAGAACATTGAAGTGTAGAAGAGGTTAGTACATGCAAGGCACATACGATGCGAGAGAAACAATTTGACAGAACATAGATGGATGTGGAAATAAATTGCTTTGTTTTATCCCCAGACAGATGGAGCTATCCAAGTACAATATTGACAGGCGAATGGCATGATTTCTGCAATTTTTCATTTGCTAAAAAAGGAGATTTGACGATCTTCCACAGCTAGCCAGAATAGGTTCAAACAATGAAATTGAACATTAAACATGTAAATTTGAGAGAGCCAATTCAGTTATTTAGTATTACCAAGCAGAAAGGGAGAACATTATAGATGAACTGAGCTTGTTTGTCACATATCGTCTTCTTCCACCCTGTTGCCATCATGGAGATAGCATATTGGATGCAACTTCTGTAACCTTAACAAGGACCAATTATAAACACAAATAGTGATCTTGAGTTCGCAAATGGTGCAAGATTTTGCAACCAGTAATCTAGTGTGAGCCACGACAAAATAGTTTCTAACAATTGCATGTTACCGAACAATGAAGTAACAAATAATAAAAAGGACAGCCTGCTGCAAACTCAACGTCGATCGGTAAAATACATGAATGAATGAATGAATTTGGCATAAAACAAAAAAAATTATCAGGATGAAACTTTTGTATCATCTTTAAGGTAATGATCACACCAGCAGCGAGATTCTGTACGTTGATTTCTTAAAGTTACAAAACAATGAGTTCTCTTGCGGCTGAGAATAAAGTCGAACCTGGTTTATCGTTCCAACCAAGAATTTAGCACCTAAATTCTTAAATACAGGCACTTGATTCCTTCGCGAGCATGTTTTGTCCACGGGACTTCGTCTTGCAATAAATTCTCACCTGCCTGCAGGGAAAATTTAGTTACAGCTGAAATTGATTGCACACACTATTGATATCAAATGATGCCTACATTCGTTCTTGAGATAAGAAAGGTCAACTCATTGGCAAAGCATGTTCATCATGTTTTCCCACAGGAATGATAGAGCTTACCTTGATCATCTAATTTTATAAATGAGAAATTTCATTATCAAGAGAAAACTATGACAGGAGTTCACCCTGTCCACAAAACCTTTATACTTTGAAGTAGGAAAAACAATAGAATCCAAGGGATCTGAATAACAGAGATTTTAGTAAAGAATATCAAAATCAAAGTTGCATAACTGGCATATCATGGAATATTGAGAATTCGAAATTGCTTCATCGATAAACCTCTAGTCATGAAGTCTATACTGGACTGATTGAACAATTGACTGACAACAGCACTTTCAGTGGATTTATTTGCCCCATGTATCCATCCTGCCTTTTCACTCCATCAATATAAAATACACATGGCAACACCAAGCCATCTTTAGCAACATAGAAGGAAAGGATCTTTATGTTGGAAACTGTTCAGCCCATTGAACTTCAAAGTTATTGCAGTCTCCTACCTGTCTGTTGATCTTGTACAGTTGCACAATGTTCAGCCAAATCGCTTTTGACAAGGAGCAAGTGGATAAAACACGGTGTCTATCTTCATCTGCTTGACTGCACAATTCGCAATCAGGTTTGATATTTCTCTGCCTTCTGATCTGCTTGGATTTGGTGGAGTACAATCTATCTAGAATGGCTAGCAACACCACGAAGCCATGTGCTGGTGAGTGTACACAGATAGTTTGAACCAATCCCACTCTGTTACTTCAACTCAATAATTCCCATGTAGACTGAGCTTCCAAATTATAGTTGCATTTACCAGACCGAACCATCCCATCATCTCCTAAATCCAACCCAACCCCCTTCTAAAATGAAGCTTCTTTTCCTTTTCTACTCACACCCACATGCACTGCAACTGCATGCGGCGTGTGCTTCTAGTACGGCACCGTACTATGTTGACAACAACTTTGACTCCCTTGCCACGTCAGCAACATATTCATTAAAAGGAAAGAAGCCCCACCACCCAATCCAACCCGGACACCCCCAGCCCACCAACTTCAGCTGAGCCTCCTCCTCGTATTTGTTGCTGTTTGTAGACTAGCGCTGACAGGAACCACCTGAGGTGTGTTCGACTCCCTGGCGATCAACCATATTCTGCCACGTCACCAAATGTAATAAATAAATTAAAATCAAAACAAAAGAAGAAGTATGTTCTGTTCGGGTAGGTTAGTTATAGCTTTCGAAATTTTCAGTGACCGTTGGAAGCGCGAACCCCTCTAGAAAACAGAAACAAACCCTAATATTTATAGAGAGAGATAGATATAGAATAAATATCACGCGCTTTGTTTTTATTCAGCAAGTCTGTTTCTTTCCTCTTCTTCATTCTTTTTAAGGGTTTCCAAGCTGAGAGTCTCTTCTTCTCTCTTATAATAATACAAGGAAAGGAAGGAAGTCTTTCTCCCCATCTCTGTTTGTCCATTTACTGCAGTGCTTAAACTGATCTTCAAGAATAAGTCTTTCTTGTTTGTTGATTCTTGCTTTCCTCTCAATTATTCCTCTTTCTGGAGTGTTACAAGTCTGAATTTGATAGGCTTACTGCTAGTTATACATCTGTAATATTGACAAGAGTAATTTTATATTGGTATTCCTAGTTACAATTTTGCATGTCGCATTTCAGAAGCTCAATCTTGCAAGGGCAACCTTCTCGCTGCAGACTGAAGTAGAGAACCTTGCTAAGTAGGCAGTAAAACAATAGGTATTGATACGGAGTGCTAGACTGCTAATATCATCTCCTATTTTGACAGAGCATCCAAGTGGGAACTGAGAAGACTTCTTTTTTGATATTTTTGTTTTCGGGAGGAGGCCCAATGGACTTTGAACTTGCTTTCGACAAGTGAGAAAACTGTTTATTGAAAAGAATGCGCTTTTCAACAATTTTTATTTGCATTGATGCTAAGATTCTACCCGTGTATATATACAAGTTAATTAGCCCGCCACAGGTTTAATTATTATTTTTTAATATTATTATTAAATTTCGTAAAGCTAATGTATGTTAAAGATCTCAACTTAATTCTTTATCTAACTCGAGTTTCTAATTAAACCATATAAAATCTAGTCCAATTTAAATTGATCGATTTTATGGGTTCAAATGCAACATTGATTACTAGTAAAAATATGGTTTAGCTTTTAAAAAAACTTCAAAATAACAATTTTTTTAAAAATATTGAGACAATAACAAATTAAATCTACCTCGGTTCCCTCGCAATCTGAATCATAAACTTTATTGGGTTTAATAATATTTTTTATAAAATATTTTTATTTAATTATATAATAAAAATAGATATTAACCAAAATTTAGCACCAACCTAAAAATAAACACTTATTTAAGACATTGATCAAGCTATTAAGAGCAAAAAAAAAAAAAAACATCATGCATTATATTTCCCAACCAACCAATACAATATTAAAGGACAAAATCAAAAAATAATATATTAAAAACAATTAAAAGACAAAAAAATAATATTCAATTAAGGCTAGCGCACCAAACCTATGAACTGGTTATGGACTCCAATGAAATTATAATGTTTTTTTTTTCAAAGCTATGTTTTTTTTATCTATCTGATAATAAAATTAAACGATCACACAATCACACACCAACCTAATACCATAGAAAGTAAAATGAAATCAATTACAAAACTAAATTTCCTATTAACCCGACATCTAAAGATGAAATAAAAAAAAATTAATTAAAAAAAATTAAACTCGCTATAACTGCGAACTTCAAAAACTATAGCATATTAAGTTATTAACTATTAGCTATAAAGCTATAAAGTTCAAGCGAGTGATATTTTCATTGTAGCAGTCCAAGGTGACAATTCTATTTTCATTGTAGAATCTGTAGATCGCTCTGGTCTTTTGCTGAAGTAAAAGTGATTTCTGCAGTTCGAAAGAATATTTATGTTTGAACAATCCAGCATCAATCCCTTGAAAGAATGATTTGAAGGAAAGACAGATGTGCAAGCTCTAAGCATCCAAAGCAAGCAAGAGAGAAATGGATAGAAAACTAAACCGTTGACTCAAGATTTGGGACAATTTATACCAGAATGTAATAATAAATACAATAAATGTTCTTAAATTACACTGCTAACAAAAGCAAACCCCACCCCTAATTAGACAGCAATTATGCTGCTACAACTGATAGACTATGAAAAGGGCAAGTAATCATAATAAAAAATTATTATAAACGCACAATTTCTTACAATGATATGTACATCAAATCTGAAAGAATGCGTAAACAGGTAACACACTACAAAAAGAAAGATGATGCACTCAGCCACCCTCCAAGCTCTTCCTTTTCAAATTTTCAAGAACTTTGTCCCTGCCATCTGCATATGAAAAAAGGTTCATCCACAACTCTGCATGTCCATAAAAACCATTAAACATGTACCGGAAAAATTAAATAAACCAACCTTGAGAGCAGAAACCTCGCAAGCGGGCTTAAATTGGCATTTGAATTAAATTCCTTGGTCGGTTGCTTTTTCCTGTTGTCAGCTTCTGTATTTGCATTTTGGGTTTCTTCTGAGGCTGGCTTCCCCTTGCTTAAGAGGCGAGCTGCAAGCTCCTGCAGATCTTTCAGTGAAGATTCTTTCGAGCTGCAGAAATCACTTTTACTTCAGCAAATTTGAACTAAGAATTGCCACTATGTTAACTAATACTAACACATTAAGAGTGGTATTCTCTGGGGGTTTAGGAGAGAATTTTGAACCTTGCCAATCGCTGAAGCAAACTTCTGACCAAGACGTCACAAGATCCAGGCTTTAAGCGCTCCATAGTTACAAGTGAATTTGTTACTGCATGCACAACTGATCCTTCTGAATCATCAGCAACAGCCTATATCATGCAGTTCACACTATTAGAAATTAAACAGATGAAGCTGAAATCAGCAATGAAACTTAAAAATGAACATGTGGATTGTTCGTGGAGCTTGAATCAAAGATTTCTGAACTGTAGCAGGCACCTAGCACACTCAAAACTTTTATCACTAGAAAATACAAGAATTGTATGCAATAGCATGCCAATACACCAAAAAGATAAGAAAAACCCACAATTTCTAAAAGGCACATGAATGAACAAGAGAGAAAGGAAAGGGAAAATGATAGCACAAGTCTAGTAAGCATGGGAAATCACAACATAAATATTTTTTTACCAAATGCAAAAGACCAGAGCGATCTACAGATTCTCGTGGCACAAAATCATTTTATGAACTAGAAAAGCAAGCTGATCAATTTTGTTGTACGGAATTAATTGAGGAAAAGCAAACCAGATTCTTCCATGTTTCATACAATAATTGGTGGCTGAAAGAAATGATCTGAAGACCCATACTGACCACATAGCCAGTGCCACATTCTTTGCAATTCATTTTGTTGTGAGAAAGGAACTTTGTAATCAACTTATACACCTTGGGAACTAAATTGTACTTCACGAAATGACTACATTACATCACCTATGTCATGCAAATCTGTAAACTGATACATAGAATCAATTGGTTGCTCACCTCTTTTAAGGATGGGATAAGCAAAACTGACAAAGGTGCTGACGATGATGCTATTCTAGCACTTTCTTCATCATCGCTTGCTTGGCGTGATCTTGAAAAAGCTTTTGGCACAGCAGAGTATTCACGAGAACTTCTGAGGTAGAAGTGTTGACCTTCAGAAATTTACAAAAAACTTTTTTTCTTTTTATGCAGGCAGAACGATTACCACATGTTAAAGTATAATGTACCTGGACGAATCAGAGCTGTTAGTCAATGTCTCTCTTCTTCTGCTCTCCAGCCCATCACTGTTATTCTTGTTTGGAACAAACCTTTCTCTAGCATTTCCTTTCCTCAACCCTCCTTGAAATGCAGCCCTTGCCTACATAGACATGTCAATCAAAGAAGCTTCTCAACACAAGCAAACTCAGATTCCAGATCAGAATCTCCACATGAACATGATTTTGGTCAAATCATTTTTTTTCCGATTCTTGACCTCTCCTTCTTTTGACAGTTTCATGTTCATGTGGAGATTCTGACGGTCAAAAATAGGAAAGGTCAAGAATCTGTCAAAAATGAAAAGCAAAAACATGATTTGAGCAAAAGCTTGAGGAAAGATCCAGCGACAAAATCTTCAAGACAGGTTGGGGCAGACAATCCAATTTATATGAGAAAATAAAACAAAACAAAAACAAGCAACATGGGAAGTTCTAAGATTGATTCAGGCATGACAGTGAGTACAGTAGAAAAACACTAAATAACAATTCAAGACCAGTTCAGAAGGATCTGATGATTAATGGGCGATAATTAAAAGCTGCGTAATGAAATTAGCAATTCAAAAGCGATAACCTCAGCGAGATTTAGAGCACTGTCTTCTAGTGAGGCACGTGAAGTTCTCTCTTGCATTCCTAATCTGGATTTAGGAGTCCGAGGAGAATCAGATTCATCATGTTGACCATAGAAAACAACTGTTCCACTGGTAGAAGCATCTTCAAAAGAAGCAAATGAGCTACTAGACTGCACAAAATATAAAAATCTGATAAAATAAAAGGGTTGCACAGGGAAAGCAAATACACATCATACAACTCAATTTCCAAACACCTTGACAGAAATCATACCGCATTGCTTTGATCTCGAAATATGGCAGAAGACTGGGATCCTTTAGGAGTATGGATGACAACAGTTCCTGATCCACTCACGGACAAATCATCCTGGAAATTGAGCACTTCAGCCAACATTAGAAGTTTGATTTAGAGAATTCCAGGTAGTTGAATTTCTGTGGCTATAATTGCCAAGCAATTAAGCACCCTGTTAAATTCCTACCCAGTCAGCAGTAGATTGGAACAAAAACATGTAGGCATTACTTCTATTAAATTATAGCGTGAGTGGCTTGTGGAAACATTCCAGAAGAATGCCATGCCTTGTGCTTAGGCATATCAATTTTCCCAATCATGTTGATGTTGGCCGCTAGTATTTGAATATTACTGATTTCTTCATTGATTTTTTTTTAAAAAAAAAAAAGATTTAGAAAACCATATCTTCATTCTCAGCCCACAAAACACAGGTGAAATTTTCACTCTTGATATAATTTATGATAAGAGAGATAAACTTACATCATCAAGTGAGTTATTTTGACGATCATCGTGATATGAATCCCTAGCATCTTTACCAAAGGATAAATCTAGTGATTCCTGAAGTGCATTTCCAGATGCAGATAACAAATGGTTACCACTCTCTGAAGCTCTTCTTTGGGTATCCTTATTGTATGAAATATCTGTTTTCTTTTCTCTAACCTGAGGTGGTCTTGCAGCACTTCTAACAGTTCCTGTAGCCTGTGATCCACCAATGCTGAAGTCCCATCCAGCATTTTTGAAGGGTTTTCCCTGACCACTGCAAATTAAACCAGTCCATTAGAATAAAAACACGCACTATGAAGACAACAAATAATAAAGAAATGAAATCAACCTGATTCGAACAGTTCCATCAGGCTTTATGTCTCTTGCCACCTTCACGGTATCAGAACCCTCCCCGATTCCTTTACGGCCATTGCTGGGGGTTTCTGCATCCTTTATTTGGTACTTCGGGCGCTCTCTATCAGGATGAAAACAAGAATGTAATTATTATGCTAACTTATGTAACAAAGTTGTATCCCATTTACCATTTTTCAATATTAAAAAAAAACACATCAGGAACTGTTACAGGGAACAATGCCCGAGACAAGATTAAGCACGTTTCAAGATCCCTCGTGAAACCTCATATAACCAATGGGGCACCATCTCAATATCTATAATAGCGATGTAAAGGGAAAAATAATTTAAAAAAAAAAAAAACAGGGAGAGAGAAGAAGGAAAAAGGAAAAACTTTGGAAACCAAATTAGTTTTAGTGGGAGTGTAATGGACAAAAGCAAAATATCACACCTTATTCTTTCCAGAAGCCTTGGGCTCTTTCTAGCATTTCTAATAAACCGGTGCTTAAGAAGATCCTTAGCATTTGGCCTCTGAAATTTAATAAAAGGAAATTCAAAATACAAGAAAGCAAATAAAGGTTCAGCCAACAACAGAAATATTAAATTCACATTACCATATCAACTAAAGTGTATCAGAACATTCAGAAACATGGATTAAAAAAGGAAAAAAGAAAGACAAGATAAAATTCATACTACCTCAAGAAAGCCAAGCATCAGCTTCAAAGGAAAAATGAAAGACAAGAATCTTAATCACAACATAGCATCAAATTGCTTCCAAAACTCTCAAATTTATTAGAGTATTGAGTAAGGCTTTTTATGCTAATAAAATTAAGAAACAAAAGCAAAACTCATCTCATTGGGTTGGGGTACAAAGCAAGCAAACCAATCCTTATATATCTCAAGGTAATTGAGTGCACGGACACCAAACAAAAAGCATCTACTAGTGCTAATAGATACTTCACCAATGTGTCAAAATAAAAAAAGGTCTCAGAACAGAAAAGCAGCATGTAGGTGGCATAAATTTCTACTTTCTAGTCAGTTAACATTCCTTCGGGAAATCTGACATCATGGAAGGATTCTTATTTGCAGATCCTCATACCCATCCAGGTGGATTATGATTCTAAGAAAATCTTGTCAGAGGACAGAATGGACTATGATTCATCCAAAAACATACCATGCACATCAACCACCAAAATTTAGCTAAATTCTAAATGGTATGACTGCACAAACCCATAATTTTTCATCCAAAAATCCTGTATGGCATGATAAAGAAAAACTTCCCAGACAACCAGAGTTTTGATCGGAGCACTTATGCTGGGTATTTAATCAAATTGGCCAAAAGAATTCTTATAACCATTTCAGTCAAATAGTTCCTGGCACCCCAGGTAGTCCACACTAACAAACCTGTCTACAGCAGGTTGAATATTATATCAGAGAAAATTGTGTTGAATAAAGCCACATGGAAATTAAACTGTCCCATCACTTTTGAAATTATTCATATTCAGCATAATTCAGCTGACTATCTGATTGATGGATGAAATTCTACCCCTACAAGGCTTTGCTTGCATAAAGCTGTGAAAACAGGATCCTTTTCAACAACATTTACAATGGTCAAAATTCTTCTCCTAATCATATGGAATGAAACAGATAGGACAACAGTTGAATGGTACATTGTAATCACCAAAAAAACAAGGAGCTGCTAAACAGACAGCAAGAGCCATGAAAACAAAGAAAAAAATAAATTGTGACCCCCCCTAATTAAGCATAATTTTGAAAGGAATGCTGCAATTAGAGATGACAGAGATGCAATGATAAGTCAATTTGGTTCAGTGTTCTCACAAACTCGCTTTTTCAGTCCTCAAGGAGCATAAATTCTGATGGCAGGTGAGAAAATCTTCACTCAAACAAAGCACCGAGTGGAACAAAGGATCTCCACTCAAAATATGAGCACAAACCCAGCAAAGCAATTTACAGGATCACATCAACGAATTAGATTCAAAAACTCAATAAACAACTGAACTGCACGCGCTATATCTGTAATATTCATTTTTTTCTGATAAATGAATTTGAGGAAACATGCTGCATTCACAAAAGAGCCCCACTGTCTCCTCCCCTTGTTTTAACTTCCCTGTCTCTCATGAAATAAGTGGACCATAAGCTATGAAATTTAGTTGTAAATTTTGCAGCTCTTATTAGTTAATTTAGAACACAGCCAAATTTTCTTTCTTGTTCATTCAACATCCAAAAATAGAATAAAATTGACCTCATTCTTGAGAACAATGCTAAATGAATTTAGTACAAAAATCCAAATCAAGTACAAATCCAAACTCCAAATTTTCATCTTTCCAAGGTTACGGTTATGGGGACTAGTATCAGAGGTTCTACAAGGCTACATGGATACATTTATTTAAAATTACTGTATGGTTACTAGATTTGTTTATACCATCTAGCGTGCTACATTTATAGAGCTTCTTCAATTAATAAATGGACCCCACTTTCTAAGAAATGCATAAACAGGGAAAAACTAAATGGCTTTCATTTTCATATTTATGCCTCACGGGTCACTACACAACTCAAAGAGAACAAGATCCACTCTCTAAATGTATGTTTGCTTGTTCATGCAAGAATGCGTGCATTGATTGCATGTGTGTCAAAATAAGGGAACTTGAAGCAACAAGCATGTCATGAAATTTCATTGACAAGTTGGACTTGAGCTCAACCTAGCCCTAAATAGCTAAGTACACTGATCATAGAAAAACCATCATATCTCCAATACTCACAAAAAAAAAAAAAAGCAGGGAAAAAAAATGCAGAGGGAATAAATACTTGCCTCGTCAGGAACTTTCTTTAAACAAGATGAGACAAAATCTTTCATAGGACGGGAAAAGTGCTCATCAAGCTGCACAAGAAACACAAAATGTTGAGAATAATACTTCCATCTGCTAAATATACATTTGATCGTTATAGGATCTCAAAATGACCAGTTTGACATTAAAAAATGCGGCAAAACCTGTGGTGGATTATCTCGAGGTATGATAAAGAGAACCCTCATAGGGTGAAGATCGGCAAGTGGAGGTTCCCCTTTTGCCATCTCAATAGCAGTTATCCCCAGAGACCAAATATCTGCCTGCATCAAGCAAGGGCTTCAGCATGGCCAAACTCAAATGTTGAGAGAGAGACAGTGAGAAACAGGAGTCATGTACAACATCAGCAAAACAAATCACAAAAAAAGGGCTAAAAACTGCTTTAAAAACACCTTTGCATCATATCCTTCTGAATTCTGAATCACCTCCGGAGCCATCCAGAATGGTGTTCCTACAAAAGTCTGTATTTGTTAACCAAATTAGCACACTGCTTAACAAATTTTTCACTCATAATTGAATGCCAACACAAAGCAAAAAATTATTAAATGAGAAAGAAGATAGTCAGTTCCAGTCATCCAAAGAATGCTGCCAACTTGAATTGAATAATGGGAAAAGAAATGGTTAGTGATAAAATATCTGCAGAAGATGAATTCCTGTCATCCAAAAACTGATAGCATCTTGAATTACAAAATTTGAAAATCAAAAAGACAGTCAACGGGTCTGTGGCCCAAAATGCCCATTGCAGATAAAACTTGGAATAACAACCAGAACGGAAACCACACCACTCATTCAAACAGGAAACAATGATGATGTCTCCATCTTCTAAATTGTTACTACCTCGTTCTACAATAGAAGGCCACCAAAGAAAGCAATAGAAACAGCACTTTATTTTTTTTAACAAAAAAAGGATTTCATTCAATTATTTCTTCTTCTTTTTTCATTTTCTATGAGTTGAACATAGATTCCAATTGTTTTAATTTGACAAATGAATTATTATCTATTATCATTTTCTATGAAAGCCAAAAATAGTTTCCTCTGGATCACTATTTTGCAGTGGCAATTATGTGCATACAACTTTAGCAAGGAATGGGTCCTAAAATGGAGACCCGGCAATAAATGGTAAACAGAAAATCCACAAGGCATATTCCAGTAAGCAACACACTCTTTGCTAGTTGAAAAACAAAGCTTAGCGAATAAGGTGTAGTACCTTTCTCCTAGATATAGTACTTGTTAATTGAGCAGAAACACCAAAATCTGCAACCTGTCATAAGGTCACCATGGTAACTTGGAATACTAAAAGGTAAAAAGTAAATTCTGTAAATCTACCAATATTTACGCATATCTTCTTCTAATTCACCGCACTTCACAGATAATCAAGGGGACTTTATAAGCCTATTCAAGCAAAAAGAACATACCTTAACATCACCATTCTCGCTCAACAAAATGTTGGCAGCTGCCAAAATTTAGTGCAAAGGATGTCAGTGGACAAGCAATTTCAAGCAAGCATTGAAGTAAATGAAATTAACACGAAGGAAACAACTTAAAAGCAAGAATAAATATTTTGCAAAACCTTTAATATCTCTGTGAATTTTTTGTTCGTTGTGTAAATATTCAATAGCATGCAGCAAGTCTCGTAAAATGCAAGCAATTGACATTTCATCCAGTGGAGGACCTGATTGCAGCTGCAAGAATAAAAAATTGTATTAGCATTTCAAGAATAATCATTATCTAAGGAAATTATGTGGTTCAGTTATAAATGAATAATATTGGACTATTACTGCTTCAACATTGCAAATAAGCATTATTGGGAATCTTTCAAAGAAAAAATTACTAGTTTCATGCAGCACGGAAATAAACAATGAAGTAACCTACTAGGTCAGCAACAGATCCACCAGCCATGTACTCCATAATTATCCATAGTTTTGTCTGGTGAAGATAGGATCCATAGTACTCAGTGATATATGGAGATCGGCACTGTTGCAAAACAGAAATTTCCTAGCAAGAAAAGTTGATACATGAGGAAGAAAATCATTACATATAAGAAATGGATTACCCTGAATAAAAGGTAATACCTTTTGAATGTCTTCAATTTCATCCTCGCTGCAGAAGACAAAATAAAGCAAGATTTAGAAAATAGAGAGCTGTGTCATACTGTTTACAAAGCTTGCATGCTAAAATTATTTTTGGAGGAAAAATATATATAAAATAACAGTCTGTTTGCAATACAAAAAGCTTCTAACTCAAGGCATGTCATAGATGTAGTAAAAAAACTGAAGATAGCCAGATACCAGAGCATGTTTCATTGTTGATTCACAAATATCTTTTTTTTTTTTATCTGTAAATATTATTGATAATACTAGTCTCCTTTCATGGTACATGGGAAATTGAAAAAACCCTTCAATTTCAATTGATATCATAGATGTGTTAGTTTCCCCAACCATTGATATCAGCAATAGTGGCACTAATATCAGCACATGGTTAACAACCACCTTGGATCTACTTGCAAAAACAAACCCATAGTCTATGGTTGCTTATAACACAGTGAATCAAGGTTCAAATGCTTTAAAACCCAGAACTTACTTGGGAGGAATTGGTCAAGTTCATTGAAGTACATCTCTTCAGTATAGTTACAGAAAAATCATGAATTAGGGAATAATGGGAAACTGAGGCGTCCTTCAGTTTCTCTCAGGCCAGGAAAATATTTTTTTTACATGCACACAGAGAGAAACCTCTGGGGCAAAGACTGGAAATCAAATATGATTAATTTTTTATTTTGATAGCAGAGAGCAGAATGAAAAAGGAAAAATATTCATCGCTGTGTACTTACGATTCTTCCAAATCAATAACTTTGATGGCAACTTCTTTGTTAAGCTCCTTATCAAACCTGCAAATTAGAAAGGCATCAGCAGCCATGATTACATCATGTACAATCTTTAGATGGTTATTCAATTGGCAAAGCTTCATTTTGGATATAAAAATAGCATGCAATAATGGCCACTAAAGGATAAAGATTCATACAACTCTGACATAACACAAGTATGGATGTATTTCAAGAACAACAATGTGTTTTAGTTTATGATAGCGCAATACTTTGATCATGTAAAGGAATTTCTATGCCATAACTAAGCATACTTAAGAAGATGTAATCTATTCAAAATGACCCAAACAGAGAACAGATTTATTGCCAAATTCTTCAATAATTCAGCTAAATCTGAATAACAGGATCAAACGAAAGGAATTTTATTTCTTCTACAGATCATGTTCCATAACACCTTGATGTAAGAATCCATTGTTCCTGTTGTCAGCAAAGACTTGAGAATTTAATTTATCATCGTAATTTCTGTAGTTTCCATTATACCTAATGATAACTTCGTATGTCTTGTTGTGAGAAACCATTTATGAAAATAACGTAATCCTTTAGAGAGTTTTGTGTTTGATACACTTTTTTTGTTTCATTTTCATAGGTGATTTTGACAATGCCAGAGTATGAGCTAGAATTTCCCTGGTGTAATAGGTTCCCACCACCTTAATGCTCCAATGTGGTTACACAACTGCAGAATTGACAACTTGTGTTCCCACACAATCTACAGTTGCATTGTACAAATTTCTAACGAGTCATGTCCTTCGAAATGCATTGAGTTTCAAACTATTATAAGCAAGATAATTGCTATCTAGTTGCTGCAAGCATAAAAAATGATCCACTTTCTAAAGCCACTATGTAATTATCGAAAACCTTTTGTCATATTGAAACACGCTATTTCCAGAAGTACAGAACAAAGGATAATCTTACTTGCAAGTATTCCCCCAATACAGAGGTAACCGACACTAGATACAATTTTTTTAAACCACGTGACACTAAACAAGAAATGAACACTTACGCTTTATAAACATCACCGAATGATCCTCTACCGATCAACTCCAGTGAACTAAATCTAGCCCCAGCAGCCTCCATTAACCCAGCTGCATCAGCCATTTCTATGCAAAAACAAAAAAGCTCTTTCTCTACACCCACTTTAAGCACACGGAGTCAAGCTAGATGCCTCCACATTATCCACATTCTCCCTAACAACAAAAAGCCCACTTTCAGTTCTCCACGGCAAAATCAAATCCCCTCAAAAGGATCTCTATAAATGCATATCTCAGCCTCAAAAACCAACTCTGCAACACAATTCACTATAAACCCATCACAATTTAAGATCTAAAAAATAACCCAAATGGCAAATCTCTTTCAACAAGGCAATAAAGATAAATTTACACTCAAAGTAAAACATGATTTTCTTCTCTTCCTTTCTTTTCCGTAAGGTATAAGAGAGTGGACAACTGAGTGGGATATTTTTCTAAAGTGACAGCCCAACATAAATTCTAGCAGTGATAGAGAAATAACAACAACAAACAGGTAGCCTCCAAATTGGGTTTTAATAAAAAATAATAAATTTGTTACCTTTTCGTTAATCAATCGACACAAGAACTGGACTTGGTGGCAATTATAGATCTTTCTCTCTCTAACGTGACTCTCTTCGAGATTTCAAGCAAAAAAACTCAATTTCTTGGGGCAGGCCTCTGTCTTATGAGTGCTAAAGTGTCTCTCAATGTCTCTCCTATGGGCCTCGTTGAAGGGAGGCTTTTGAGAAGAGATGCAGAGAGATGGAGGGATCGAGAAAAATGACAGACCAGTCTTTAATTTGTTTCAATGGAGGTTTCTGTTTTGTAGTGCCTATTTCACAATTTCATCGTGTTTGTTTTTCCAAAGCGTATAGAGTTTATTAAAATAATATTTTTTATTTTTTAAAATTTATTTTTAATATAAACAAAATTTTAATAAATATGCAGTTATAAGATGCTAGGAATTGCTTTTTTTCTTAAAAATATATTAAAATAATATTTTTTTTAATTTTTTAAAATTTATTTTTGATATCATTATATCAAAAATATAAAAAATTTAATTTTAAACAAAAAAAATTTTAACCATTTTTATTTGAGCCACAATCCCATACTTATATTGCTAATTTGAGTTTTTATTTTTTTTATTTAGCAATAATTGTTTTTTTTACATAAAAATATTAAGAATAAATTAAAAAAAAATATGCATATATATAATTAAAAAAAATTAAGGACTAAAATAAAAAAATTTAAAAATTATAACAACTATAATAAGATATGAGATGGTGAACAATACTAATATACAACAAAATAACTACACCTTATAGTGTTTTTTATAACTATAATAATAATTAAAAAAAAAAGAAGAAGAAGAAGAAGAAGAAGGTTTCCATCTCTCTTTTTCTAATAGTATTTCCTGGTTTATCACCTGAGAATATCAGTTAATTTTGAATATAATAGAAAATGTATTAATAATGTTAATATATTTAAAAAGTAAAGATAAATTATAATAATTTTTTGAAACATTATAAAAAAACAATTAAAAACAAACTAATATTTAAAAAATATGAGATAAAAAATATAAAATATCATAGAAAAGATATTAATTTAATTTATATAAAATAAATAATGAACTGATCAACTAGGAAAGAGTTGTTAATTTTATTTAAAAGCTAAAATAGAAAACCAATCTTTCTCCTAAAAGAAAAACACATGTGATAATGCAAATATTTAACCATGACTTTTCTTTCTAATTTATATGTTTTTATTTTTTTATTTTAGAGATTATTTTTTCTTATCACTAATGAATGATTTTTATTTTTTAAGTATATCATGCAATTATAATTTATTTATATCAAATATAAAAAATAAAGGATAAATTAGAATAATTTTTTTAAAATATTATAAAAACATAAAATAACTATATAAAAAAGGTGAAAAAATAAAAAGATCACAAAGGGTGCTAATTGAACTTTAAATAAAGAATTAATGCAAAGTAAAAATATAGATTTTTATTTTTTATGTATATCATGCAATTATAATTTATTTATATCAAATATAAAAAATAAAGGATAAATTAGAATAATCTCTTTAAAATATTATAAAAACATAAAATAACTATATAAAAAATATGAAAAAATAAAAAGATCACAAAGGGTGCTAACTGAACTTTAAATAAAAAATTAATGCATATATATATAGTAAGGAGGGCATTATTTAAAAATTTAAAAAAAAAACAAAAAAAAAAAACAAGAAGAAGATTTGATGTCGATGACCAGCCTCACACGTCTAGTCTTAATGAAAAAGACCAGGTACACCTATTTTTGTTTTCCTTGGGAGAGGATAATGTATCATCTGCTCTTGTATTTGTTTTTAAGATAGACAATAAGTCGCTTGTAGTGGCAAGTAATATGTCGTTGGAATTAGGATCTATACTTTTGGACCTTAAAAAACTAATTTTTAGCTTTTTTTTAACTCAAAAACACCTTTAAAATATTATATAAACCTTCGAAAGCCATTTAACAACCTTAAAATCTCTCTAAAAAATAAAAATCAAACAAGTGGAACCTGATATACTTTTCTCATCATGTT
>Ga0307516_10003189_pt1 | contig 21320 bp, 24 predicted proteins | sample 19_EM_MG_FD_203310 | JGI IMG/M metagenome (GOLD analysis project Ga0307516, IMG submission 203310) | Populus trichocarpa ectomycorrhiza microbial communities from riparian zone in the Pacific Northwest, United States - 19_EM | ecosystem: Host-associated > Plants > Roots > Unclassified | place... | reverse complement strand
AATATGTCGAAAGGTACGCCTAACGGTCCTAACCACCCACGAACGATTTCAAAATAAAATTCGCTCTAGAGGGACTCTGCTGGTCTATCAATCTCATGCGATTCTTTGTATTTTTGGATGAGTACACCGACTTGAAGCCCGTATCTTTCGTGGAAGACAAGGTGAATCTCGTCCTGGACGCCGCGAGACATCCGTATAAACCGCGTCCGGAACTTGAAGGCGAGGACCCCATAGGCCAGATGGCACAAGAGTCCGTTCATCATGTTCCTTCACATGACCCTTATTCTTATGTCCTGGTTTCTAGCGTGTTTCAATTAGCCTTGATGATTTCGAGTCAAAACGCCGGGAAGCACTTCATCGAAACATTCGTGCAGTATTTAGAATCACTCGTCGAACAAGCAAAGAACCGTGTAAACGACAGTATCGACAGCGTCGAAGAGTTTTTCCTGAACCGTCGCTTGAATAGCGGCACAGCATCCTCTTATGTTCCGTTAGAACTCCACCTAAACCTCCCAGACGAGGTTTTCTACCACCCGGCGATCAAAGAGATGGAGCGTCTAGCTGTTGACATGATTTGCATCGACAACGTGAGTTTCAAGATCAAGATCAAATGAGCTAATTGATTCATCTCCTCGGGGCCGATAGGACCTTTACTCATACAACAGGGAGCAAGCCACCAATAACGATCATTGTAATATCATAACCATCCTTATGCGTCATTCCAACCTCGATGTCGCAGGGGCGATGAAGTGGGCAAGGAACTACCATGTTAAACTCCAGGTCAAATATCTCGCTGGGCTCAAAAAGCTCCCCTCGTTCGGGCCACAAATCGACAAGGATGTCAAAGAATATCTTGACAGCATAGCTCTGATGGTGAAGGGAAACGTTTGTTGGAGTTTCGAGGGCAGGCGCTACTTTGGGAACCTAGGCCTCAATGTCCAACAGACCCGGTATGTTCCATTGCGGCCCAAAGTGACCTCAGTGCAAAATGTTCGTCTCGGAAGCTGAGGAGCTTCAGGCGTCTGCACTATGTTGGAAAACACCGCATCACAGCCCTACGTCATTGTCTCAGTTGTCTCTTGATCACCTAACTATTTATATGGTAGTATAAAAGCCCTGTAGTCTTTACTATACTGAATCCCTAGACGTTGTGTCTCCCCTGTCTTCCATCTCCAACAGGTTATGGGCCTTCCGTTTGCGCTCCTCTGACCTCGCTCCCTGATCTTTGACCTCGTCCTCATCGTCTCCGACGTCGCCAAGCATCACTCTGACCACGTTGCCACGCCGCTGCCCCATCCGCCCATTGTCACGACCCAACGACCCTGACCCATCTGTCATCACCACGACCCCTGTCCCTTGCCATCGCCCACGTCCCCCAACCCTCCACCGTCCACGACGACTCCGAGACCTCATGCCGCTCAGAGCCCAATGCCCACGACCACACGACGACTCTTGCTTCGCGTACCCTGCCGGCTACACCCGAGCCTTCCTCACCCTGTCCGCGCCCATTACTCAAGCTGTTTGCGTCCAGAACTGAGAAGTCCTCCGACGACGACTTTGATCTGTCGATCCCTCCAACCATGACTGGCCTACGACCACATCCAGTCCCGTCTGACCAATGTGGTAACGAATTCGGATCAAATTCGGATTATGAAAATGGTTTGGAAGTGGTGAATATAGGAAGGTTTTCCTCTAATAACATGGGTCAGATACTGGAGTTAAATCTACTTGCCAGTGGGGTTTTGTGCTCGCACATCGAACAAACCATCAAATTCATATACATAACACTGCGGTAATCTGCCTCAATAGCGGGTGGATTTATGTTGAATATATGGAGGAATATATCGCGTTATGTGCCGGAATTTGGCGATTGGATAAATACGAGAATTCACGAACAGTATCTTCCCTTGTTATCCAGTATTTATTCTGGATCGATCAAACAGTTATATCTTGAAGATATTGTGATTAACCAATCAGAGGACAGGATTGGGTCGTGTGAGTGTATATAATAGAGTTTTATGGGTATGTTTATATCACAATTCTTAAGAGGGAGACATCAAAGCTATTATTTGCCATGAACTCGAACTTTTCAAACTGGTCCCAATGACAATTTATTCTACTGTTTATTCTCAATTTATCTCTTATTTATAGAGGCAAATTACCGCAGTGTAATGGCCACTGTAGATCACGTCGAGTCTTGGTCGAGTCATCAAATATTATCTGCTCAGCCCTGCTCAAATTCGATATAGCCTACCGCAGGAGAAGCGTAATAGCCCAAAAATGGCGATGGTGAAGTAGGCTGTGTGAAGCGAGCCAGGTAGACGGTCTTGGTGCTGCGTACACGTAGGAAAGCCAGAGCGGTGGGAGGTGGAGTACGGCCCGAGCACCGGTGAGGCTTTACGTAGATCGTGATACCCGCCTGACAATGCATACTCTTGGGCTCGCTCAGTGGGGCAGGAGCTGGCGGCGCAAGACTCCGTGGAGAGGTGGGAGCGATGTCGCGGCCGAGGTCATGGGTTTCCTTATTTTCATGGGGATAGGGTTGGGAGCGCGCGGTCGCAGGGAGCGTGTCGCGGGAGGCGGCAAATCGCCTAGGTCACGTGCCCGTATGCCACGGTCATCGGAACGATGTGGTAGCTAGCTTTCACTTTTTATTTCTCTTACCCCGGTTTCAGACGTCATTTCAGAACACAGTCCATCACCACTGTGCTAGTGTGATGACCTTCGATATCGACGTCCGCCCTCTGGCCCTTCAATGGACGTCTCTGACGCTCGCGTGTTACGGACCATCAAACGTCGTATTACCCACAAACACCCACCTGGGCCCAAGTGCCTGCCTTTCTGGGCCCACTGTTCGAGCTATCATCGACGCCCTGGAAAGAATTCGAAAAATGGAAAGCGCAATATGGTATGTCAAACATATCGCACATTCAGAAGTCTTCCATGCCCAACTTGCACTGGCCGTCAGGTGCTTTGGTGTACCTGAACGTGGCCGGCCAAAAGATGCTTGTCCTCAACACGCACAGAGTTGCGGCTGATCTATTGGATCGGCGGGGAACGATTTACAATGATCGACCCCAGTTTATCAGTAACCTTTGTGGCCGTGAATGTCTCCAAAATGTCGTTCTTAAACCATGTGTTTTAGCTTGAACGAAATATTCACACGTGGATTATTGACGATGTTGGCGGGGTACGGTGATACGTGAGTACGTGTTCAAGTCCACTTCCTTCGGGTACACAACCGTAGTTACCCGAGTACAGCTGGCGAAGGATGCGTCGCACTACCCAGGAGGTAGTGCGGAAGCGGCGCGTCGCCGAATACTGTCCTCCGAAACCCCGCGGAGTGGTAAGTTGAATTACGTCGGTGGATCTGATCGTCAAATCCTTTACATGTTTTATAAATGCACGCCATATATGGAGAGGATCACCTCCACGGATGACAAAGTGGTGGAAAAGGTTGACGGATTTGTGGAAACGTGCGTCCAGCACGTCGTTCCAGGCAAGCACCTCCCGTTGTGGATGGCCTATTGCAAGTGGAATAGAGAAGCAGAGAAAGGGTACCAGGACAATTGCGACATGTTCATTGGCATGTTTCGTGATGTCGAGGAGAAAAACCTACTGTACTTTCATGCTCTTTGATATGCATCCCGTCTGATGATGTGGTGTAGAAACAAAGAGACGAACGGCCGAGTTTCGTTGGGACTCTGATTCGGGAAAGGGAGCGCTTTCACCTGAGTGACACAGAGATCGCGTGGGCCGCTGCGTCGATGTAGTATGTATCTTTTCTCAGACTTCTTCAAGTGATGCCTGTATTCACGACATCATGCAGTGTTGCAGGGGCCGAAACAGTGCGTGACGGTGTTTTCGAACTCATCTTTTTCTTTACTGATAGGCTACAGACAACAAGGACCGTTACCTGGTTCGTGCTAGCCATGATCGCCTTTCCCGACAAGCAAAGAAAGTGCCAGGAGAAGCTGGACGCCATCGTTGGCCGAACGCGCACATGCCCACATTCTCGAATGGGGATAATCTTCCTTACTTGAGCGCTACGGTGCCAGAAGCCCTTTGCTGGGGGCCAGCGGCACCCATTGGTGAGTGTCGAGAACCGATCCGAAATATCTGGAGTAATCCGCCCGGAGATACGATTCCACCACCGCGAGACCCAGGTATCTCCGTTCTGACCCTAGCCTGAACACTTACTGACACCCTCAGGACGACTGGTATGAAGGGTATTTTATCCCCAAAGGCACATTGTGCCTGGCAAACATCTGGTGCGGTGTCTAGAATCTTCTGAAGTTCCCGAGGAAACTGACTCCCATTTCAGGTCTATGAATCGTGATCGCACCATATATGTGGGTGGCGTCACTTTCTGCTTGGTGTTTTGCGGTCATTGACTTGTGGATCAGGGGAAGACGCAAATGATTTCAATCCTGATAGTTTCTTTGGAAAGCGTTCCGTAGAGTTGGCGGATACGAAGGACGGTATGTCATTTCCAATGACCAACACCTAAGTACTCAAATGAAATTTAGAAGGTGCATCCGTTCTCTTCTCATGATCCAAAATGATTCAATACTCAAAGAATGAACCGTTGCATGCGCCGCAGGGCATGTATCGTATGTGAGTTATTGTCAACAGTCCTTCGTCCATATTTATATTCTGACACGCTTGAGTCAACTTTGACCACGTTGTCCGTGGGGGAATAGAGATGTAAGTATTCGTCTGGATTCATATTATGATAGTTTTTTTCTCCCGGTTTCTCTAGGCGACCTTTGCCATTCGAATGTGTGATAACACCACGGTTCCCCGAGGCGACGGCTATTGTTGAGGCCAACACGCCTAATAACACCCGTTGGGCAGCGGTAAGAGAAGCGTTACATTGATATTAAGTACTTGCCCAGTGGGGTGTGCTCCCAAGTCATCGCACATCAAACAAAGCAGGATGTCAGATCTATATGATGGGTCACTGTAAAACACTTTCACAGAGTCATCCAAGATGATTGTGCTGCTCGTATTATCCCAGCCAAACAGAAAAGGACGGGACAGTGGCTTGTTCTCGTCCAGCTTTCAAATGTGTCCGGAATATTCTGTCGGCAACGAGGCTCCCATTGCATGGACAACTTACTCGAGGCATAGGCGTGGCAAGATGGAGAAAAAGCACCTTCTATTCTTGGCTTGACGCTCCTAGCACAGCCACCTCCGACCATCCGGAAGTAAACCTGCCTCGAAGCCAGGGTCACCGGTCACGCCTTAAGACATCACCAACCTATCGGGGTGCGGATTGGACCGGAACCGGCGGAACGTACCGCCTACGAAACAGCCGCCACGCGTCCAACGCGCGTCTCGGAATGCCTATCGCCTATCCCTCACCTTCCAGACCTCGGGGATTGGAACGATTTCCGGTCTCTCTGACGATGGTCAACAAATTTCCTCCATTATCCCGAGTTCACACATTTGTCTGCGCCATTCGTTCACATTCAGGTTACCATGCCGCTTGTCGAATGCCGCGCAACGTTGCAAGACGTGTATCTATTAAATTCGTCTTCAAAGGCAGGCCCGGGCCGAATAACACCCGAGATTCCCGATCATCAGTACAAAACCACGACGTTGCATGACAGAAGTGCCAGCAATGACTAGTGACTAATTGGCTCCCCATACCATCCCCCCTCCACTACAACATCGCCCTCAACATTCGGAAAGGTCCCGGCGAAGATCTTCCCAGACTGTCAGAGCCATCTGTCATGATGCTTCTTCGGAGTCACATGCTCCGTCATGTTCGTATCGTCAAGCCTGAGCTCAGCTTTCCTCAGCCGGCAGCCAGCATTGGTCCAGGAAGGGACAGTGTTGTAAAGGGCAGTCCTCAACCCATGACACCGGGATCTCTGAGAACAATCGAGAATCAATCAACATCGCGATAATAACATCGGTCAGATGTCAGGGCATGCCGTAATGGCGCAGGCGATGTCTGAAAAGGTGGAATTAATGGGGAACTCGGCGGTTTCACCTGAGACAAGTGTGGGCCCGTCGATATGAATCTCGCGTTGACGGAAGATCAGCAGGATGCCAATGTCAAATTTCTCCAGTGAGTGTTGTAATAAACCTTTTCCGTCAGGTGTTTGTGGCTCGTAGTATACCGACTGTCTCTATGAAACAAGGTGCCAATCAATTCTGCCAGGCTGCCAGCTGCTGCCACCATGAGGATATACCGATATGCCGGCAGTACCAGCTTCTGCCCACACTAGTCGGGCCCGATGCTGCATTGATAATAAATAAGTATTCAGATTCACGACCATTTTAATTTGTTCGATGTGCGATGGCGTGGCACTAATTCAAAACCTACTGGGCAAGTACTTAATATGTTGCGGACGCGTGCCATTCAAGTTAGAGGACCACCTTCCTTTATTCCCCACCTCCAAACCATCCATGCCTTTTGAATATCAAGCCCACCCTGTCGCATTTTGCGTCTCTTTCGCCCTCCTTTCGCTTTATGCCATCGGAACCTTCAAGAGTTATCCCAAGAGCAAGGTGCCACCCGGGCCCAAGGGTATCCCCTTTTTCGGTAACCTCTTCCAGCTATCCATGACATCATGGAAGGAGTTCGATGCTTGGAAGAAGCAGTATGGAATGTCCACTCCCAACCTTCTGTGACTTTCTGAAGTTGACCGCTATTTCCAATACAGGACCTTTGGTATACCTTACGGTGTGCGGCCGAGGGATCCTTGTCCTCAATACGCGTGGTGCTGCAGTTGATCTATTGGAACGACGGGGACACATTTATAGCGATCGTCCTCGCATGATCAGTATGTGCCGATGGTAGTGCTCTACCCAGCCAAACGCTAACCATGATCATCAGTGGCAAATGAAATACTTTGTGGCGGGACCTTCATGATCTTGATGAGCTACGATGAAATGTGTGCTCAGTCCCCATACTTTCGATGCACCCCTTGTTTACGACTGATGACAATTACAGTTGGCGTAGGATGCGTCGCGCTTGTCATGAGGCCCTGAGCAAGACACGTCTCACCGAGTTTCATCACCTTCACGCAAAGGAAGCTGTGAGACTGGTTGACGCCATCCTGCAAAACCCCCACAACTGGGAGGGGGAATTCCGTCGGTGAGTACAACTCGCCCCGTTATGCAACACATTCGTTGATCTGTGCTGGCAGAGCGTCGGCGTCCACAGTGCTATCGGTTGTATATGACCTCCCCGCAGTTTCGTCTCCCACCGATCCGACGGTCGTAAAGGTAAATGCGTTCGCTGCCACAGCTGGGGACTACGCGTATCCCGGCAGATATGTGGTGGAATTCTTAACGTGGATGAAATATATCCCATCGTCGATGGCGAAGTGGAAAAGGGTGGCAGAAGAAAGGCATAAGGAATATTCAGACATGTTTGTGGGCATGTTTCGTGAAGTCGAAGATCGTATTGTAACTTGTTTTGTTTCTTCACTCTGTCGCCTGGCTGACTTGTCGTCCAGAAACAAGGGGACGATCGCCCAAGTTTTGCTGGGACTTTGATTCGAGAACGGGAGCGCCATCGTCTGAGTGAAGTAGAGGCTGCATGGACGGCCGCTTCAATGTAGTACGTATCATTTTATCGAGACGCGAAGATGATGATCCATGTATCCGTAAATTAGTGCTGCAGGGTCTGAAACGGTGAGTTATTTTTAAAACAAGGGGTTGTCTATTTTATTTCTGCTCTACAGACCGCTACAGTTATGTCCTGGTTCATGCTAGCCATGATCGTGTACCCTGATGTGCAAAGGAAGTGTCAGGCAGAGTTGGACAGGGTCATTGGTCGTTCTCACATGCCCACACTGGACGATCGAGATAGGCTTCCTTACATACGTGCCACTCTCCGAGAAACATTGCGCTGGAGGGCCGTTGCCCCTGTCGGTGAGTCGACCACATAAACCTAAGTTCTAGGCCAGCCTTGTTCACTCTGGTGAGACAGGAGTACAACACTATAGCACCGAGGTAACTTTTGTCACTGACCGACGTTCAATACGCTCATCCCTACCCGCCCGAATGCTTCCAGGATGACTGGTATCAAGGATACTTCATTCCAAAGGGAACGATGTGTATCGCAAATATATGGTATAAACATCATCTGCTCCGATTGAAGGAATCTGACTGTTCATGTAAGGGGTATGAACCTCGATCCATCGGTCTACGTAGGTCTCGTCCGCTTTTTAGGGGAGATCACCTGACTCGCCCCATCCCCCAGGGAGCCGACGCAGACGATTTCAATCCGGACCGTTTCATCGACGCAGATGGAAACCTGATTCTTGCCTTACCAGACACGAAGGATGGTGCGTCCATGATTTAACATGAATATATCATGAGCCTAATTCTCTTTCCCGTTTACAGAAGGTGATATTCCTCCATCCCCCATGAATTCAGTACTAATGCCTCGACTTGTCCACCACATAGGACATGTATCATACGTGAGTTGCAAACACTTATTCCCCGGTGGCGTCGACCAAGATATTCTAGGGCTTCGGACACAGGTATAAATGATCCGTTCCGTCCTACAAGGTGAATGTTCAAAACCCCGGTCTTTCCGTAGAATCTGTGTGGGACGGTATATGGCGAACGACGCCCTTTTCATTGATATTTCCACCGTGCTGTGGGCGGCGAATATCTCTGCCCCGAAGGATGAAACAGGGAAGCCAATTGTCCCGAACACAACGGACGGCAAGATTGGAATAACCATGTGCGTATTGTTAAAATTTGCTCGCTATGTAACTAGCCGATACACGCCACCTTTCGCCCAGGCACCCTTCACCGTTCGATTGTGTGATTACCCCCCGTTTCTCCGACGTCCCATCCGTGATCGCCCAGACGCGGGAGCTGCTGGAATAGGAGAATATGAACCGGGATGGCAATAGGGAATATTATGACGATGCGTCATCGTGAGATGGATATTGGATAACTTCCTGTAGGATTTAGAAATACACCTCCTTGTAAATGCTAAGGTATATGGGGGTGTCATGTCATGTACTGAGGGCTTGCAACTGGACATATTCGTAATAATCTCCGCGTTTCTGGAAAAGTTGGTCGTGCGTTCCATATTCGCTGACGCGCCCTTCTTTGATGAAATAGCTTAGAGTAAAAGGCAACTCTTCAGCAAGCCTGGTTTTTGAACTTTGGGTACGATATACTCACATTCGATCAGCGTTCTGGATTGTCGACAGCCTATGGGCGATCGCAATCGTCGTCCTGCCCCTTGCGGCTTGGTCAAGGGCAACCTGCACAACCTTCTCGGAAGTAGAGTCGAGCGCGGATGTGGCCTGATAAACGTCGGTCAGAATAAAGCGTCGTAGCCCCCTGTGGTGAACACTAACCTCGTCCAAGAGAAGCACCTTTGGATTGCGAAGAAGCGCACGAGCGATGGCAATCCGTTCTGAAGTTCGACCAATGTCAGCTGTTGAAATCAATGTCGTTGACAAAAGAGACTCACGCTTCTGCCCACCAGAAAGCTGAGATCCTTTACTGCCAACTTCCGTATCGAAGCCACTGGAACAGGGAACGAATGAGCAAAAGGTCAAAGCACTCCACAAGGAAACGCACGCCGGCAAAAATCGGATAAACTCGAGGATGTTGGCGTCGCGGCAGGCTTTTTCGATCTCTTCTTGTGCAACTTCGGATTCTGGTCTGGTAGCACCAAGCAATATATTGAAGCGGATGGTTCCAGCATAAAGGGTAGGTTCTTGAGACACTAGAGCAATTTGCTTGCGATATTCTTGGATGTTCAACTCGTTTATCGGTTGGCCATCTAGCTATGATGCGACTTCAGTAAAGGTTCGTTATAGACAGAGAGAAACATACGAAAACTTCTCCCGAAAGAGGGTCATAGAACCGCTCAAGTAATTGGATGCTAATGGTACATTAGATACAAACGTGGCGCATCTGGCTCGACGCACACAGTACTTTTGCCACAGCCGCTCGCACCAACCAAGGCGACAAACGTCCCAGGTTCTGCCTCTATTGAAAGACCACTTAGGACGCGCACACCCGGCCTCGTTGGATATCGGAAATGCACGTCTTCGAATCGTATACGGCCTTGAATCTTCTCACTATTGATTCGCTTGCCCTCCGGTGACTCTGTGTCTATCTCTGGAATCGCATCAATCAACCGGATGATATCGGAGCCAGCACTCTTGGCGGAAGAAATATCCGGTGCCATTTGGGCAAAGCTTCCGGCCTGGATGGAACCAAATGTCGTGCTCTGGGAACCGAATTAGTACGAAAAGAGTGGTGTTAAACGATGCATCGTACCATAAGACACACAAAAAATTGGAATGTGCTGTACTCTTGATGTGACACGAGCACAGCGCCATACCAGAAGACCAGCGCGATGACGAAGAACTGCATGGACTCGGAACCGGCATAAAGGGCATTGCTCCAGATGGCTGTCCGATTAGAGTTGCGCAAGGGTGCTTCGAGACTGGTGCTATACGATGCGCAACAGTCATCTTCTCTTGTCAAAGCAGCAACTGTCCGGATGGCGCCTGCTGCTTCACAAGCCAAGTGGGCGGAATTCTCGTGGGCCGTTTTGTTGACTTGATCCTTTAGGACGACGACGCGCTAGGTTCGAGTTCAGATCGATATTCGGGGGGGGAGTTATAAGGAAAGTACGCACCAGACGGATGTAACCCGCGGAGACCAGCAATGGGGCGCATGCTGTTGTAACACGGTCACAATCTCACGCAACGTTTTTTCGCATCTCATGACGACATACCCATGCCAACGAGTGCCAACTTCCAGCCGAAAACAAGACCAATCACCCATCCGGTAACAAGAGTCGACATAGCTTGAACGATTCTGCAACCAGCGATGAGGGAATAAGAAAATGTCAATATGGAATGGCTCACATCGCAAGTGTCGTGCCGGCGAGGCCCTTGACCTTTTGAGGATTCTCACTCAGAGTGGACGTGAGACTCCCAGTCTATCGAGAAACTTAGTGGGTCGGGTGAGAAGAGCAAACACAAGGACATACACTGTTTTCATCCTTATCGAAGAATTCAACTGAACGTGTAAGTGTAAACCAGATCGTATGGAAAATTAAAACTCACTATCTTGCCTCAAAATGGCACGGAAGCTCAGCATGCGTAACTTGGACGTCAGCATCGCAGCTGCTGCCGAGAACAAATAGTTTTGCACCCCGATTACTAAAGTGGCAAGGATGGCGATGATGAAGAACCTATTCAGTGCCAGACGTTAAATACAAAGTTGACTTCTTAATGGATTAACTGACCAAAGTGCGTTGCGATCCCCCTCGAAACGACGCTCTTTATTGGTGGGGGCAGAAAAACCTGTGATACCCTTCGCGAAGACGATCCCGAATGCGGGATAAACCATCCCAGACACTAACGAACACGAAATCAAAATTCCACCCCCAGGCCCACAACCAAATGAAAGACGTACTTATGGCACATAGCCCCCCAAGGATATAGCTCGCCTGACCCTCGCGATTCAACTTTGCCATGCGCACGAACACCTGAAATAGGCTATAATCGCCCTCACTTTTGGTACCTTCCGCAGCACGGCGCTTCTGCTCAAGAATAGCGCTTGCTAATGAACGGCCGGTATTTTTGCGAGCCAGAGGATTATCTTCGGGCGGGATGTTGCCCACGTTGTCGGCTTTCTCGTCTTCAGTTCCTTCTATATCATCTTCGACGACTCGTTCGCGAAGTTTCTGTGTTTGCACAAGGCGGTAGTAGGCACCGTGATGCGCGAGGAGCTCTTCGTGAGTTCCGACTTCGAGCACAAGCCCATCGCCCATGACGTAGATGACATCAGCGTTCTTGACAGTTGACAAACGATGCGCGATGGTAATAGTTGTACGACCTAGACAAGAAACTAGCATGAGGAGATGAAGGGGAAGGGAAAAGATATGAGAAATACCAGCTGAGGCTTTATCCAAAGCGTCCTGGACAATGCCCTCAGATTGGGTATCAAGGGCGCTAGTAGCCTCATCGAGAAGGAGGATGCGAGGATCAGAGACAATGGCGCGGGCGATCGCAACTCGCTGTTTCTGACCGCCAGAAAGCAAAAACCCACGTTCGCCGACCATGGTGTCGTATCCCATCGGTAGATTCATGATAAAACCATCCGCGTTCGCTTTGATGCAAGCCTCTTTGATCAATGCGAATTTCTCCGGCTCAGATGCGTGTTCGTATCTCGTGCCAATGAGCCCGTGAGCGACGTTGTCCTTGATGGTCGTCGCGAACAGGGTCGGCTCTTGGGAGACGAGACCGATCTGGGAGCGAAGCCACTTGAGGTTCAAGTCCTTCAGGTCGACGCCATCAAGCTTGACAGCGCCAGATGTGGGATCGTAGAAGCGCTCTACCAAACTGATGATTGTCGATTTGCCAGACCCAGAGGCCCCGACGAGAGCCGCTGTTTTTCCCGCGCGGAATGTGATGGATAGCCCTTTCAAGACCTGAACAGCCGACCGAGATGGATAGCTGAACCGGACGTCTTCAACTGTGATTTCACCGGTGACAATCTTGGGCTTCTGCCCTCCTGGGTTAGCGGAATCAATAACTGGGACGCGATCAATCGTCGCAAACAGCTTGGCTGCGGCTCCCCGGCCCTGTGTCATAGCTCGAAACTAGGTTAGAGCAGGTCTGAACAGATTACAAAAACTGAAGAACCTTCAAGGGGGGGAGAAACTTGGACGAGTGAGAACGAGCCGATCAGAATAGCGAAGAAAACGTTCACGACTTCGCCAGCCGTAGCTGAAGTAAACATGTGAACGATCGACTAGATTGTTTGGCTACAGAAAGACTGACCATGTCCCTGGTTGATGAGAGAAGTTCCAAACGAGAATGCTATCGAGCATCAGCGTGGAAAATCCGGTGACCTCGACGTCACTCACCCAAAGCATATGCACAGTATATGACGAAAAAGAACGCACTCATGCCTCCGCCACTCCACACAGCGTGTTTGAGATCAATCTTGCGCGAGCGGAAGATGTGCACGTTATAGAGTCCAGAGAGAATGTTCTGCGTCCCAAAAGCCTGAGCTGTGCGTATGGTCGAGATGACTTCCTCGGCTAAACTTCCTGCATCGGCTACATGATTGAGTGAGAGCCTTGCCGGTAAGTAAGTAGTCATGATAGCCGCGACGGAGATTGATCGACATACTGGATATACTTGGTTAGGGCACGAAACATGAAACCTCCGGTGATCGCTATGCAGGGTAAAATAGATGACAAGGCCAGAGCTAACCGCCAGTTTCGCAGGTATGCGAGCGTAAAACCTGTGACGAAAGCAGCTAGAAAGCTGGAGGCAAGAGGCACCTTCTCGGAAATACCCTGGTGGACGAGGTCTAGGTGGTCTTTAGATCGGAAACGTCGCAATAGCGGGAGATTCTTGGACTCACGCGTATCGGTTTGTATCCTTGTAGCTACTTCTCCAGCCCCAACATTATCAAAAAAATGGACGTCTTGTCGTAGCACCGCCCGCAGGTATAGTTCGCGAAGGCGCTTCGCGTTTAGCTCGGAAGTTTGGACCCAAATACACATATAGATGTACGTGCAAACAAATATCGCGAGACCTATAGATGCGCAGCCGTGAGCAAAAATTCATGCTGGGACAAGTGATGATAAAAAATGCACCAATGTATACCAATTTACTTGCACTTTCGGATGCACCCTTGCGAAACGCTGCAGCAGCAGCTGAGACTGCTGCAATCGCCACAGGGTCACCGGCCTTCGCTCGATTGTTGATCATGGAAAAATTGACAAATTCTTGGGTGAGATTACCGAAGAACAAGCTCATCAAAGGCTGAGGTGACAAAATCAGCACATAAAAACGGGTAAGATACAGAAAGATTATACCTGCCCAGCACCGGCTGCGACTGCACACATCAATCCGATGAAGTTCATGAGGAGCTCGAACTTTGTGGCACAGCTATAAAGAGGATGAGCGGCATTGTGCTGATCTCATGAACGTCAACGCACCGAAATAACCCGACGAACGAGACGGACGGGGTCTCGTCCTCCTTTGGATTTGGAATTTCTGAGAAATCTGCCTTCGGAGTTTGGATTGTCGACTTCAGACCCATTGTAGATTCGATAGTTTAGAGGTGGCTGCGACGGGGACCTTTTCGTGTACAGGAGAGCCAGATGAACGAGGATGGGTTTCACTGGTTAAGGGAACGAGGCGAGGGGGCCAGGCCGATACTTATGTGCCAATCTCAAAACCTCGAAGCATTGAAAAATGAACGGAACCGGCCCATCATCGTAAGCCGCATTAGCAAAAAAGAAAAAGTGCGTGCGACGACAACTAGGTTACCAGGTGCAACCTCGCGCCAAATGTTCATCCTCGACTGGCCAGGGCTCCGCGACCCTGTCGTTCGAAGCTTAAATTTGACGGCCGTCATCGTACTATTAGGGGCCGTCGAGGGGGCGGTCAAGACGTGGTTTCAGCTTTCCTCCAGTCAGCAGATCTAGAGGGAGGGTCCCGGATAATACCCTCAGAGGCCGTTGCGTAATTGCCTGATGGCCGTTTCCACGTCCAGACAGGCGCCTCCAACAACCTAATCAGGCTGTTTCACGTGTACAAACATCAAGCCCCTAGGAGTGTGGAGGCCGTTTTAGATGTCCAGAATCAGACATATAGTCCCCTTGCGCGCTCGAATAGTGGACCATGGGAGGTACAGATATCTCACACGCCGGTTCGGATGTACTGCACTGCACAAGGTGCGGTGCTGGGTGACCGTGTCATGTAGTAATTTCAGTGTCCCCGTGACTCAGATTCAACATGATCTCAAAAAAAAAAACTAGTACCACTTTACGGTCCACCCCGTCCTCGTCAACTTCCTCGTCGAGTCCACAAGGTCTCTGCACTGCCACTAACTGGGTTCTTCAGGTCCTATTGAGCGTCCGAGGTTGGTAGCCGTCGGTTACCTTCTCAAAGATTCTCCTTGCAGAGCACTGACTCACTGTATATACGCGTATAGGTACTTACGTCCCATCCGCGCCAGGATGCACATCTGTCATCAACTTACGAACCCAACCCTACCGTCGCAGATCTATTTGCCCGCGCAAGGCCGCCCTGTCTTGACTCCTCGATGCATCCACATGTCCGCAAGTGCAACAGATTCCGAGGTTTCGCTGATATAAATATATTGGCTGTGGACCATAATGTCATGTCACTCATATCTCTCCCGAGGTCGGGCCACCGGAATCGTCTGTAAGCCGGGCTTTACATGGGCTTTCAAATGCCCGCGATGTTGCAAGATGTCGAAAATGTGAGCCGGTAACAAGCCGATTCTGTGTCGCAATATAGATTTACATCATCCGGTGCGAGTCCTACTTTGTTCGGGTGACACAGACACTGGCAAACGGGCACTCTACCTAACCTGCCTACAGCTTTCTGGCGGAGCTACGCAGTCTGAATGTCGGGAGGTGAGGTGAGCAGAGCCTGAACGAGGTACGGTAGGATAATTATGCACGGAGCGAATAATGATGTTCTTCTGGGGGATCCCGATTCCAGAGTGGCTATCGACTTGATCAAATGCGTTTTCAGGCATTGCAAAATTCAATCGTGACGGCAATCTTGGCGTTTTCGACTCATTCCTTGTCGAAGGAGCGTCCAATTTCCACTCCATTATTGGATGAAAAAAATCTTCTTTGTTGTGTGGCAGGTATTGATGTACTAGTACACCGTCACAAAAATATCCATAATCATTCCTATTATGGAATCAAACCCATTGGCAAACTGTCCTTGGCTCTTCATGTAAGGTACGTCTTTCTCATGCAATCGTGATTTTCTTCTTTGGTGCCTCCGGAGCCGTCTTGGGGAACGTCACCGTCAGGATCCCATTTTCCATCGATGCGTTAATGTCCTCGTCCTAGTAAATTGATTGTTAGGAGCGTTGTCTATACCGTCGGTGTATCGACGAATGCTACTCAACGAACCTTCACGGCCTGTGGAAGCTGCAGCGTCCTCAAGAACTTGCCATACTGCCTTTCACGCACGGCGTATCCACTCTGTTCGTGCTCACTTGAGATCTTATTCTCCGCAGCCACAGTGAGTTTCCCGTTATGGACATCTATCTGGACATCCTCTTTGTTGAACCCAGGGAGCTCGAAGGTGGCGGTGACGGAGTTGGCCGCTGGGTTCTCGTGGAGGTCCATTCTACGGTCCGACGTTAGCATTGTTGATGAGTAAACTCGAGAAGGAAAGGTAGGGTTGGTACCTTGGCTTGAATGCACGAATGACGCCATCGGTGTTTCGGGCATCCGAAGCTTGTTGTGGGACTAGTCGGAGGAGTCGAGTGTGAGGCTCGTTGAAGAGTGACTCAAAGTAGCGGTCAAAGTCATAGAAAGGCTCGTAGATGAGGGCTGCCATTGGGATAGCTGATGCAGCTGTGTAAATATGATGGGTTGATTTGAGAGGTCAAGCAGGGCTGAAAGATTGTGGAGAGTGGTTTAGCGTTCGGCCTTATATACCCCAGTGATGTCCATGAAAAGACGCGTAAGTGCTCGGGAGTCCGAGCAAGTTCCAGAAGATGATGGAATACTTATCCCGTTTTGGAAGGAAGTCTTGTCTGAGCGGTGTAGAACATAAGGGAATGTCCTAGAGGTTTCTGTCAGATAATCTGGTCTTGGGGGTGCTGCTTCCACCGCCTACTTACGCTGCTTAAACCAAGTCCGACTCGTTTCAGACACATTGGCCTCATCCTACAACAGCCGCTCGGGTCGTCCGACCGAGAAGATGGGGATTATGATGAGTACGGGTGTTGTAAAAAGCAGGCACCGCGTTGGATACATTCCATGGGTGCTAGGGATCATCCATGAAGAATCCTTTTCGTTTTGCCGCCTTCCTTCTTGGTGTTGAACTGATATTTCCTTGGTATTCAACGACATTATCAACCCAAGAGGAGTATTGACCGTTGCACAGCGCCACGAGTCGTCGGAGCATGAAATTCGCTCGTGCTGCATGATAATTTGTGCCAGTGCCACAGTACTAGGACGTGATGGAACTTGATGGGGGCTTTGAAATCATATAAGTAACTATGTTGCCTTGGTGGTCGATCTTCATGAGTATTTGTACTCTCACCATTCTGATCTGGGCGTATCGGGGGACCTGACGCGTCAAGATCGGCCAAGCAGCGTTGGACGCGTCGCGAACCAGTCACGTGATAACATGAGGGATCGTTTGTGACCTTGTGTCACTGGCCGTGCGAGCTCTTGACAACGGCTCCGACGATGAGCTCGACCACACTCTCGTCGTCGGCCTCGAAGTCCTCCAGGCCGTCTTCGCCAACGAAGCCCGGTCAACCGCTAGGCTACCAGCCAAATCCCCATCCTTATGCGATCAAGACCACCTCCACAGGCGTCCTCTCTCGTTCTGCTACCACCTCGACCTCAATCTCTCACAACCATTATGTGCCTGTGGCGCCATCACCCTCCCCGACAAGACCGTCTTTCTCACATTCCGAGCGCGGATCTCGACACCGGTACAGCAGGAGCTTGACGGATGACAGTAGCCCACGCCCATTGCCACCTCCCCCTGAGGATGTAACATATCCATCGCGGCGGTCGAGAGGAAGGGCGGAGACTCTTCCCGCATTTGATTCGGCCAATCCGAAGCAGTGGTCCTCTGCCCAGCTGGCCGCCAACTTCCCAGATATAGCCCAATTCATTGAAGAACACGAAATTACTGGTCGAGCGTTTCTACGGTTCGACGAGGGAGTTTTGGACGCGTAAGTAGTCCTTAATCCCTCTCATCCTGCATCTAATGTTTCCGGACGAATAGATATGGAGTCACGCAGCAGTGGCAACGTTCGCTGATCCTGTCTGCTTCTCGTAGTCTTCGTAAATCCGTGTCTAAAGGCAGTATCTGGTCGGAGCACCAAGATGTCTTCAACGCCCCCATGCGTAACTACGGAAGCGCTTCCGTTGGGTCTTCCCCTGTGAAAGGCCGAGCTCTTCCACTGCCACTTCCTGATCACTCAGGAGATATCGAAGATGATCAAGCGTATTTTTCTTCGTCATCAGCATCTTTGTCATCTTTCGGAGACGAAGATGGAAGATATAGCTCACGGAGGAACAAGCCCAGACCTAATAGCCGCGTACACGGAATTATAGCCTCCCTTGAGCGCTCAGCCAGCATTGACAGACCTGCCTCCACCTCCCCTACCCGAGATCCCAACGGAAGCGAAAGGGAGCGAAGGGGGAGTACGAGTAGTGTTAAGGGCGATGGGCATCGCACGTATCAATTTCCTGTCCTCGGAAGCCGACCACTCCCTTTCCCACCACCGCCCCCATACCTTCTCAAATCTACCGAGACGGACGAATCCATCCCTACCTCTTCCTTCTCATTCTCCTCCAATGCGCCTCGACCTGTAGCTGGGGATGGGTATGACGATGCTATTGTCAACTTGACTCCCCAAACAACGTCCATACGATCGGACAGGAGACATCTGACGGGCAACGCATCCCGCCCGCTACCTTCTCCCCCTCCCCCTCTATTCTTGCGAAACCCCCAGTTCAATTATGACGAGGAGGATGACTATGGCGAGCGAGCGGGGACAACCGAGATGACGGTAGAGGAGCTTCTGGCAAGTATTGGTCCTGAAGAAGACCATACTCCTATCAAGGCTTCCGTGTTGCTTGGAAATGTGACCACTCGCAGGTCCAAGAAGTCGAGATCCACGTCGTTGAATTACACCTCAGCGGCGGCAGGACGACAGGGAGCATCGGCATGGGAAAACATGGACCTTGGGGAGACGGTCAAGAGGGCTCCTTCGACGTCTGCTGCGAGGAATGTATCTCTTACCATAGCGCAACCTGTTCCTGTTCATGCGAAATCTCGGATGGAAGAAGAGCTCACCGTGGAGGAACTGCTAGCCCTTGAAGAGGAGGTGGATCCTGTAAATGAGCTCACTAGTGAGCGTGACGGTGTTGGTGCGTGGCTCGCTGGTTCAGCGGCCGTGGTCACGGTCAAGCGCGTGGCCCCCGATAACGAGCGGAATCTCCGAACTGGGAGTGGGAAGGAGCGAATAAGAGGGGAGAGGCGGGAGAAGGAGAGGATGGGTTCTAGGGAGATGTTTTCCGATGCAAGTGTCGATGTTCATCCTCAAGAACAAGAACGAGGGGAGTTGGGAGGTCTTCGAGTTCAGAAGAACCCCTTGGAAGAGGGCCATGGAGACCACGATGAGGCGGGACATATTCTCATTCAATCCAATCCTGCACAACCCATGGTTGATGCTACTCATCACATCTCCACCACATCTGAGGACCCTGTAATTTCAGCCCTCGAGGCACAGATGGAAGAAACCAGGCGCGCCGTGGAGCTGCTCAGGATGCGGGTCGAGCAAGTGGAAGAGAATGTGGCTCGGATGGAGGGCGAGTTTGAGATGAAGAATATTGCGGCGAGGGAAGAGCAGGAACGGAACAATCACCAGAATGAGGAGCCACACGGCAAGGAGGACGCTGAGGTCCAGGTAGACATGCAGGTGCAAGAGAACGAGCGCTCTGGAGCCACGCGTGAACAGGTAGACCGGTCTCATCCTGATACGTGGATTCGTACCCTCCTCAACGCCATTTTCGTTCTGCCGCGGTACGCCCTTGGTCTCTACCATGACTATTCCTTTTCGGCGGGCACTCGGTTGTACAAGGCCGTTCCACAGCAAGCATTGAGTTTCTATTCGGCGATGTCACGATATGTGTTTGGAGTGCCGCGTTTCGCTCTCGCTATGGGCTTTGCCGTACCACGGTATACCCTACTCTTGGGGATTGGAGTGTGTGTCCTTGTACTGCAATCAGTTAATGTCCGTGGAAGACGGTTGTTGAAGGGGGTGTGGGGTGGTGGTGGCGTTGTCGGGAGGAGGTTGAGGAGGTAAGGAACCTTCCACCGCTTTTCATCTATGACTTTATTGGATATATGTCACACTCCTTATTGTATTATACCCCGCGTTGTTCGTCCTACCCCTCGGCGATCTCGTTCTGGCACTCATCATATCTCGCAACACACCATGACTCTGACATGACATGTGCGATCTTCTTTATTACCTTTGCTCTTATAGACTGTGCAGTCACGGAGGGTTGATAGTCAACCTAGAATTCAACCTGAGGAAGGTTGGAGGCCACGTATGTAGGTTGAAATTTGTCGACATTACAGTAGGCTCCGTATTTTGGGTGCCGTTCTCGACATGGTGGGACCTAAGTTTATATTGATCGACTGTCATCAATAAGTAATATCAGTCTGCCTATGGGAGACTAGGTGGGACCCTCCTGAGGAATCGAGTGTCTACTGATACCTGACATTTTTTTTCCGTGGATTTTTCAGTCTCATAATGAGATAGAGAGGACGTTGGTGTCAATGTTGGTGTCCTTATCTTCTGGTGGACAGCGAGGCGAAGGCTAGAAACCGTCATCTGGCCCGTAGTCACCTCAATTCTATTTATGCGCAGCGCCAAGACCGTCCACCTCACCATTGCCATTTTATGTGTATTAGCACAATACCCTACTGGGCAAGTTACTCCGAATTTCCGTCCTTACTGATACCGGACGTATGCTATTATAGGACAACCGGCCATTATTCCCCACTTCCAAACCACCCATGCCTTTTGACTGCCAAGCCCACCCTGTAGCACTGTGCGTCTCTGCCGCCCTCGTTTCGGTTTACGCCATCCGAACCGTCAAGGGTTATGCCAAGGGCAAGGTGCCACCGGGCCCCAAGGGTATCCCATTTTTCGGTAACCTCTTCCAGCTATCCATGACACCATGGAAGGAGTTCGATGCGTGGAAGAAGCAGTATGGAATGTCCACCTTCCAACCTTCTGTGACTTTCCGAAGCTCAGGCTGACCGCTATTTAAATACAGGACCTTTGGTATACCTTACGGTGTGCAGCCAAGGGATCCTCGTCCTCAATACGCATGGTGCTGCAGCTGATTTATTAGAACGTCGGGGGCACATTTATAGCGATCGTCCTCGCATGATCAGTAAGTGTTGATGATGGTGGCCTTCCCCAGCCATTACCCACCGCTAACCATGATCATCAGTGGCAAACGAGATACTTTGTGGTGGGATCATGATGGTCATGATGAGCTACAATGAAATGTGCCCTCAGTATCTTCAATACATCCCTTGTTTGCGACTGATGATCATAACAATCACAGTTGGCGTAGAATGCGTCGCGCTAGTCATGAGGCCCTGAACAAGTCACGTCTCACCGAGTTTCATCACCTTCACGCAAAGGAAGCCGTGAGACTGATTGACGGCATCCTGCAGAACCCCCAAGACTGGGAGGGGGAATTCCGTCGGTGAGTGCAACTCGTTCCATTATCATGATGCAAC
>Ga0307516_10003188_pt1 | contig 21331 bp, 18 predicted proteins | sample 19_EM_MG_FD_203310 | JGI IMG/M metagenome (GOLD analysis project Ga0307516, IMG submission 203310) | Populus trichocarpa ectomycorrhiza microbial communities from riparian zone in the Pacific Northwest, United States - 19_EM | ecosystem: Host-associated > Plants > Roots > Unclassified | place... | reverse complement strand
CGGGGTCCCCTCATGATCAGCGTGCGGGGGCTGCGGGTGGTGCTGGGCGGTTCGGTGATCGTCGACGGGATCGATCTGGACGTGGCCGCGGGTGAGTGGGTCACGATCATCGGCCCGAACGGCGCGGGCAAATCCACCGTCCTGCGGGCCGTCGGCGGGCTGGTGCCGTTCGCCGGCGCAGTCAGCCTGGGCGGCAACCCGCTCGGCCGGCTGCCCCGGCGCGAACGGGCCCGAACCGTGGCGACCGTTGCGCAGTCGCCCGTGGTGCCGCCGGGGATGCTGGTCTTCGATTACGTGCTGCTCGGCCGCACGCCCTACATTCCGGCACTCGGCCGGGAGTCCAGGTCCGATCTGGCCGCGGTCGGCGAGGTGCTGACCGCCCTGGACCTGGTCCACCTGCGGGCCAGGCGGCTGGACACGCTCTCCGGCGGGGAGCGGCAGCGGGTCTTCCTGGCCCGAGCGCTCGCCCAGGGCGCCCGCATCCTGCTGCTGGACGAGCCGACCAGCGCCCTCGACATCGGCCACCAGCAGGAGGTGCTCGAGCTGGTCGACCGGCTGCGCGGCGAGCGCGGCCTCACCGTGCTGGCCACGATGCACGACCTGACGATCGCCGGCGAGTATGCGGACCGGATGGTGCTGCTGGCCGGTGGCCGGGTGGTGGCGGCCGGCACCGCGTGGGAGGTGCTCACCGAGGAGTTGCTGGCCCGGCACTACCGGGTGCGGGTCAAGGTGATCGACGGCGGCCAGGGCCCCCTGGTGGTGCCCGTCAGGAATTAGCCTGCAGGATGGAGAACGTGCCGCCCTGCGGATCGTCCAGGACGGCGAACCGGCCGATCGGCAGGGTCGTCGGCGGCTGCACGATCCGGCCGCCGAGCGACTGCGCGTAGGCCGCCGAGTCGTCGCAGTCCGCCACCGCGAAGTAGAGCATCCACCGCGGCGGCAGGTCGTCCGGCCACTCGCCGCCGTCCATGGCCTGCATGCCGGCGATGGGGCGGCCGTCGTGCTCCCAGACGATGTATTCCATGCCGTTCATCGAGCTTTCCCGGGCCACCCAGCCGAAGACCGAGCCGTAGAACGCCGCCGAGCCCTCAACGTCGCGGGTGGTCAGCTCGTTCCAGGTCAGCGCGCCCGGCACGTCGAAGATGTCAGCCCCGCGCATCGTGCCCGCCTGCCACACGCTGAACGGCGCGCCGGCCTGGTCCAGGAAGGCGGCCATCCGGCCCTGGTACATCACGTCGAAGGGCGCCACCAGCACCTTGCCGCCGGCCGCCTCGACCCGGGCCGCGATCTCGTCCGCGTCATCGGTGGCGACGTACGTGCTCCAGGCGGTCGGCTGGCCCTCGCCGTAGAGCGGGCCCGCGCCGGCGGTGGCCCGGCCGTCGAGCCGGAACGTGGTGTAGCCGCCGTACTCCTCGCCCGACACCTCGGCCTCCCAGCCGAACAGTGACGTATAGAAGCGGATCGCGTCCCCGAGGTCGGCGGTACCCAGGTCCACCCAGTTCGGCACACCGGGGGTCGGTGGGTTCATGCCAGCTCCTCGGGGTTACGGCGGACGACAGATGGATCGTTACACCGCGATGCGAGGTACGGGGCTGCTCAGTCGGAAGTTCAACTGAACCGCCGACCTTCGTCGCGTCGATAGGCCCATACGGCCACCCCAGCTAGCGCGAATGTCCACCCCACCAAGGCGGCGATCGATGCCGGCTCCAGCGGGAAGTCGCCGACCGCGGCCCACATCAGCCGCACCGCCGCGCCGGTCGGCAGGTACGGCGCGATGGTCTCGACGAAGCCTGGCGCGCTGCCCGGCCCGGTCATCAGGCCCCCGCCGAAGGCCAGCGGGAAGAACAGCACCTGCGCCAGCACGATCGCGGCCTTCGCCGGCAGCGAGTAGCCGATCGCCAGCCCCATCAGCGTGAACGGGACCGCGATCAGCGCCACCACGGCGACCGCCGCCAGGAAGCCGACCGGCGTGATCGTCGCCTCGGTCGCGACGGCCGCGATCACCACGACCGGTATCAGCGAGGCGCCCATCATGACCAGGCCGGCCAGGATGCGCCCGGCGAAGCGCGGCGCGGCGCCGACGGGCAGGGTCCGGGCGTACGGGTCCCAGGGCTGCGCGCGGTCCTCCGCGACGCCGATGCCGTACTGGAAGAGATTGCTGGTCATCACCACGAAGGTGACCATCGAGGCGGTCGCGTAGGTGGCGTAGACGGGGTCGTTGCCGACGAACGGCACCACGAAGAAGATCATCGAGGCGGCCGGGAAGAACGCGCTGCCGATGAGCGCCATCGGGATCCGGAACGTCTCGATGAGCTGGAAACGGGCGTGGGTCAGGGCGAGGGATGTCATGCGGGTCTCCGGTTCAGGCCGCGGTCAGGGTGAGGAAGGCTTCTTCCAGCGAGGTCGGGCGGACCTCCAGCTCGGTGAAGGGCACATCGCGGGCGACCAGATCGCGGACCAGCCGGTCCGCGTCGCCGGTGAGCAGGTGGGTGCGGTCACCGTCACGCTCGGTGCCGACCACCCCGGGAAGATCAGGCACGGGTACGGGCAGAGTCAGGCTGACCCGGCGGATGCTGACCAGCCCGCGCACCGCCGCCACGGTGTCGTCGGCCAGCACCCGGCCGCCCCCGATCACCACCACCCGCCGGGCGAGCGCCTCGATCTCCTCCAGGTAGTGACTGGTCAGCACCACCGTGCCGCCGTCGGCGTGGAACTCGCGGATGCCGTTCCACAGCCCGTGCCGGGCCTCCACGTCCAGCCCGGTGGTCGGCTCGTCGAGGAAGACGATGCGCGGCCGGCCGACGAACGCCAGGGCCACCGCGACCCGCCGCTTCTGGCCGCCGGAGAGGCCGCCGGTCTGCCGCTTGACCAGGTCGGAGAGGCCGAACCGGGCGAGCAGCTCGGCCCTGGCCAGCGGGTCGGGAAAGTGCGCGCGGACGAAGTCGACGACCTCGCCGACCCGCAGCGCGCCCGGCAGCCCGGTCTCCTGCGGGGTCACGCCCAGCGCCCGCCGGCTCGCCGGGTCACGCGGGTCGCCGCCGCACAGCTCCACCCGGCCCGAGGTAGGTCGGCGCACCCCGGTGAGGAGATTGACCAGGGTGCTCTTGCCGGCGCCGTTGGGGCCGAGCAGGCCGACGAGCTCGCCGGCGTGGACGTCCAGGTTGAGGCGATCGAGGGCCAGCACGTCGCCGTACCGGCGGGTGGCGTCGAGGGCGCGGGCCAGGATCATGATTGCTCCTTCTCTTCGGCGCCCCCGTTGAGCAGAGCGCGCAGCGCGGCGGTGTAGTCGTCGAAGGCGAGCCGGCCGCGCCCGGTGAGCCGGACAAGCGTGGCCGGGGTGCGGCCGTGGTGCGTCTTGACGACCTCGACGTAGCCCGCGTCCTCGAGCTTGCGCAGGTGCACGGAGAGGTTGCCCGCGGTCATCCGCAGGATGTCCTGCAGCCGGGGGAAGGCGATCCGGTCTTCCGAACGCAGGGTGGAGAGCGCGGCGACGACGCGGAGCCGGGCCTGGGCGTGGATCACCGGATCGAGCTCGGGCAGGGCGCCGGTCACCGGGCCATCCGCAACCACGACACGAGCCCGGCGACGAGCATCCCGCCGCCGCCGAACACGGCGACGATCAGCGCGTGCCAGCCGGGCCCGATGATGATGCCGACGACGTTGACGATGCTGATCGAGACGCCGAGCACATACACGACCCGGTCGTTCCACATGGCGCCGCCGGCCATGTGTAGGGCGCCGGTGAGGGCGACCATGGCGCCGGCCCAGAGCAGGTTGGCGCTCGGGACGGGCAGCACGTTGCTGACCCGGCTGAGCAGCACGGCCATGCCGCAGAAGGCGACCGACCAGGTGAAGCCGTACATGGCGCCCTGGCGCGAGGTGGGGCCGGTGATCTGACGGCCGGCGCGGGCGCCGACGACGCCGGTGATGATGCCGGCGAGCGTGATCAGGCAGAGCAGCAGGGTCAGCGGGAGGAACGCCGGCATGTCCACATAGACGTGCTCGTCCGGGCCGAAGCGCAGGAAGTAGACGCCGAAACCGATCAGCCAGGCCAGGCCCCACGGCCACAACAGCAGGCGGGGGTCGGGCGTGAGGCGGCGACCCGTGGTGGCCCGCTCGCGAGCGATCATGCGGAGCGACTCGGCCGGATCGCCGGGGGGGAGTTCGTCCTGGTTGGCTTCCATGCAAAGAACTTTACCGCACAAAGTCAAAGAGCTTTGTGCCATAAACTCGACAGCCGGGGAGCGCCGAGTCGGATCGGCGCGGCAACCGGAAACTACGTGTGTTATTCCTTGACAAGCCCTAGCATCGCGCGGTGACCAACCTCGTACTCCGCGCCGCCGACTCCCGTGAACTGCACGCGGTGCTGACGTTCTGGAAGACGGCGGCGGAGAACAACAGCCGGCCACCGGACACCCCGGCAGCCCTCGCGGCGCTGCACCTGCGCGACCCGGAGGCCCTGATCGTGGCCGTCGAGCAGGACCGGATCGTCGGCACGATCATCGCGGGCTGGGACGGCTGGCGCTGCCACCTGTACCGCCTCGCGGTCGACCCGGAACGCCGCCGCGCCGGCATCGGCCGGGCGTTGATCGCGGCCGCGGAGGACCGCATCCGGGCGCTGGGCGGCACCCGGATCGACGCGATGGTCCTGGACGACAACCCGCAGGCCCACGCCATCTGGGCGGCCCGCGGATACCACCGCCAGCAGGACTGGTCCCGCTGGGTAAAGCCCCTGTGACGGCGGGCCTTGCACGGCGGGCCTTTGTGGCGGCGGGCCTTTGTTGCGGCCTGCCGTGACGGTCAGGCCCGCCGTGATGGTCAGGCCGCTATGACGGTCGGGTTCGGTTGCGGCCCGAGTGGCCCGGGCAGCGGCTCGGCGTGTACGACCGAGAGCCGGGACACCGCGCGGGTGAGGACCACATAGAGCCGGTGCAGGCCGCGCGGCTCGGCGGCCACGATGTCGGCCGGCTCGACGACGATCACATGGTCGTACTCCAGGCCCTTGACGATCGTGGCCGGCACGACCGTGACCCGCGCCTCGGTCTCGACGTCGTCCGGGGTCGCGGCCTCCAGACCCGCCGCCGCGAGGTGCGCACGCACCCGCTCCACCGCGGCGTCCGCCACGATGACCGCGACGGACCCCTCGTGCTCCAGCGCCCCGGTCACCTCGACCAGCATCGCGGCATCCACATCGGACCGCGCCGGCACGCCGACGATGGACAGGTCGCCGTCGCGGCGCAGCGAGACCGCCTCCGGCACGTCCACCCCCAACGCCGGGAGCAGGCGGTTGGCCAGGGCCACCACAACCGCGGGTACGCGGAAGCCGACCGTCAGCGGCACCACCACGGCGTCGGGCTTGCCGAGATGCCCGAGAGTGTCCCGCCAGTCGGTGGCGGCCCACGGCGCGGTGCCCTGGGCCAGGTCGCCGAGCAGCGTGATCGAGCCGTGCTCGCTGCGCCGGGCGATGGCCCGCGCCTGCATCGGGGAGAGATCCTGGGCCTCGTCCACCACGACGTGCCCGAAACTCTGCTCGCGCTCCAGCAGGCCCGCGGCCTCGTCGATCAGCACCAGGTCGGCGGCGCTGAACTTGGCAGCCTTGACGCTGCGCGGCGCCTTGTCCCAGCGCAGCACGGCCTGCTCCGCCTCGGTCAGAATGCCGTCGGCGGCGGCTGCCAGCAGGTCGGCGTCGGTGAGCAGCGCGACGACCAGCCCGGTCGGGGTCAGCTCGGGCCAGGCCGCGTCCAGGAAGTCCCGGACCTGCGCGATCTTGCTCATCCGGCGCAGCCAGCCCTCGCCGGGCGAGTTGCCCGTGCGGTATTCCGACTGGCGTTGCAGCAGCGCGACGACCCGCGCGCGGACCCGCTCCCGGCCGACCGCGTACGGCAAATTCTCGCGCCGGGCCTCCTCCACGATCCGGCGCAGCGGCTCCGGATCGATCCGCCACCGGTACGAGCCGTCCGAGACCATGATCGGCTCGACCGGCTTGGCGAGCCGGCTCCACAGAGCCTTCCGCAGCACCGCGGCCATCCGCGGATCGTGCTTGAGCAGGGCGGCGGCATCGTCGTCGCGCCCGCGCACCGGGACCCGGGCGATCAGGTCGTCGACCGTGGCCTGCTGCACCTCGACCTCGCCGAGCGCCGGCAGCACCGCCGAGATGTAGGAGAGGAACGCGGTGTTCGGACCGACGATCAGCACACCGGAGCGGCGCAGCCGCTCGCGGTGCAGATAGAGCAGGTACGCGGCCCGGTGCAGCCCCACGGCGGTCTTACCGGTGCCGGGCGCGCCCTGCACGCAGATCGAGTCCTCGAGGTCGGCGCGGACCAACTCGTCCTGCTCGGGCTGGATGGTGGCGACGATGTCCCGCATCGGGCCGACGCGGGGACGCTCGATCTCGGCGGTCAGGATCCGGCTCTTGGTGCCCAACTCCTCGCCGCGGTCCAGGTGCTCGTCCTCGAAGCTGGTCAGCGAGCCCTTGACGAAGCCGAACCGGCGGCGGGTCGAGACGCCCCGCGGATCCCGCACGCTGGCCTGGTAGAACGACTGGGAGAGCGGCGCCCGCCAGTCCAGGACCATCGGCTCGCCGGCGTCGTCGGTGACGTGCCGGCGCCCGATGTGATAGGCCGTCTCCTCGATGTCGAGCTTGCCGAAGAACAACGGGGTGCTGGGATCGTCGGCCAACTCGGCGACGCGGCGCGACAGCGTCCGGCCGAGGGCCTCGGCGCCGTAGGCGTCACCGGCGACGTCGGCGCCGACGGCGAAGAGGGACTCGGCCCGCCCGCGCATCCGGGCCAGCGCGGCCCGGGACTCGATCAGGTGGGTGCGTTCGGCAAGGAGTTCGGTGTCGAGTTCGGATGCGGGCACGCTGATTTCCTATCGCGGTAGCTCGCTGCTCGCTCGCGTATCCGGCGACGGGTGGCCGTCGTCCGGCGCGGGGACGTCCGCTGCGGTGTCGTCTCAACCGCGGCCGTCAAGCGGCCCCGTACGATACGCGGCTCCGCCGCGCCAGGCCATCGGCTTTCGCTTTTTCGATTGGTAGAGAGTCTGGGGCCATGCGGAGATGCGTCGGCATCTCTGATCCGCTTCGACGGTGCCATTGACACGTGTAGGCCCGGAGCTGCGTGAGTCGGGTTACGCGGGATCATGGGTGTTATGGCTGATCGGCATCCCACCGTACGGATCACCGACCCGAAGGTGATGCGGGCTCTCGCGCATCCGGCCCGGATCGCGATCATCGAGCATCTTGGCAGCACCGGTGCCGTGGTCACCGCGACCGAGTGCGCCGAGCTGGTCGGCCTCTCGCCGAGCGCGACCAGCTACCACCTGCGCGAGCTGGCGAAATACGGGCTGGTCGAGCAGGCGCCCAGCCGCGGTGACGCCCGCGAGCGGGTCTGGCGCAGCACCACCTCCGGCTTCAACGTCGACGGTGACCTCGCCGAGCCGGAGACCAGGGCGAGCATGAAGGCCCTGGTCGACGTCTACCTGAATCGTGACTTCGCCCGGCTGCGGGATTGGATGGCCCGGCAGCACGAGGAGCCGAAGGCCTGGCAGGAAGCGAGCGCGTTGATGGGCCCGATGCTGCTGCTCAACGCGGAGGAACTGGTCGAGGTCAACCGGCAGGTGCAGGAGGTGCTGGCCCCGTACCGGAGGCGGGATCGGATGGCGGATGCGCCCGCCGACGCGCGGCCCGTCGCCGTGCACTACGCCGCTTTCCCGGTGGAGTAACCCCTTGCGCTGAGCAGATGTGAAGGATTATTTTCGAAGTATGTCCTTCGCATCTGACGGTTCGCGCTGGGGTGACGTCTACCTGGCGGCCGGTGCCCGCGGCGTCTCCGCCTGCGGCGACTTCCTGGCGGCCACCGCGCTCGCGCTCGCGTTGCAGCAGGCCGGGGCCGGTGGCGTCGCCGTGTCGGGGCTGCTGCTCGCCGCGGCTCTGCCGCTGGCTCTGCTCGCCCCGGTCACCGGCCGGATCGCCGACCGGGTCGACAGCCGCAAGCTGCTGGTCGTGGCCGGGCTGGGCCAGGCCGCGGTCTGTGCCGCCCTGGCCTTCGTCGAACACCCGGCGCTGATCATCGCCCTGGTCGCGGTGCTCGCCACGGGGCTCGCGGTGACCCAGCCGACCCTGGCCGCGCTGCTGCCCGCGATGGTGCGGCGGGCGGATCTGGCCAAGGCGAGCGGCATCAATCAGACGGCCGGCCTGATCGGCGTCCTGATCGCTCCGGCGCTGGCCGGGGTGCTCGTGGGGCAGTTCGGGGTGCGGGTGCCGCTGTTGCTGGACGCTGCCACGTACCTGTCGCTGGTGGTGGCCGGCCTGCTCATCCGTACCCGGAGATCGCCGGCAGCACAGCCCACCACGACCGCGGCCGTCTCCTGGCGGCTGCGCGACGACAGGTTGGTCGCCGTGATGGTCGGGGCCATCGCGGCCGTGGTCGCCGGGGTCGGCGCCATCAACGTCATCGAGGTGTTCTTCATCCGCGAGACCCTCGACGCGTCCACCACCATGTTCGGCCTGATCAGCGCCACCTGGACCGGCGGGATGCTGCTCGGGGCCCTGGTGTTCGGCCGGCTCGGCGGCCGCTGGACGCACCCCGGACGGCTGGTCCAGCTCTCCCTGCTGCTGGCGGGGCTCACCTGCGCCTTCGTGCTGGCCGGCGCGGGCGTCGGGCAGGCCCTGCTGCTCGTGCCGCTCTGGTTTCTCGGCGGCATCTGCAACGGCGGCATCAACGTCTTCACCACCGTCGTCATGGCCGAGCGGGTGCCGGCCGCCGCCCGGGGACGCGCTTTCGCCACGATGGGCGCCGCGATCCAGGGCGCCGGAATGGTGGGATACGTCATCGGCGGTCCGCTCGTCGACCACTTCGCGCCGCGCCCGCTGGTCGCCGCCGCCGGCCTCGCCGGACTGGTCGCGGTCGCCGCCTGCCTGCCGGTCGTGCGCCGGGCCGGACGTGAGATAGGTCCCTTGCCGCAGGTGGGGCCCCAGCATCCGACGCCCGCCGGAGATAGCGTCGGTGCATGAACGACATCGCGCGACGGCCCCGGGTAGGGCACATCCAGTTTCTCAACTGCCTGCCCATCTACTGGGGCCTGATGCGCTCGGGTGCCCTGCTCGACGTCGATCTGTACAAGGACACCCCGGACCGGCTCAATGCCGCCCTCGTCGCCGGCGACCTGGACATCGGCCCGATCTCCCTGGTCGAGTATCTGCGCAACGCCGACGACCTGCTGCTGCTGCCGAACCTCGCGGTCGGCAGCGACGGCCCGGTGCTCTCGGTCAACCTGGTCTCGACCCGGCCGCCGGCCGAGCTCGACGGCCGGCCCGTCGCCCTCGGCTCGACCTCGCGGACCGGCGTGCTGCTCGCGCAGATGCTGCTCGCCGAGCGGTACGGCGCCGAGCCCGAATACTTCCGCTGCCCACCGGAGCTGAACCAGATGCTGCTGGAGGCCGATGCCGCGGTGCTGATCGGCGACCCGGCGTTGCGGGCCATGTACGAGGCCCCGGAGCTTGGCCTGCAGGTCATCGACCTGGCGCAGGCCTGGAAGGAGTGGACCGGCCTGCCGATGGTCTTCGCGGTCTGGGCGGTCCGCAAGGAGTTCGCCACCGCGAACCCGGGCATGGTCAAGGAGGTGCACGAGGCGTTCCAGCGCTCGCGGGATCTGTGCCTGGGTGAGCTGGACGAGGTCGCCGAGGCGGCGGCGCGCTGGGAGCCGTTCGACGCCGCGACGCTGGCCACGTACTTCCGGGCGCTGGACTTTTCGCTCGGTGAGCGGCAGATCGCCGGGGTGCGCGAGTTCGCCCGCCGGGCCGCGGCCCGCGGTGAGGCGCCGGCCCTGCCGGCGGACGGCCCGATCTTCGCGGAGGTATAGCCCGTTTTGCGCTGCGGGGGGTAGCGCCGACTCCGTCCTTACTGGAGCATGGATCGGTGGCCACTCGATGGAAGAGTCTCGCGATCCGGCTCGCCCTGCCCCTTGCCATGATCGGGATGACCGCCATCGGCGCGGCCTCCCCGGCGCACGCCGAGGCCGAGGTTTCCCAGGTGGAGCTGCCCGAGGTCGAGCTCTTCGTGCCCGGCCCGGTGGTCACCACCGACGGCCGTAGCAAGACCGTGCCGTTCGAGGTCACCAACGTCGGCAAGACCGCCGCGACCGGCCTGGTCGTCGATTTCGCCAGCGCCGCGTCCCCGATCGACCCGCGGATCGGCTTCCAGCCGCCGACGGGCTGCACGCCCACCGGCTGCACCGTCGGCGATCTCGCCCCCGGTGCCCGCAAGACCTACACCTTCACCGTGCGTCCCACGGCCGAGCTGCCCGAGGCCGGCGCGAGCTTCGCCGTGACGGTGCACGACGCCGGCGCCGAGTGGCGGGATTCGACCACCGTCACGGTGCTGCCCGCCGCGCAGGGCGTCGACCTCGAGACTGCCAAGATCCCGGATATCAAGCTGGCCGCGGGCAAGTCCGCCGTGCTGCCGATCTCGGTCCGCAACAACGGCAACAAGGCCACCGAGGGTGTCGCGATCGAGCTGGCCGCGCAGCCGTTTGTCACCTTTCCGAACAACTACAGCAACTGCGTCGACGTCGACATCCTGCCGGGCATCGTCTGCATCTTCGACCTGACCCTGGAGCCGGGCGCGGTGTTCACCATGTCGGCGTCGACCCCGCTCACGGTCGCGGCCGACGCCGCCGCGCCGGGCCCGGCGGAATATTCCAGCAGCATGTTCGCCCTCGGCCTCGACGACGAGACGAAAGACGCCAACCTGGCCGCCGCCGCGAAGAAGGTGGCAAAGAAAATTGGCACCAAGCTGCAGCTGGTGCCGGCCGCAAAGAGCCTCGCCGTCGACCAGGGCGAGCTGAACGTGTGGGACAACTCGACCTCGTTCCGCATCAAGGTCCCGCTGAACCCGGCGGACAGCGCGGCGATCGGCGACAACTTCGAAGGCAAGATCGGCGACATCAGCACGGTCAAGATCGGCGTCCGCAACAACGGCCCGGCGACCGTGCTCGGCCCCGCCAAGGATTGGAAGTACTCGGCAGAGGTGCGGACGCCCTCGGGCCTGGCGCTGACCAAGGTGGACAAGCGCTGCTTCCCGAACGGCGACGGCGACCCGAGCTGGGACAAGCCCGGCCAGATCAGCGGCCACGAGTACGTCTGCGTGGCCAACGAGTGGCTGGCCGCCGGCAAGCAGGATCTCTTCTCGTTCTCCGGCAAGATCCAGGACGGCAAGAACGAGGACGAGGGCACGATCAAAGTCCTGGGCGGCGTGCAGGACCTGAACGCGTCCAACAACACCGCGAAGGTCAACGTCAAGCTGACCGCCGGCGGCTCCGGCAGCGGCTCCGGCGGCACTGGCGGCGGCCTGCCCATCACCGGCGCGCCGACCGGCCAGATCGCCGGCGCGGGCCTGCTGCTCGTGCTCACCGGAGCCCTGGCCCTGCTGCTCACCCGCCGCCGCCGGATCGTCTGATCGCGTCCCGGCGCCGCCGGGACCAAACCTCCTGACCGGGCCGCGGCCCGGTCAGCCGTCCAAGCGCGCCCCGGCGCCGCTGCGACCGTCTATCCGCGGGTCACGACGTCGGCGTTGATGTCACCGATCGTCGGCAGGCCGTTCTGCGCCATCGTCCAGGCCAGGTCGGCCCGAAGAAGATCCAGGCAATCCCGTACGCCGTCAGCACCGCCGGCGGCCAGTGCCCACAGCACCGGCCGGCCGATGAGCACGGCCGTTGCACCCAGCGCCAGCGCGGTCAACACGTCGCCGCCATCCTGGATCCCGCCGTCCACGAGCACCGGGACCCGGCCCGCAACCGCCGCGACGACCGGGCCGAGCGCCCGCGGGGTGGCGATCACCCGGTCCAGTTGGCGGCCGCCGTGGTTCGAGACGATCACTCCGGCCGCCCCCGCGTCGACGCAGGCCGCCGCGTCCCGGGCCCCCAGCACGCCCTTGACCAGCACCGGCTTGCCGGAGATTTCGGCGAGCCAGGCGATCGCGGTCGCGTCCAGCGTCGGGTCCTGCTCGCTGCCCGCCGGGCGGGTGGCCGGCGACAGCGCGCCGGCCTGCGGCACCGGCCGCGGATGGACGAACGGGGCGTCGGCGGTGAGCACGATCGCGCTCGCCCCGGCCGTGACCGCCGCCCGTACCTGCCGCTCGGTGATCTCCCGGTCCCGCAGCACGTACGACTGGAACCACCAGGGCCGGCGCAGCGGGACCTCCGCGAGCGGGCGTCCGGCCCGGGCGCTGAGCACCAGCAGCGAGCCTGCCGCCTCGACGCCCCGGACCGTCGCCGCCTCACCCTCGGGATGCGCGAGCGTGTGCAGGGCGGTCGGCCCGGCCAGCACCGGGGCGGCGAGCCGGGCGCCGAACAGCTCGATCTCGGTGCTCACCCGGGACACATCGCGGAACAACCGCGGAACGAACCGCCACTCACGCCACGCGGCCGTCGCCTCGTCCCGGGTGACCTGCGCGCCGAAGCCGTCCCGGTAGTAGTCGAAGACGGCCGCGGGCAGCACGGCCCGGGCGTCCTCCTCCAGAGTCGTCACGCTCAGCCCGCCAGCACCTGGTCGAGGGCGGCCACATCCTCGGCGGTGAGCCGCCACTCACCGGCGGCGGCGTTCGCCCGGACCTGCTCCGGCGTGGTGGCGCCGGCGATCACGCTGGACACCGCGGGCTGCGCGGCGAGCCCGGCGATCGCGACATCGAGCAGGCTGTGCCCGCGCTCCTTGCCGTACGCGGTCAGCGCCTCGATGGTGTCCCAGTCCGCGCCGTCCAGCCAGCGCTGGTATCGCTCCTGCGCCAGCCGAGTGCCTGCGGGCGGCGTGGTGCCGCGCTGGTATTTGCCGCTGAGCAGCCCGCTGTCCAGCGGGAAGAACGGCAGCAGGCCCAGCCCGAACTGCTCGCAGGCCGGCACGACCTCGTCCTCGGCCGCGCGGTGCAACAGGCTGTACTGATTTTGCGCGCTGATGAACGGGCTGTGGCCGGCCGTCCGGGCCGTCCAGTCCGCGTCGGCGATCTGCCAGCCGGCGAAGTTCGAGTTGCCCAGGTAGCGCACCTTGCCGCTGCGGACCAGATCGTCGAGCGCCGCCAGCGTCTCCTCGATCGGGGTGGCCTCGTCGGGCGTGTGGATCTGATACAGGTCGATGTAGTCGGTGCCGAGCCGGCGCAGGGAGGCCTCGACCGCCCGCACGATGTAGGACCGCGAGCCGCGGGCGCCGCGGTCGGCGCCGTTGAGGCCCTCCATGTCCATGCCGAACTTGGTCGCCAGCACGATCTCGTCGCGGCGGCCCTGCAGGGCCGCGCCGAGGCACTCCTCGGAACTGCCGTGCGGGGTGCCGTAGATGTCGGCGGTGTCGAACAAGGTGATCCCCGCGTCGAAGGCCGCGTCGACGACCACCCGGGTTCCGTCGGCGTCGAGCTTGCGGCCGAAGTTGTTACAGCCGATGCCGACAACCGAGACGACCAGACCCGAGGTGCCGAGGCGGCGATAGCTCATCTCACTCATGATCCGACCCTATGCCGCCGGGGTTGCCGAAATAATCCTGCAACACATCAGTCGATGTCTATTGACACACCGTGTTAACCATTTGATGCTGTGAGAGCGCTCTCTGGCGCTTCCCCCAAGTCCCCTGCGCCGTCCGTCTCCCGAGGAGCCATCGTGCGTATCCGACCAAAACTCCTGCATGCGCTGGCCGCGCTGGCCGTCACCGTGCCACTCGCTGCCGTCGCAGCCACGCCGGCCCAGGCGGTCGGTCCGGCCCTGCTGCCGGTCACCGTCACCAACAACTCAGGTCGCGGCGAAGCCGTCTACTTGTACGTGATCGGCATCAACCTGAACACCAGCCGCCTCGGCTACGTCAACCAGGGCGGCGCCTTCACCCCGTGGCCGGCCGGCGCGATCCCGCCCTCGCCCGCCCCCGACGTGGCGATCGGCGGCCCCGGCAACGGCGGCGCCACCACGGTCCACTTCCCGCGCGGCTTCTCCGGGCGCGTGTACTTCTCGCTCGGGGAGAAGCTCAAGTTCTTCCTGACCCCGGACGGCCTGGTCCAGCCGGCACCGTGGGCCAGCGGCGACGCCAACTACAACATCCTGTTCGACTGGAGCGAGTTCACCTACAACGACGCGGGCCTGTGGCTGAACAGCTCGCAGGTCGACATGTTCGCGGTGCCGCACGCGGTGACGGTGACGGGTGCGACGGGCGCGACGAAGAAGACCGGCGAACTGCTGAACAACGGCCGTAACAACGTCATCAACGGGATCAAGGCACAGGCGGGCTGGGCCAACACGGTCTACACCCGCTCCGATGGGACCGTGCTGCGGGCGCTGGCGCCGGGCAAGGCGGCGGGTGCCGGGCTGTTCAGCGCGAGCTACCTGGACTCGTACATCACCTCGGCGTGGAACGCGTACACGAGCAAGACGCTGACGGTGGTGCCGTTCGGCGACCAGCCGAACACGAAGTACTTCGGCCGGACGTCCGGCAACGTCATGAGGTTCACGAACAGCGCGGGCCAGCAGGTGGCCTCGTTCAACAAGCCGTCGTCGGCCAGCGTCTGGGGCTGCGACGGCGACCTGCCGGCCCCGAATGACCTGGTGGTCGGGCCGATCTCCCGGACCCTCTGCGCGGCGCTGAACCGGGGCACGCTGGGGACCATCGACACCCAGCCGAGCACCAACGCGGCGCAGTTCTACCAGAACACCCCGACGAACCAGTACGCGAAGATTATCCACCAGAACATGGCCGACGGTAAGGCGTACGCGTTCGCCTTCGACGACGTGGGCAACTTCGAATCGCTGGTGCACGACGGCGACCCACGCGCGGCCGGGCTGATCCTGACCCCGTTCGGCGCGGGTGGCCCGACCACGCCACCGCCGGCGGGCGGGGGACAAGCGCTGATCAGCGACTGGAACGGCAAGTGCATCGACGTGCCGAGCAGCAACTTCGTGGACGGCGCGCCGCTGCAGATGTGGACCTGCAACGGCACGAACGCCCAGAAGTGGACCTCGGTGGGCGGCGCTCTGCAGTCGCAGAACAACAAGTGCATGGACGTAGCCGGCGGCGGCACGGCGAACGGCACGGCGGTGCAGCTCTACGCCTGCAACGGAACGGGTGCGCAACAGTTCGTGCTATCGGGCGCGGGAGACCTGGTGAATCCGCAGGCCAACCGCTGCGTCGACATCACGGAGTGGAACGGCGCGGACGGCGCGCGCCTCCAGCTCTGGGACTGCGCGGGCACGGCCAACCAGAAGTGGCACAAGGGCTGACCCCGCAGGCGGGCCCGCGTGATCAGCGCGGGTCCGCCGGTCAGCAGGCGCTGCCGCCGGTCAACTGTCCCTTGCGCAGGAGCACGTTCTTGCCGCTCAACGCGATCCGTAGCCCCGCGGGGAGAACCTCGACGCCGCGGTATTCGAGGTTCGTCGGCAGGGCCGGCAGCGGAAATGCGGTCTCCCGACCCCGGACCTGGGCCAGCACTTTGTCGGCCGGGAAGACCGAGCCGAACAGCTCGATCTGCTGGGGCGCGATGTCCAGCGTCGTGCCGGTGATGCTGGGCTTGGCGTACAGGACGAGGGGAGTCGGCGAGCCGTCCGGGTTGCCGCCCTTGGTGACGGCGGTCAGCAGCCCGTTCTCCGCGCCGAAGGTCGTCGGCCGTCCGTCGCCCGCGGACAAGGTCGAGAACGGTCTGACTGTCGCCCCGCCCACGGCCACTTTGATGCCGGCGCTGTCGACGCTCACCGAGCGGTACCGGACTCCCGCTGGCAGGGCCGGCAGCTTGCGGCTGAGCGACTCCTGCTTGACCTGTCCGAGCACGATCTTGGAGAGGAAGCTGTCGACCGGCCGGTCGGCACCGAGTATCTCGACCGACTGCGGCACCAGGGTCAGCGTCCCACCGTCGAGGCGCGGTGCGGTGTGGATGGTCAGCGGGACGTTGATGATCGGCTTGACGGCGAACGCCGTGGAGATGCCCAGCAGCCCGTTCTTGGCCTGGTAGGTGACCGGGCGGCCACCCACATCCTTGGGGAGCTGGCTCAGCGGTTCGACAGCGACCCCGTCGAGCGCCACGTGCACGCCGTCCTTGCGGGGCGTGATGGACTTGTAGGTCACGCCGTCCGGCAGCTCGGGCAGCTTCTGGACCCGGTCGCTGCCGACCAGCTCGGGGACCTGTTTGGCCGGCAGCGTACGTCCGAACATCTGAAGCCGTTGCGGCACCGCCGCGACGGACTCACCGCGCAGCTCCATCTTCAGAAACAGCTTGGCCGTGACCCGCTTGGCGTTCGCGGCCGGCGACACCGTCGTCACGCTCAGCGAACCGTCCGGGGCCTGGCCGTAGGTGGTGGGCGGCTCGCCCTCCGCGGTCGGCATGTTGGCGAACCCGACGGTGATGGACGCGTCCATGCTGCCGGCCCGGGTAATGCCCTCCTCGGGCTGGCTGACGTCGCGGAGAGTCGCTTCGAACCCGGCGTGGCGGGTGTCGCCGATGGTCACGTCCGGCAGCGCCAGCCGCAGCTCGGACATCCTGCCGCGCAGCAGTTGCGGCACGAGCCTGCCACCGCCGACCGTTACCTTGGGCGGCTGGGCCAGGCTGCCGGGGCAGGCGACCTGGCTGGACACCCGCTCGGCGACCAGGCCGGAGAGGTAACCCTCCAGGAAGGGCAGCGGCAGGAACAATGCCGCCAGCAGCACCGCCAGCAGCGGCACCAGGCTCAACACCAGCAGCCGGCCGCGCCGGCCCGCCAGGAACCGGCCACCGGCCACATGGCCAGGGACGACCTTGTCCATCCGGACACCTCCCGTGCAACGCATCGGCGGTTATCAACCAGTACGGCTCGCGGGAGGCCGAAGTTCACCGGCCGGTAGAAGTGGCTCGTCTTCGTCGCGGGCGACCTAGGCGGATGGTGGCTCGGCCAGGTCGCGGTAGGCCGGGCGGAGGATGTCGACCAGGGGGATGTGGCGGACGCGGATCTGCGGTGCGTCCAGCACCCGCAGCAGCAGCTCCGGGGGCGCCGCCATGCGCCCGGGCCGTTCCCGCAGACGGCTCAGGGAGATGGCCGGGGTGTAGAAGTCGGTCAGGCGGGCCGCCAGGTCGACCTCCGCCACCGCCAGCGGATCGATCGTCTCGACCGGCTCAGGCAGGCCGCGCAGCGCGGCCAGCAGCTCGTCACGCCCGCGCCCGCGCCAGGCCAGGACGAGGAACGGGTCGTCGTCGAACGCTTCCGCCAGCACGTAGAGCACCGCGGACACGTGCTTGCACGGCTCGCCCCAATCCGGGCAGGAGCAACTCATGCCCAACTCGGACGGGAAGAGCGGCAGCTTCAGCTCGTCGAAGAGGTCCACCAGCTCGTGCGGAATCTCGCCCGCCAGCAGTGCCGCGCGGTACAGCGCCTGCGAGCCCAGGGCCGCGAGGATTTTCGTCCACTGGGTCTGGTCGTACGCCGGAATGTCGATGGTCACCTGGTACGGCTTCGGGCGGGAACCCTGCACCAGGCCCGCGACCCGGCCAGGTGTCAGCTCGAAGTTGATGACCTGGCCCTTGCGTGCGTACGCCCGGCCGCGCGCCAGCCGGCCAGGATCGCAGGTGCGTTCCAGGATGTCGACGAAGCGCCGGGACCACCACTGCTCGCCGATCTTGCCGCGTTTGGCGCGCACGGCGATGCCGCCGTCCACGCGGATCGGCCCGGTGCTGTCGAACCAGCGTCCCTTCGGGTCCACGGGCATGGTCAGCTCACCGCCACCGGGTCGAGCGAGAACAGCTCGCGCAGCTGATGGGTGTCGAGGTCGGTCACCCATTCCTCGCCGGTGCCGACCACCGAGGACGCCAGCGTCTTCTTGCGCTCGATCATCGCGTCGATCTTCTCCTCGAGCGTGCCGGTGCAGATGAACTTGCGCACCTGCACGTTGCGGGACTGTCCAATCCGGAATGCCCGGTCGGTGGCCTGGTCCTCGACCGCCGGATTCCACCAGCGGTCCACGTGGATGACGTGGTTGGCGGCCGTGAGGTTCAGGCCCGTTCCGGCCGCCTTGAGCGACAGCAGGAACAGCATCGGCTCGGTGTCGTTCTGGAAGCGGTCGACCAACTCATCACGCCGGGCCTTCGACAGCCCGCCGTGCAGCCAGAGCACCGGCCTGTCCAGGTGCGCCGCCAGGTACGGCTGCAGCATCGTCCCGAACTCCGAATACTGCGTGAAGATCAGCGCCTTGTCGCCATCCTCGATGATCTCCTCGGTCAGCTCCTCCAGCCGGGCCAGCTTGCCCGAGCGGCCGGGCAGCCGGGAGCCGTCCTTGAGCAGGTGGGCGGGATGGTTGCAGACCTGTTTGAGCTTGGTCATCGCCGCGATCACGTTGCCCCGCCGCTGGATGCCCTCGGTGTTGTCGATGACGGCCATCATGTCCTCGACCACTGCCTGGTAGAGCGTCGCCTGCTCGGCGGTGAGCGTGCACCAGACCTTCATCTCGTTCTTCTCCGGCAGATCGGAGATGATCGACTTGTCGGTTTTGAGGCGTCGCAGCACGAACGGGCCGGTCGCGCGCTTGAGCGCGGCCGTCGCGTCGGCGTCGCCGCGCACCTCGATCGGCTCCTGGAACCGCCGGCGGAAACGTTTCGCCGGGCCCAGCAGCCCCGGATTGCAGAACTCCATGATGGACCACAGCTCGGCCAGGTGGTTTTCCACCGGCGTGCCGGTCAGGGCCAGACGGGTCCGCGCCGGAATGGCCCGCACGGCCTGGGCCTGCCGGGTGCCGCTGTTCTTGATGGCCTGCGCCTCGTCACACGCTATGCGTCCCCAGTGGACCTCGCGGAGCACGCCCAGATCTCGCAACGCGGTGCCGTACGTCGTGATGACCAGGTCGGACGCGGCCACCACCGACCGGAAGTCCTCGTCCCGCTTGCGCGCTCCGCCGTGATGAACGTGCACCCGGAGCGAGGGCGCGAAGCGCGCGGCTTCCTTCTGCCAGTTGCTGACCAGAGACATGGGACAGACGAGCAGGGTCGCCGCCACCGGAGCGTCAGGGCTGGCCCGCTCGGCGAGCAACAGCGACAGCGTCTGCGCCGTCTTGCCGAGCCCCATGTCGTCGGCGAGGATGCCGCCCAACCCGAGCCGGGCCAGGAAGTGCAGCCAGGACAGGCCCCGTTCCTGGTACGGCCGCAGCGTCCCCTGGAAGCTCTCCGGTGTCGGCACCGGCGTGAGCCGCTCGGCCGCCTGCCCGGAGATCAGGTCGCCGAGCACCCCGTCGGCGTCCACCTCGACCAGCGGCAGATCCTCCTCGCCGCCGTCGACCACCTGCTGCAGCACCTCGCCCGCGGTCAGCTCGCCCTCGCGGCGCCTGCCGACGGCCTTCAGCGCCGCCTTGAGCTGACGGTCGTCCAGCTCGACCCACTGCCCCCGGACCCGGACCAGCGGCACCTTGAGCCGGGCCAGCTCGGCCAGCTCCTCGGCGCTGACCGTGCCGTCGCCGATGACCAGGTCGATCCGGAAGTCGACCAGTTGCTCGAGGCCGAACCCGGAGTCGGCGGCGGCCTTGCCCGACGGCGTCTTGCTGCGCGTGCGGGTGGTCAGCTTCAGCCCCACCGCCTTGCGCCCCGCCCAGGACGGCAGCCGCACGCCGAAGCCGGCGGCCTGCAGCAGCGGGGCGGCCTGCCGGAGGAAGTCGTGGGCCTCCCCGGTGTCCAGCGCCATGGCCGCGGGCTGGGCATCCATCAGCGCCTCGTGCAACGCGGGGAACAGCCGGACCGCGCGGCCGAGCCCGGCGAGCAGCGTCTCGTCGGGATTGGCCGGCAGCCCGGGCATGCGGGCGCCGGACCAGAGGTCGCCGGCGGGCAGATAGAGGCTCGGATCGTCGGCCGACTGCAGGGCGAAATCCAGCGCCCAGTCGTCGGTGCCCGGCGCGGGCTCGGCCAGCCGGAAACTTACCCGGATCGGCCCGTTGGCGTCGTGGGCCGACCGCAGCCAGCCGACCAGCGGGCGGGCCAGCTCGGCGACCTCGGCGGCCTTCGCACCCGGCAGCGTGGGATCCGCGCCGGTGAGCGAGAAGAGCCACCGCTCGGCCAGCGCCGTCTTCGGCCCCGGCCGCATCCCCAGCAGCATCCGCTCGGGCATCAGCGACCGGGCCGCGGCATCGACGAGAACCTCAAGCGCGTCCCGCAACGTCCGCCCGACGCTCCCGGCGGGGGCGGAGGCGTTCTCCTGGTCGGCCGGCGGGTCTGCCGATCCGCCGGCGGTGGCTGAGCGGGTGACCGGGGGCATGGCCGCCGCGAAGTCGCGGTAGCTCGCCGCGTCCGCGCCGGTGAGCACCGGCCGCCACCGCCCGGCCGGCGTTCCCGACTCCACCACCAGCTGCGGCAGCATCCGGCCGCGCCGGGCCAGGTCGCAGGCGTGCCCGGCCAGCACACACAGATAGCGCAGCGAGGCCGCCGCGAGCCACGGCCCGTCGGGATCCGGGTCGGCGAGCGCGCCGAGCGCCACCAGGGCCTGCTCGCCGGGCAGCAGCAGCGCCGGCGTCTCCCAGGCCGCGAGCCGCAGGCCTCGACCCGGTGCCTCGCTGCCGGCCTCCGGTGACGGCAGCGGACCCTTGGCCGTGCCCGGCAGCTGCAGGGCCAGCTCCGTCTCGGCGGCCTTGGCCAGCGCGTCGCGGACGTCATCCGACGACCCGGTCAGCGCCGCTGCCAGCGCGCCGGCCGGCACCGCGAACGGATGCGGCCGGCGGCGAGCCCGGGAAGAGGTGGTCAGTGGGAGCGCGGGATCCTCGGCCCAGAGCGCGAGCCTCCCGGGCGCCGACTCACCGGCGATCCACACCCCATGCACGACGAGCACTGCGACTCCGCTTCCGATCGACCTGTCGAGATTAACGACTGAGCACGCCTGTGGCTCATGAGGCGGCCCACTCGACCAACTCGTACGAGATGCCGTTGGGATCCTCGACCATGAACAGGCGCTCGCCCCAGGGCTCCTCGCGCAGCGGGAGGGTGATCGGCACGCCCTCCGCACGCAACCTTTCCTGCTCGGCCTCGAGATCCTCCACCACGAAGGCCACGATCACGCCCGCGGCCCGCTGGTCGCGCAGCGGCTCGGGCAGCACCTCGATGCCCCGGCGGAGGAAGACCACGTCCACCGCGCCGTCGTCGCGGCCCAGGGAGGCGAATCCGTCGGCTGCCATCCGCTCGACGAAGCCGAAGTGGGTGGCGAGAAACTTGCTCGAGGCGGGAACGTCGTCGACGGTGAGTGAGACGGCAGAGGACGAGACTCGCACGGTTGCCCCCAAGGTCGCTTAGTTGGACGCCGTATAAGATACACCGTACAAGAAAGGGGTGCCACCCTGTGGCCGAGGCGCGACGCACCATCGACCTGCTCTGGCTCGATG
>Ga0307516_10003187_pt1 | contig 21333 bp, 16 predicted proteins | sample 19_EM_MG_FD_203310 | JGI IMG/M metagenome (GOLD analysis project Ga0307516, IMG submission 203310) | Populus trichocarpa ectomycorrhiza microbial communities from riparian zone in the Pacific Northwest, United States - 19_EM | ecosystem: Host-associated > Plants > Roots > Unclassified | place... | reverse complement strand
TCGGGCTACCGTACCAGCGCATTGACGCCGGGCGGCATTTCGGTGTCGTCAACACGCCCGGCTTTCGCCGGCTCAACCCCAATGGGCTGGTGCCCACGATCGATGACGAGGGCTACGTGCTCTGGGAGTCGAATGCCATCCTGCGCTACCTTGCCGCCAAGCATGCGCCGGGCACCCTGTGGCCGGTGGAAGCGAGGGCGCGGGCCGACGCTGACCGCTGGATGGACTGGGCCAACTCCACCTTGTGGCCCACCCTGGTACCGCTCTTCAGGGCCTTCATGCGCACGCTCGAGGCACAGCGTGATGCCGCGGCCATCGAGGTGGCCCGGCGGGAGAGCATCAAGGTGCTGGAGATCCTGGATGCCCACCTCGCCTCCGGCGGCTTCGTCGGCGGGGCGGCGTTCACCATGGGCGACATCGCCGTGGGCTGCGCGGTATGGCGCTGGATGGCCCTGCCGGTGGAGCGCCCGGCGCTGGGTCACCTGCAGCGCTGGTTCGAGCGGCTGGCCGAGCGCGAGGCCTACCGCAAGGTGGTCATGCAGCCGCTGATCTAGTGCAGTGTTCGACGCTAGCCTTTGACCCGCGGCAGGTACGCGATGGCGTCGACCTCCACCTTCGCATCCACCATCAGCCGTGCCTCGGTGGTGGAGCGTGCCGGCTTGCCGTTCGGGAAGTAGCCCATGTAGATGCGGTTGAAGGCGCCGAAGTCGCGCGCGTCCTGCAGCCAGCAGGTGCACTTGCACACGTCATCGAAGCCGGCCCCGGCCAGGGCCAGCGCGCTCTTGAGATTCTCCATCACCTGGCGCGTCTGCGCCTCGATGCCGCCCGCGACGATCTCGCCCTCCGCGTTCACCGGCACCTGGCCGGAGACATAGATGAAGTCGCCGGCCCGCACGGCGGGTGAAAAAGGGCGTGCCTGGCGGTCGGACGCAACGGGCGGAACGCCCAGGTAGTCGAGGGGCATGGAGGATCTCCGGCAAAGGTAGGCGTGAAAGTGTATTTCACACAAACAGCCAAACTCCGGGAAAACTCTGGCATGACACCTGCGTGGCATCGCTGTAGTGTCGCCAACCTGAAAAATACTTTCACAGTTCCTGTGCAACCTGCCCCGGTAGAGACCACGATGCCGCTCCCCGCCCCCCATGGCCGCCGCCCCCTGGTGCGCGCGGCAATCGCCTTCGGCCTTGCTCTGCTGGCCACACCTGCCGCCTTGCAGGCCCAAGCACAAGCACAAGGCACGCGCAACTTCGCCACCCTGGCAATGGTGGCCGAACCGCAGACCCTGGACCCCATGGCTTCCACCGCCGACCTGGTGGGAACCATCATGCAGCACGTGTTCGAGACGCTCTACACCTTCGACGCCAAGTGGAACGTGGTGCCCATGTTGGCCGAAGCGCTGCCCAAGGTCTCGGCCGACGGCAAGACCTACACCCTCACCCTGCGCCGCGGCGTGATGCTGCACAGCGGGCGCGAACTGAATGCCGAGGACGTGGTGGCCAGCCTGCAGCGCTGGATGGAGCAGGCGCCCCGCGGCAAGGCCGTGGCCCGCGAGGTAGACAGCCTCAAGGCCCACGGCACCCAGGGCATCGAGATCGTGCTCAAGCAGCCTTATGCGCCGCTGCTGGCCCAACTGGCCCTCCCCAGCGGCATGGCGGCCATCATGGCCAAGGAGGCCATCGCCACGCCGTTGGCCAGCTTCGTGGGCACGGGGCCATACCGGTTCAAGGAACGCAAGCCCGATGCCTACGTGCTGCTCACGCGCTTCGAGGCCTACAGCCCGCGCAAGGAAGCGCCCAACGGGTATGGCGGCAAGCGTGAGGCGGCTATTGCCGAACTGCGCTTTGTGCCCGTGCCCAACGCCAACACGCGGGTCGAAGGCGCGCTGGCCGGCCAGTACGACTATGCCGACCTGCTGCCGGTGGAAGCGCTGACGCGGCTGGAGCAAAGCGGCGGCAAGACGGTGCCCATCCTCACGCCCTCGTTCGGCTTTCCGTACCTGGTGTTCAACACCAAGGAAGGCGTGCTCGCGAACCAACTCCTGCGCCAGGCTCTGCAGACGGCCATTGGCGAGGGCGAAATGCTCGCCGCCGGCTTTGGCGACACGCGCTTCTTCACCGCCGAGGGCAACCACTTCCCCAAGGGCTCACCGTTCTATTCCACCGCCGGCACGGAGCGCTACAACCAGCGCAATGCCAAGCTGGCCAAGGAGGCTGCCGACAAAGCCGGCTACAAGGGTGAACCGATCCGCGTGCTGACCAGCCGCCAGTACGACTTCCACTACAACATGGCGCTGCTGATGGCCGAGCAGCTCAAGCGCGCCGGCTTCAAGGCCGAACTGAACGTGGTGGACTGGGCGACGCTGGTGCAGCGTCGCAATGACTCCAAGCTGTGGGACGTCTACGTCACCCACAGCGGCCAGTTCCCCGAGCCCATGCTCTCGCCGCCGCAGCTGGGCGACGGGGCACCCGGCGGGTGGGCCACGCCGGCCAAGCAGGCGGCGCTGGCCGCCTTCAACCATGAACCGGATGTCGCCAAGCGCGGCGCGCTGTGGGGTCGGGTGCAGCAGGTGGTGTATGACGAAGTGCCCTACATCCACGTGGGCAAGTTCAACGGCTTGTCGGCCCGCAGCCCGGCCTTGCAGAACTACCAGCCCGCCACCTGGCCGTTCTTCTGGAACGCCACCGTCAAGTAAGGGATGCCCACGTTGAGCGCGTTCCGGTTCATCGCGTCCAAGGCGGCCGGCATGCTGGCCGTGCTGGCCATCGTGGCGGTGCTGGTGTTCGTGCTCACGCGTGCGGCCTCCGGCGACCCGGTCTCGGTGCTGTTGGGCGACCAGGCCACTGCGGCCGACATCGAACGTGTGAAGCGCGACTACGGCCTGGACCAGCCGCTGCCGGTGCAGTTTGGCTACTGGCTGCGCGAGGTGGCGCGCGGCAACCTGGGCCAGTCGATCTTCCTGCAGCGCCCCGTGACGCAGGCCCTGGCCGAACGCGCCGAGCCCACCGCCTTGCTGGCGCTGATGGCGCTGGCCATTGCCGCGGCCATCGGCGTTCCTTGCGGCATCGTCTCTGCCGTGGTCCGCGGCCGTGTGCTGGACCAGGTCTTCACCGGCGTGGCGATGCTGGGCGCCAGCATTCCGAGCTTCTGGCTGGGCCTGGTGCTGATGCAGGCCTTCGCGGTGTCGCTGGGCTGGTTTCCGGTGTCCGGCTACGGCGCGCCCGGGGCGCCGCTGGCCGAGCGGCTGCACGCGCTGGTGCTGCCGGCCACCGTGCTGGGTTTGTTGAACTCGGCGCTCATCACCCGCTTCACGCGCGCCTCGATGCTGGACGTGCTGGGCGAAGACTACGTGCGCACCGCCCGCTCCAAAGGCCTGGCCGAGCACACGGTGGTGCTCAAGCATGCGCTGCGCAATGCCCTCGTGCCCATCCTCACGGTGCTGGGCCTCACGGTGGCGCTGATGATCGGCGGCGCCGTGGTCACCGAGACGGTGTTCGGCTTGCCGGGCGTGGGCAACCTGGTGGTCAGCGCGGTGCTGCGGCGAGACTACCCGGTGATCCAGGGTGCGCTGCTGGTCATCGCCGCCCTATATGTGCTCATCAACTTCGCCATCGACCTGTTGTATGCCGTGGTCGACCCGCGTGTGAAAGCCTGACGATGCCGCTGCCCCGTGCGATCCGCCAGCTGATGCACCGTCGCATCGTGCTCGTGGCCGCCGGCGTGCTGGGCGTGATCGCGGTGCTGGCCCTGGCGGCCCCTTGGGTCACTGCGTTCGACCCCCACGACACCGCAGTGCTTCAGCGCCTGAAAAGCCCCACCGCCGAACACTTGCTGGGCACGGATGAACTGGGGCGCGACCTGTTCAGCCGTATCGTCTTCGGCGCGCGCTATTCGCTGGCCATTGCTGCTTTCACGGCCCTGGGCGCGGTGGTGTGCGGCACGGCGCTGGGCCTGGCGGCGGGCTTCTTCCGCCGGCTCGACGCGCCGCTGATGCGCGTGGTCGACGCCATGATGTCGCTGCCCGACATCCTGCTCGCCATTGCGCTGGTGGCCATCCTGGGCCCCTCGCTGGCCAACGTGGTGCTGGCGCTGGTGCTGGTGTACACGCCGCGCGTGGCCCGCGTGGTGCGGGCCTCCACGCTGGTGCTGCGCGAGCTGCTGTTCATCGAGGCCGTGCGGGCCCTGGGCGTGCGTACCTCGCGCATCCTGTGGCGGCACATCCTGCCCCACCTGATGTCGCCCATCCTCGTGCAACTGAGCTTCATCTTTGCCTATGCGATTTTGGCCGAGGCGGGCCTGTCGTTCCTGGGTGTGGGCGTGTCGCCCGACACCCCCACCTGGGGCACCATGGTGGCCGGCAGCCAGCCGTATGCGCACCAGGCCTTCTGGGTGGTGCTGTTCCCGGGCCTGGCCATCATCTTCACCGCGCTGTCGCTGCAACTGCTGGGTGATGGCGTGCGCGACCTGCTCGATCCCAAGCTCAAGAAAGTGGGTTGAAATGAGCCTGCCCAGACTGACCGTGCGCAACCTGTCCACCTCGTTCCCCACCGAGGACGGCCTGGTGCGCTCGGTGGCCGACGTGAGCTTCACCATCGCGCCGGGCAAGACCACCGCGCTGGTGGGCGAATCGGGCTCGGGCAAGTCGGTCACCAGCCTGACGCTGATGCGCCTGCTGCCCAAGACCGCCCAGGCGCAGGTCAGCGGCGAGGCCGCCTTCGTCACACGCGAAGGCCGCACGGTGGACCTGCTGCAGCTGCACGAAGCCAGCATGCGGCGCCTGCGCGGCAACCAGGTGTCCATGATCTTCCAGGAGCCCATGACGAGCCTGAACCCGGTGCTCACCATCGGCGAGCAGATCGCCGAGGGCGTGCGGCTGCACCTGGGCCTGGGCCGCGCGGCTGCGCTGGCGCATGCCCGGCGCATGCTCGACCTGGTGGAGATCCCCGCTGCCGCCCAGCGCGTGCACGAGTACCCGCACCAGCTCTCCGGCGGCATGCGCCAGCGCGTGATGATCGCGCTCGCCATGGCCTGCGAGCCCACGCTGCTGATCGCGGATGAGCCCACCACTGCGCTCGACGTCACAATCCAGGCGCAGATCCTGGCGCTGATGCGCCGCCTGCAGGCCGAGACCGGCATGAGCCTGCTGTTCATCACCCACAACCTGGGCGTCGTGGCGCACCACGCCGACGACGTGGTGGTGCTGTATGCCGGCCGGGTGGTGGAGAGTGCGCCCGTGCGGGACTTGTTTGCCGAGCCGTGGCATCCCTACACCCAGGGCCTGCTGGCTTGCCTGCCGGGCCAGGCGCGGCGGGCTGGCCAGCCCAAACCCCGCCGCTTGTTTGCCATCCGCGGCCAGGTGTCCAGCCCGCTGTCGCCCCCGCCCGGCTGCGCCTTCGAGCCGCGCTGCAACCATGCCGAGGCCGCCTGCCGGGGGGCCATGCCGGCGCTGGTGCCAGCACCGGCGCCGGCAGGCAACGAACGCCAGGCGCGCTGCGTGCGGGCCGTGGCCAAGCTGCAGCAAGCCGCATTGGCCCGCGGGGTGGCTCCCCGGGCAAAACCCGCTGTGTGGAGCGCGAAGGTGCCCCGATGAACACCGCGCCGCCGCTGATCGAAGTCCGCCACCTCAAAACCTACTTCGGCAAGCCCGACCGCCCGGTGCGCGCCGTCGACGGTGTCTCCTTCACCATCCAGGCCGGCGAGACGCTGGGCCTGGTGGGGGAATCAGGTTCCGGCAAAAGCACCATCGGCCGCAGCGTGCTGCGCCTGGTGGAGCGCACCGCCGGCCAGGTGCTGTACCGCGGCCAGGACCTGGGTGCCCTGCGCGCCGAGCCCATGCGCCGGCTGCGCAGCAAGCTGCAGATCATCTTTCAAGACCCCTACGCCAGCCTCAACCCGAAGATGCGCATCTCGGCCGTGCTGGCGGAAGCGCTCGCCACGCACGGCCTGGCCACCGGCCCGGGCGAGCGCGACACACGCATCGCCGAGCTGCTGGAGCTGGTGGGCCTGCGCCCGGAGCATGCCAGGCGCTTTCCGCACGAGTTCTCCGGCGGCCAGCGCCAGCGCATCGGCATTGCCCGTGCGCTGGCGGTGGAGCCTGAATTCATCGTCGCCGACGAGCCGCTCTCGGCGCTGGACGTGTCCATCCAGTCGCAGGTGATCAACCTGCTGGCCGACCTGCGCGAGCGCCTCGGCCTGACCCTGCTCTTCATCTCGCACGACCTCGACGTGGTGGAATACCTGTGCGACCGTGTGGTCGTGCTCTATCTCGGCAAGGTGATGGAGGTGGCGCGCACCGATGAGTTGTTCGAACACGCCTTGCATCCCTACACGCGGGCGCTGCTGGCCGCGCGCCCCGTGCCCGACCCGAACGTGAAGACCCGGCACGCGGCCCTGACCGGCGACATCCCCAGCCCCATGGACCCGCCCTCGGGCTGCGTGTTCCGCACCCGCTGCCCATATGCCATCGATGCCTGCGCACAGCAGGTGCCGAGCCTGGACGAGGTGGCGCCCGGCCGCTGGCTGGCCTGCATCCGACGAGACGCGATCCTGATGAAAGCCCCGGCATGAACACCGATCCCCTGCTCACCCCCGGACTGAAGGGCTTCCCGCATCGCCAAGCCCCGCTGTGGCGCAGCCAGGTGGCAGGCACCGGCTGGCACGTGCTGGCCGGTGACCTGCCCCTGCCCATTGCCCTGCTCAAGCGCGAGGCGCTGGAGCACAACCTGGCGTGGATGCAGAACCAGGTGCGCACCTGGGGCATCGACCTGGCGCCACACGGCAAGACCACCATGTCGCCGCAGATCTTCCGGCGCCAGCTCGATGCCGGGGCCTGGGGGCTGACCTTTGCCACCGTGACGCAGCTGGCGGTGGGCGTGGCCGCCGGTGCGCGCCGCACGCTGATTGCCAACCAGGTGATCCAGGACACCGACTTCGCCGCCATCCAGGCGCTGTGCGCCGAATACGCCGGCCTGCGCATCGTCTTCCTGGTCGATTCGCTGGCGCAGCTGGCACTCATCGAGGCCTGGTTCGCCAGCCATTCGCACAGCCAGCCGTTCGAGGTGATGCTGGAGATCGGCGTGGCCGGCGGCCGCACCGGCTGCCGCAGCCACGACGAAGCCGCCGTGCTTGCACGGGCCTTGCATGCCAGCGCGGCGGTCAGGCTGGTGGGCATCGAGTGCTACGAAGGCCTGGGCGCCAAAGGCAGCACGCCACAGGATGTGGCCTACGTCCAGGCGTTGATGGACCGGGTGGAAGCCATTGCCCGCCTGGCCGACGCCGAGGCGCTGTTCGACGCCGACGAGGTGCTGGTTTCTGCCGGTGGCTCGGCCCTCTTCGACCTCGTGGCCGGGCGGTTGAAGCCCTCCCTGACGCGGCCGGTGCGCGGGCTGCTGCGCTCGGGCTGCTACGTCACGCACGACCACGGCTTCTACCGCCGCATGGTCAGCGTCGTGGAGCAGCGCTGCGGCTGTGCCGACACGCTGCGGCCGGCCATGGAGGTATGGGCGGCGGTGCAGTCGCGGCCCGAGCCGGGGCTGGCCATCCTGGGCGTGGGCAAACGCGACATCTCCTTCGACCTCGACCTGCCGGTGCCCATGGCCTGGGCACCGCGCCACGCGCTCGTGCCCAGCCCCGTGCCCGCAAGCTGGAAGATCACCGGCCTGAACGATCAGCATGCCTACCTGCGCTGGGACGCCGCCGACGAACCCGCAGCCCCCGTGGTGGGCGACCGCGTGGGCCTGGGCATTTCGCACCCCTGCACCACCTTCGACAAATGGCAATGGATGCCGGTGGTCGAGAACGACTACCGCGTCAGCGACGCAGTGACGCTGCACTTCTAACCGCATGAACCACCCCTTGCTGAACCGCGTGGCCGAGATCCGTGCCCATGCACCTAGCACGCGCCGCGCCATCCTCGATTGCATCCTGGAAGACCCCGACCGCGTGCTCGAAGAAAGCTTCGAACAACTGGCCGCACGCTCCGGCAGCTCGGTGCCCACCATCATGCGCACCTGCCGCGACCTGGGCTTTGCCGGCCTGCGCGAGTTCAAGCTCGCGCTGGCGCAGGAGCTTGCCCTGGGCGGCTCGCCGCTGCACCGGCGCGTCAACATCGAGGACGCCGCCGCCGACGTGGTGGCCAAGATCGCCCGCAGCGCGGCCGCCTCGGTGGCCGGGGTGCGCAACCAGCTCGACCTGCCTACCTTGGCCGCCGCGGTGGACGCCATCGCCGCGGCCCCGCACATCGACATCGTCGGCGCCGGCAACACCTCGTGGTTCATGGCCTCGGACCTGCAGGCCCGGCTGTTCCGGCTCGGCTTGTCGGCCAACGCCTGGTCCGACTACCACCTGCAGCAGGTGGCGGCCGGGGCGCAAAAACCGGGCGGTGTGGTCATCGCCATCACCCACGTGGGCGGCATGCCCTCGCTGCTGGATGCCGTGGACATCGCACGGGCCCAGGGCGCCAAGCTGGTGGCCATCACGCGCCCGGGCACGCCGCTGGCCGAACGCGCGGATTGGCTGCTGGGCTTGTCGGTGCCCGACGACGCGGTGATGCACGTGGGCATCGATGCCTACCTGGTGCACCTGACCTTGATCGAGATCCTCACCGTGCTGGTGGCGCAGCGCGTGGGTGACCCCGCAGTGCAGCGGCTGCGCAGCGTGCGCGCGGCCTTGCAGCGCCATGGCATCGACGTGCACACCCATCCGCTGCAAAGCTGGGACGGCGGCGGCGTGACGCATGGCTGAGCGTCAGTATTCGGCCGAGCGCGCCACCCTGTTCGAAGGCGGCCTGATCGTCGACGGCAGCGGCGGCCCCTCATGGCCTGGCGACGTGCTGGTGCTCGGCGACCGCATCGCAAGCCTGGGCACGGGCCTGCGAGAGCGCCTGCCCGAGGGCGTGTCGATCGAGCACGTGGACGTGGTCGTCTGCGCCGGCCAGGTGGTGGCCCCCGGCTTCATCGACGCCCACACGCACGACGACGCCATCGTGCTGCGCCAGCCGGCCTACCTGGCCAAGCTCTCGCAAGGCATCACGACCGTGGTCACCGGCAACTGCGGCATCTCGCTCGCGCCGTTCAGCACGGCAGCCGCCGGGCCACCGCTCATGCTGCTGGGGGCGGACTCGTTCCGCTACCCCACCATGGCGGCCTACCACGAGGCCGTGCAAGCCGCGCAACCTGCCCTCAACGTGGCCGCGCTGGTGGGCCACACCACCTTGCGTTACGCCGTGATGAGCGACCTCACGCAGGCCGCCACCGCCGCCGAGCGCGAACGCATGGCCGCGCTGCTGGACGCCTGCATGGCCGAGGGCGCGCACGGCCTGTCCTCCGGCCTGTTCTACGAAGAGGCCTTTCCTGCGCCGGCCGATGAGGTGACCGCGCTGGCCCGCGTGGTGGCCCGCCATGGCGGCATCTACGCCACGCACTTGCGCAGCGAGATGCAGGCCATCCTGGAGGCCATGCTGGAAGCGGGTGACTGCGCCTTTGCGGCCGGCGTGCCGCTGGTGCTGTCCCACCACAAGTGCGCCGGCCCCACGCAATGGGGCCGCACGGCTGAGACGCTGGCCCTGGTGGACGAGCTGGCGCTGCGCCAGCCCATCGCGCTCGACGTCTACCCCTACGTGGCCGGTTCCACGGTGCTGCGCGAAGACCTGGTGGATGGCGTCATCGACGTGCTGCTGACCTGGAGCGACACGCACCCGGAATGCACGGGCCGCCTGCTGTCCGACGTGGCGGCCGAATGGGGCACGGACCAGAAAAGCGCCTGCCGCCGCCTGCAGCCGGGCGGTGCGTGCTACTTTCAAATGAATGAGGACGACGTGGCGCGCGTCATTGCACACCCGCGCTCCATGATCGGTTCCGACGGCCTGCCGCACGACCGCCACCCGCACCCGCGGCTGTGGGGCGCCTTCCCGCGCGTGCTGGCGCGCTACTGGCGCGAGCGGCGGCTCTTCACGCTCGAACAAGCTGTATACAAAATGAGCGGCCTGACGGCCAAGACCTTTCGTATTCAAGGACGCGGCCTGCTGCGCCCGGGCTTGTATGCCGACATCGTGGTGTTCGATCCACGCCGCATTGCCGACACAGCCACTTATGATCACCCCGTCAACACCAGCATGGGCGTGGTCGCGGTCTATGTGAACGGGCAGCGCGCCTATGCCGAGGCCGAAGGCCCCAGGGTGCAGGCACGTGCCGGCCGCATGCTGGTGCGCGGTCAAGTGCCGAAGGAACTCTGATAAAGAAAAACATGGCCCGGCTTTTGCCTGCCTGCGGGTCAGCGGCCCGTCCAGGACTGCGAAACTCCGCGTATTGATCGAAAGGAACGCATGATTCAATTGATCGACAAAGTGGATTGCGATGCGCTTCAGAAGTCCATTGTCAAGCCCGAAGCCATCAAACGAGCGGTGCTGGTCCAGGATGCCGGCGCCAAGGACGACCTGTTTGCCTTGCTGATGGTGTGCGACAAGCGCGCCGTGCTGGTGGCCCAGGGCGTGATGAGCCTGCATGCCGTGACCGTGAGCAGCACGCTCAAGATGCAAGCCTTCCGCACGATGCTGGACAAGTTCGACGTGCGCGCCAAGGAACTGCGGTTTTGTACCCCGGGGATCTACAAGGCCAAGTCGCTGGACACGGCCGAACGCTTTGACCCTGAATGGTTCGTGAAGCCGACTTTTGTCGAGCTTGTGGCAAAGTTTTCCGCATGGAGGGCGGGTCGCGCCGTCTGGTGAGCTTGCGTGGTGTGCCTGCAAGCGGGGGCTGCCTGCCGCAGGGTCTGCGGCAGGCAGCGGTTTCAGCGCACGTCCACTTCGATCACCCGCTCTTGCACGGCGGTTGGCTCCCAGCGCCGCTTCAGCACGAAGTGCAGTTCCAGCCGGCCGGGACTGTGCGCCTGGCAGGTGAACACCTGGGTCCCGCCGTCGCCGGGTTGAGCCGCAGGCTTCTGCTCAAAGCGCGTGGCCAGCAGCCGCACGCCTTGCGGCGGCGGCAGCAGTTCCCACAGGTAGCCGGTACCGGGCGCGGAGCCCAGTTCCAGGTCGAAGGACGTGTCGACGGCGACGGTCACCATGATGTGGTGCTCAGGCGCAGCACTTCAGACGTACCACTTGTGATACATCGCCGAGTCCGTGCCCTCCACAAAGCAGTCGAGCCGGCCCGATGCCCATGAGCTGACGCCGACACCAGAGGACAGCACGCCGCCCAGGTCTTCTTCGCCGCTCCACGCCGAGCCGTTCCACCACTTGTGCATCATGTGGAAGTTGACGCCCGGGTAGAACACATCGATGCGGTTCGGCCCCCACGACACGGCACCCGGCTCCGCGGCCACGTAGCCGGCCAGGCTCTCCCAGTTGCTCCAGGCCGTGCCGTTCCACCACTTGTGGTAGAGCTTGCTGTCGGTGCCCTTGACGAAGCAGTCCAGCCGGTTGGCGCTCCACGACGAGACCGCCGGGCCGGAATCCAGCACGCCGCCCAGGTTCTCCCAGCCGCCCCAGTTGGTGCCGTTCCACCATAGGTGGTACATGGCCGAGTCCATGCCGCGCGCGAACACGTCGATGCGGTTGGGCCCCCAGGACACCGCGCAGGGTTCGGAGGACAACTGGCCGCCCAGGCTTTCCCAGTTGCTCCAGCCACCCTGGTACCACTTGTGGTACAGCCGGTGGTCGGTGCCCACGGCAAAGATGTCCAGCCGACCCGCGGCCCATGAGCAGATGGCCGGCGCGCCTTGGATGGTGCCGCCCAGGCTTTCCCAGCCCAGCCAATTGGAGCCGTCCCACCAGCGGTGGTACACCGCCGAGTCGGTGCCGCGGGCCACCACGTCGATGCGGTTGGCCGCCCACGAGGTGGCGCTGGGCTTGGAGGTGATGGTGCCGCCCAGGCTTTCATAGCCATGCCAGGCATGCGCCGCGGCCGGCAGCACCACGCCTTGCGCGGTCTCGAACGGGTAGGTGTCGAAGTTGCACTGGCCGTAGGCGATCTTGAAGAAGCCGGCCATGCCGAAGCTGGTATTCCAGGAGTTCTTGCAGATCCAGCATTGTTCGGCTTCGGAATAGCCGATGACCTCCACGCAATGCCCGCCGACCTTGGCACCGGTCACGTGGTGGTACACGCCGTTGCTATAGGAGAAGAAGTCGTCGTACACGTCGAACGAGGCCGCGCAGGGGCCTACGTTGCTGAGGTAGTTCTTGCGGTCGACCTGGCTGTTGAGGCTGCCGTGCGAGCTGACCTTCACCACCGCGGCATTGCGGTTGGGGATGTCGCCCGCGTGCGGGATCCAGTAGTGCGGCGGATTCGGGTCCACATGCGGCGGGCTCTCGAACGCCGACATGTACGGGAACAACCCGTCCGGCACCACGCCGCGCACCTTGATCTGCTCCAGGCAGTCGTTGGCATTCCAGCCACTGCAGCTGGCGCCGTGCGATGAGCCGAAATGCGAGTCGGCTTCCGAGAGGTCGAGCAACTGGCCCTTCTCGATGGAGGCCATCGATTCCACCAGGGCCGTGCAGCAGAACGACACGCAGGAGCCGCATTGCTTCTGGTCCTTCACGGCAGTGACATGGTTGCCATTGCGGCTTCGCCAGTCCACCGCGGGTGCGAAGGCCGGTGCCGCGGCCGCGGCGGCTGCCGCGAGCGGCTTGCCGGCGGCCACGGCCGCGGCGGCATCGACGTAATGCTTCGGGAACACCACACCGAGCAGGGCCTTCTTCTGGTCGTCGGACAGAAGGGACTGGGGCGTCTGGATGGCGGTCCAGCGCGCTTTGGATTGGCTCAGGCTTGCTGTCAATGCCTTGATGTCGACCATGGGCATGGTGAGTCGCTCCTAAGTTTTGAATGAGGCACGGCGCCGGAGTGACCCCCGGTACGGCCTCATGAGTTTGAACACAAATTGGGTTCCATTGCCGCTCCCCCAATCGGTCTGAATGCGGTTCGACATCGGCCGTCGCCGTGGCGCCTGCGATGCACGCAAGGCCGCCTCTCGCCCGCCTTGGCCGGCAGGTCGGGGTCATCGCATTTGCTGCCGGTTGTCTCGTCCGCAGCGGGGTGCAGTAGACCCCATCCGGCTTGCTTGCGCCAGCGAAGATTGCAGGCCTTGCCGTCAGCGTGCCAGCGCCTGTTGCACGCGTTCGGCCTCGGCACGCAACTGCGCGGCAATGTCCTCGGCCAGGTCCAGCCGGCGCAGCAGCCAGGGGCTCAGGTCGTCCACGAAAGGATCCGGCAAGCTCGTCGTCAGGGGTGAAGCTTGCGTGGGCAGCCGGTCTCTCTGCGTTGCCGATGGACCACTCAGCAGCAAGGCCTCCAGCGTGTCGGCGGCTTGCTGCATGGGCGCCTGGATCTGCCCAGCCTGCAGGCGGCCGCGCTGGCGCAGCAGCATGGTCTTCACGGCAGTGAGCTGGCCCAGCAACTGGTAGGAATAGGCCAGCAGGCGCCCCAGCGGCTCCAGCGGCGGCCGCACCGCACGCGGCTCCACCAGCGAGCGCTGCGTGGCCTGCACCAGGGCCGACAAGCTGTCGAACGCCTCGCGCCGGGCCAGCCGCCACAGCAGCTCGGGTTCGTTGTCCACCGCTCGCAGTTGGCCCAGGCCCAGCGCCACGCGGGCATGGCGGGCCTGCGCGGCCAGCACCCGCGTCACCAGGGCTGGGATCTGCATGCGCTCCCATGAAGGCAGCACATAGCTGAAGGCCCAGGCCAGCGCCGTGCCGATCAAGGTGTCGGCCAGGCGTTCAAGCAGGTCCACGGCCGGGTTCGTGCCGGTGCTGAGCTGATGCGCCTGCACCAGCGCCAGCACCGTGACCGCCACCGCCGTGACCAGGTAGCGCCGGATGGCAAACGCATGCGCCACCCCCTGGGCCAGCGTCACGATGAGCAGCATCAACAGTGGCGCTACCTGCGCGCTCAGCAGTCCCCACGCCAGCAGGCCGCCGACCAGGGTGCCGGCCACGCGGGCGTTGCGCCGCTCGACCGTCTGCGCCAGGCTGCCGCGCAGCACCACCGTGATGGTCAGCAGGATCCAGTAGTCGTGCGTGCCCCAGGGCAGCGCGACCGAGAGTGCATAGCCGGTACCGATGGCCAACGCCGCGCGGATGGCATGGCGCAAGGTGGGTGCGTCGCGGCGCCACAAGGCCGCAAAGGTCGGCCACGACCAGGTGGTGGGGCTCACGAACATCTGCCAGCTCGTGCGCACGATGGCCAGGTCGGGCTCGGCCTCCCCGCGTGCCAACGCCACCATGCGGACCATCTCGTCATGCAGGTGGCCCACGCGGTGGGTCATGGCGCGGGCCAGCACGGCGGGCGATGGCGCTGCCTCGCTGCCCATGGCGGCTTCATCCGCCCCCGGCAGCACGGCAAGCGCCGGACGGCGCAGTGTGGGCGGCGCCGGCTCGCGGCCCAGCAGCAGCGCGTCGCACAGGAGTTCGATCTCGTCGGCCAGCCCTTCCAGCTCCACGCGCAGCGCCCCCAGCACCGGGGCCTGGCCCGGCTGGGCCAGCAGCGTGTCCAGGTCCAGCTCGCAGGCCAGCAGGTGGTCGCGCATCTCCAGCACCAGCACCAGCATGCCGGCCAGGCGTTGCCGCTGCGGCGTGCGTGCCGATTCCAGCAGGATGTCGCGGGCCACCTGCAACTGGTCGGCCAGCTCGGCCTGCTGGCGCAGCAGTTGCCCGATCGGCGCGGCCTTGCCCTCGCCTGCCTCGGGCGTGAACTGCCGGGCCTGCGTGCGCATCAGCGCGGCGATGGACAGCAGTGTGTCCACCAGCATCTGCACGCGGTAGCGTGCATTCAGCACCGCGTTCATGACCGTGGCATACACCAGGTACACGGCCGCGCCGGACGCAAAGTACAGGCTGGTGGACAGCACCGTGGCGCCGCCGGAGTGCGCCGGCACCGCCATCGAGAAGATCAGCGCCAGCATCACCGACACCGAGATCGGCAACCCACGCTTGCCCCAGGCCCCGCCCAGGAACGCGCCAAAACTGGCCAGCACCAGCAGCAGCCCCAGTTGCACCGGTTCGGCATGAAGCACCTGCACGGCAAAGAACAGCGGTGGGCCGATCAATGCCGCCGGCAGCAACTGCCAGAACTTGCCGCGCCGCGGTGCCGGCTGGTCGGGCGGGGTGACCACGATCACACCCACCGAGGCAGCCGCCGCGGCGAAGGCACCCAGGAACAGGTGGACGGTGCCGGAGATTAGCAGCAGGCCCAGGGCCGTGGACAGGCCGTTGGTCACGTAGTAGCTCAAGGCCACGCGCAAGGCGGCGCGGGCGCGGCGGCCGGAGAAGCGGGCGACCGGGGGGGAGGCGACGGAGGACATGCGCCAATGTAGCGGGGCCTCAGCCCTCGCCGGGCCGCCCCAAGGGGGCTGATCCCCTTGGGGGATGACACCGGAGGTGTCAAGGGGCCGTCAGGTCAGCCGGACGACGGTTGCCGGGCCGCAGGCTTTGGGATATACCCGGACGCGGCGAGCCTCAACCCCGCAGGAGAGTGCCATGATCGATGCCGACCTGTTGCAGCCCCTGCTGCACGGCCTGGAGCCGGACGAGGACCCGCAGCATCGGCGCCTGCTGCTGGAGGCGCTGACCGCGCTGCCGATGTCGCCGCAGGCCTGGCGCCTGGCGGCCCCCACGGTGAGCCCGGCGGCCTTCATGCTGATGGAGCAGGCTGATCTGGACGGCCCCACCTGCGAGCTGCTGGCGCGCGTGCCGCTGCGCTCGGCGCGCATGGGTTTGCAGCGCGTGGCCGGCGATGCCCTGCATCCGCATGCGCTGGCCGTGGCCACTGCGCTGGCCCAGGTGGGCGACCCAGGCGGGCTGGACACCTTGCTGCAAGCGTTTGCCAAGACCCCAAGCTCAGACCTTGCCGCGGCGCTGGCCGGCTTGCCGCTGGAGGACCTGCCGGTGAATCCGGGGCACCTGGTCCCCGGCTTGGCCCCGGCGGCGGCCGGCGAGGGCCCGGGGGCGGCAGCCATGCGGCAGATGTGGAGCGCCATCGCCCTGGCGCGTTGCGGCGATCTTGAACCGCTGGAGCAACTGTGGGACGGCCTGGTGCGGCCGCCGGCGTTTTTTGCGCGCATGACGCGGCCGGTGCTGTTCCGGGCCCCGCCACCGCTGTTCCATGGCGAGCCGGTGCGCATCGTGGCCGAGCTGGCGCGCGTGCGGCCGCTGGCCGAGCCGCTGCAGCGGTTTCTGCGGGGGCTGAAGGAGCACGACTACGACGACGGCTGGACGCCGCGCCGTGCAGACGTGGACGACGCCCGCCACGCCATGCAGCTGATGGCCGGCCTGACGGGTGCGTTCGGCCCCGAGGGCCACCCCCTGTCGCCGCCCGTGGTGCCTGTCGCCGAGCCCGTGCCGCCGGTTGTGCGGGCCAGTGCCGTGCGCGTGGCCCGGCGCATGATGCACACCCCCTGGCGCGGCCTGGAGCTGGCGCTGGATCCGGCCGAACGGGCCTTGCTGCGCCATGTCCCCGCCGACCTGTCTGCCGAGGTGATCGAGGCCGGCCTGGAGGCCCTGAGCCAGCAGGACCCGTTGATGCTCGGCAAGGCGCCACCTGGAGCCGTGGGCAATGCCATGGTCGACCTGGCCGGCATGCTGCCCACGCAGGTGCCGCTGCGCCTGGCCAGCGTGTTGCAGAGGCCGCACATGGCCAGGCTGCCCACCGAGGCGCTGGCCTGGACACTGGCCCGTGCCGGCGCCGGCACGGCGGTGCTGGCGCTGTCGCCCTACATCGCGGGCAGCAGCGGCCGCGAACGCACCTCGTGGATGACCTGGCTGGCACGCATCGCGGAGCAGGTCGATGCCCCAGCCCCCCTGCACGGGGCCGGTAGCACGCCCGCCCTGCCGCGGATGCCGCAGATCCTGGTCGACGACATCCTGCGCTCCAGCCGGCCGCGGCCCGGGCTGGAGGCCTTTGAGGAGCCGTTCCTGGAGGTTCACCAGGAAGCGCCCACGGCCCAGCCCGCACCCCACTGGCAGATGGCCCAGCCACCCACCTCGCCAAGGTCCCCTGCCCCGCCGGCCACCTGCACCTTGTTCCCGGACATCGCTCCCGATGACTTGCACCCGGTGGCCGGCGCCACGGTCCGCTTCACGGTGGCCCTGGCCCTGCAAGCCGTGGCAGGCACCCAGGGCGCGGTGCAGATCCCGGCGGAGGCCCCCGAAACCCACCACGCGTTGCGGGTCCACCTGCTGTTCGGCAGCCAGCAGGCCTGGAGCACGCTCACCTGTTCCGCGGCGCACGGCACCCATGCAGAAGCCAGCTTCGCGCTGCCGGCCCCCGCGGTGGCCGGCGAACGCGGCCTGGTCCCGGTGCGCGCCAATTTCTATCTGAACCAGCGCTGGTGCGGCGAAGGCCAGCGCCTGCTGGACGTGCGGCGCGATGCCGCCGTGGCGCCCCTGCAGGCCATTCCCCCGCCCGACATCGCCCCCTGGCGCCACGCCTTGACACTGGATCCCGGCGCCTTGCCGCCGGACCTGATCGTGCGCATCCAGAAAGGCACCAGCCCCGGCGAATACCTCTGGTCCTGCCTGAGCCCGCACCTGGACTTCACGCCCCCCGCCACCCCAGGCGATGCCCGCACCGCGTTCGGCCAGGACGCTGCCACCTTCGTGCGCCAGGCCTTTGCACCCATGGCCGGCAGGACCCTCAGCCAGATGGACATTGCCGAGGTCTGCGGCGCGGGCGAGAGCATCTACAACAACACCCCCAGGCATTTCCGCGACAGCTACTGGGCGCTGTGGCGGGCCGCCAAGGATGGCGGCTTCAGCTTCGATTCCATCCAGATCGTCACCGACGAACCTTGCGTGCCGTGGGAACTGATGCGCCTGAGCGACCGGGCCCGCGCGCCGGACGTGGCGCCCGAGTTCCTGGCCATCCGCCACAGCGTGGGTCGCTGGCTGGCCGGTGAATCGTCGGCCATGCCGCAGGTGATCCGCGTGCACAAGCTGGCGGTGGCCGCGTCCGACTACGCCGGCTTGGCCGCGGGCATCAACCCCCTGCCCTGGGCCGCCAAGGAGCGCGACCTGCTGGTGGACACCTACCGCGCCGAGCCCGTGGTCCTGAAGAGCGGCGACATGCTTGCCTTCCTGGAAAGCAGCAATGTGCAGGCCGCCCACTTCGCCTGCCACGGCAAGATGTCCATCAACGACCCCGACGCGTCGCTGCTGGTCATGGAGGACAGCCCCGCCAACCTCAAGCCCAAGCATGTGGCCCGCCGCGAGGTGTGCGACGGCCTGGGCAGCCAGCATCCCCTGATCTTTCTCAACGCCTGCGAGGTGGGCGGTACCGCGGCCGCGTTGTCGCTGGTGGCGGGGTTCCCGGCGGCCTTCCTGTACGCCGGCGCGGCGGCCCTGGTGTCGCCGCTGTGGGCCGTCAACGACGCGCATGCCCACCGCATTGCCGAAGACTTTTACCAGCAGGTGTTCAAGGCCGGCGCCGGCAAGCCGCTGGGGGCGGTGCTGCGCGACCTGCGCCTGCGCTGGAAGGACGAGACCCACCTCACTTTCCTGGCCTACGTGCTGTACGGCGACCCGCTGGCGCGCGTGAGCTACGAGCCCGCCGCCTGAGCGGCACCATCACCCCATGCGTTCCCAGGCCGACGCCTTGCGTCGTCCGCCCCCCGCCGAGTTGACTCAAGGAGACCCGCCATGCAGGAAGACTTTCGCCTGATCGGTGACTTCACGCCGACCGAACTCAACGACAGCGGCATCACGCTGGTGGCGCCCGGCCTGCAAGGCCGGGGCACGTGGCTCTCGCGGCGCGAGACCGGCGAAACCCGCGCCTTCACCGGCGAGCAAGGCACGCTGGACCAGGCCATTGCCGAAAGCGGCGCCGAGGACCGGCACACGCTGGTGCTGGAAGCCCCCACGCCAGCCGCGGTGGGCGGCGGCGTGCGCGGAGGCCCCGGCACGGGCAACGTGGCCGACGACGAACTGCTGCTGCAAGTGCCGCTGGCGCCCGGCGAAGCCGCGGTGGTGATGTACACCGACGAGGCCGGGGTCATCAGCTTCCACTACGGCCAGCCGCTGGCCGCCGCCCTGCCCTCGCGCGCCTTCGGCGCCGGCCAGCAGGTGCAGTTCCGCCTGCGGCTGCGCACGGGCGAGTCGCACGGCACGGGGGAGTCACGCGGTCTGGTCGGCCGCATGGTGGCCAAGGTCATCAAGGTGCTGGTGGTCAAAGTGTTCCCAGACCAGGTGGGCAGCTTCGCGGCCCGCCGCGTGCAGGCCTGGGAGCAGCAATACCGCGCCCAGCAGGGCCTGCACGGCGGCGGCTGGGCCCAACTGCTGGATGCCAGGCCCACGCCGCTGCCAGGCCTTACGCCCCTGGTGGGCCGCCGCTCGCTGCTGCTGATCCACGGCACCACCAGCACCACGGCCGGCGCCTTTGCCGGCATGGCCCGCTCGCCGGCGCTGCTGGACCGCCTGGCCACGCTCTACCAAGGGCGGGTGCTCGGCTTCAACCACCACACCATGAGCGTCTCGGTGGCCGAGAACGTGCGCGAGCTTTACGCGGCACTGTCCGCGGTGTCCGGCGAGTACCACTTCGACGTGATCTGCCACAGCCGCGGCGGCCTGCTGGCCCGCGCGCTGGCGCATCTGGCGGATGAAGACGTGGCCGCCCTGACCGGCAGCGCCTGGCGACGGCCGGCACACGTGAAGCTGCGCATCGGGCGCATCGTCTTCGTGGCCACGCCGAACGCCGGCACAGCGCTGGCCGATCCGCCGCGCATCCCCAGCTTCGTGGAGCGCCTGACCAACTACGTGAACCTGCTGCCCGATGCCGCGCTCACCATCGGGGCGGGCGCGTTGCTGTCACTGGCCGGGGCCGTGGCCGAGGTGGGCTTGCCTCGGTTGCCGGGCCTGGCCGACCAGGCCCCGGGCAGCCCGCTGCAGCGCAAGCTCGCTCCGCCGCAAGGGGGCACCGAGGGCTTCCACGCGTTCTGTGCAAACTACCAGCCGGAGGGCAACCTGGTGAGCGTGATCAAGAACGCCGCGGTGGACCGCATCTTTGCGACCGAACCCAACGACCTGGTAGTGCCCACCGGCGGCGTGGCCTGCACGCCGCACTACGAGTTGCCGGCCGACCGGGTGTTCAGCTTCGAGCCGGGGCGGCATGTGCACCACAGCGCATTCTTTGCGCAGCCGGAGTTTGCGAAGGCGGGGGATTGGCTGGCTGCCGGGCGCTGAGGCGCCTGCGACGGGCCCTCTTGTCCGCGGTGCTGTCGGCACGGCGGACCCGCTGCACCGGATGAGCCTGGTGGGCGCCGTGTCACCGGTGGCTCGTGATCCCGGTGAAGAGCTGCTCGCCGCCGCGGCGGTGAGCTTGCTGGCCCAGCCTGAAGCTGCCGCATGCCTTGCCGGCCCTGGCGGCGCAGCGGCCCTGGTCATCCTGTTTGTGCGAACTGTCGCGCATCTGGCCCAGGGCATGGAGATGCTCGCGCTGCGTGCCGGCGGCGCCGCAGACCGGGCGAAACCGGCCCAGCGTGGCTTCCTTTGGGCATCGGCAAGTTTATGTACTTGACAGTCCAGTATTGTTCGCTACACTTACTGGACTAGCACGTACAGTATATGAAACCACTCACAACGCCTGCCATGCACTGCGGCCCCCACCTCGGCGCCGACGACGGCCGTCGTCGGAGGACCAAGTGATGGATTCAATGCACGATCGCACCAAGGCCACGAGTCGCCGACGCAAAGAGGCGCGGCCTCGAGAACTGCTGGACGCGGCACTCGCGCTATTTGTCGAGAAAGGCTTCGCAGGGGCAACGGCGGAAGACATCGCTGCACGCGCCGGCGTTTCCAAGGGAACGCTTTACGTCTATTTCGCGAGCAAGGAGGACCTGCTCAAGGGGCTGATTGCAGATGGCTTCTCGTTTCATGTCGCCATCGAGGCGCGTGAAACCACCGACGACATGGCGAGCGGCGAGTTGCTGCGCGATGTCCTGACCGCCTGGCAATCAGCGCTGATGGAAGGTGATGCGGGCGGAATACTCAAGCTGGTCTGCACGGAGGTACGCAGCTTTCCGGGACTGGCTGACTTCTGGTCGCGCGACCTGATCGAACCGGTGCGCCGCCTCGTTTCGAAAATTGTCGTGCGAGGCATCAATCGCGGCGAGTTCCGTCGTGTGGATCCGGACGTCGTGGTGCGTGCATTGGTTTCTCCGCTCATCGTCACGTGCTTGCACCGACACGCAATCCACCCCCATGTGACGACTGATTCCGTGACAAGCACTCCTGAGCTGTTCAGCCAGCACTTCGAGTTCGTTCTTGAAGGCCTGATGGAGAGGCCGCCTTAGCAGCCAGGTTCGGTCATTCGCAAATGGGCCAGACATCCAGATTCGGCGTTCAAAGCACGCCTC
>Ga0307516_10003186_pt1 | contig 21340 bp, 21 predicted proteins | sample 19_EM_MG_FD_203310 | JGI IMG/M metagenome (GOLD analysis project Ga0307516, IMG submission 203310) | Populus trichocarpa ectomycorrhiza microbial communities from riparian zone in the Pacific Northwest, United States - 19_EM | ecosystem: Host-associated > Plants > Roots > Unclassified | place... | reverse complement strand
GCTGACGGGAATAGAGATGACTAGCAAGGAGGAAGCTTGTCCAATGTGCACACAGAACTGCTTGATGACTCACGGGAATAGGACAAACTCAAGGACTCTTGTTTCCTCTTTCTTCAAAGTCTTGATTGGTGGTCCGTTTCTTACAGTTTTGGTATGATAACAATCCCTCTCCTCCTCTTTAGGCTACTCTGCTTTTCAGTGTTTTTCTTCTCAATATGCCATTTGAGCACTGCTGCGATCTTCTGTGTGATCATCCTGTGGACGCTATGAAATGCAAGCTGTCTTAAAAAATTGTTGATAATATTAGGTGTCTGCTAAGAAGTGGAATTTATTTCCCTATAAGTGGCATCATTTCCTTACTTTCAAGTATGACCACAGTGTCTGTGTGTGTGTGTTTTGCTTGAATTTCTTGAGCAGTGCCTCATAAGGTAACTGCAAGTTTATTTACTTCTGCACATTAGCAATGTGCTTATCTCTTCTAATATCGTGATACCATCGCAGTACTTTCCACCCAAATTCGCTCCAATGGTGTCATCATTGAATGGCCAAGAAACATTCCTCGAGGATTCAAGTGGGCAACGATGGAAAGTAAAAGTATCCATTCTGAATGATTCCTTTGTTTTACAAGAGGGCTGGAGTGCATTTGCCTCAGACCATGGTCTAGAACTTGGAGATTTTATAATTTTCAATTACATTATGGGATCACACTTTGAAGTCCATATCTATGATAAGAGTGCATGTGAAAGGCTAGATTTTTCTGAGAGAAGAAATCAAAAGGAAAGGACTGGAAATAACACTCAAAATTTTAACACTGAATATGGTCAATGCCTCGCAAAGGATAAAGGTTCAATGAACGTACATGGGTCAAGTACCCCTAACCTCGCTGGTGAGGAGATTTGTCGAGGCCAGAGCAAGTTGAAGAATGATGTGTTAAAAGCCAAGATGGTCGCAAAAAATACTTCAACTAATAAAAAAGAGACTAGAGCTGAGAAGATTGTTTCTAAAGCAGAATGCGTTGAAGAATCACGTGACATGATCAATAGAGAATTAGGGAAGAAACATGAAGATTACGGTGAAACTTTAGTTGACTTGTCAAACTGGGGATTGTCGAAAGCCAACTTGGGCATTGAAGGAAGCAAAAAAACCAGAGCTGGTACTAAGAAATTGTCTCATCATGCTGGTGCCTCCTTTAAATCCCAAAAAGAAGCTGGCCTGGGTAGCAAAGATACTAGATAAAGGGTTAGAAAGTACACGAGAAAAAGGAATGATGATTTTGATATGAAGAACCAGTTGGTAGATGTTGCTGATAAAAATTCTAGTGAGAAACATTGGGCTTATATTGTGCTTGATTCATTCCTTATGATTAGCTCTTTGATAGCGACCAATGATGGACCCTATCTTGTATGTTTTTCTTTAACCTGACGAGTTCTCCAAATCTGATTTTGCACTACAAATTATTCCCTTGCGGTGTATTATATATATATATATATATATATATATATATATATATAATACCCTGCCTAAGTTACCATAGCCTTATCAAAAATGCTGTTATGCTGCCAGTGCTCGTTTGTCGATGCTTTTAAGGAGCTGTTTCTGAATTTTGTCCAGTTGAGGCTACATCACAAGATGTTGCCATTGCAGAATGTACTTGTCGATCCGAAGTACATTGTTATGTAATGATAGAAGGTTGCACGATTTATTTGATTCTTCAGAGTTCTACATGCTTGTAATCTCCTGTGCTTTGTTCAGGCTTGAGCGACCTGCTATGTTGTTTTTTTGGCAAATGAGATCTTCATCCGTTAAAGAAACAGAGAGAAATAATTTGATGTTTTTTCAAGTAAAAAACATTTTAAGAAATAATTTGAAAAGCATAAACAAATAATCACTAAGAGTGGAACACATTCTCATGAAAGGAAAACTAATTGTGAAAAAAATATATAATAGAGTTTGTAAAAGACTCCTCCCCTATGTTCACTTTGATTCCTGCTTACCAACTCAATAAAGCTAGGTAGTTGTTTTGAGAAGGAAAAAAATAAATAAATGGCAGTAGTGGTTGTTGTACCTCCTAATGCAGACCCTACAATGGGAGACCAGCATCTACAATGAATGCCATGTACTGTCTCTTCTTCGTTCACAAACCTTCCAGTTTCTGCCATTGTGTACAAAATGCCTAGCATATCTACATAGAATAAGGTTACTAATAACTATCTTCAAGTACTTGTAATTATTGTCACCAACTCCCCAGTTCCTCGAATCCATGATATTGATGTGACAAGTATAATACCATATACCATGCTCTACTAATTTCCTTCATTAACCCATGACATGTGATTAGTAAACCTAGTGTGTAATTATTTTAGAGGTGGTGGTTGAGTTTTGGGTGTGAATCATCAAAAAAGCTAAAAAAATAATAATTAACTTTTGTAATTGAGTTTTGTACATAATTGAATTGTATTCAACCACAATCTCAACCACAAAAGCTAAAACAAACATTCTCTGAATGTTGGGCTCCGTATTTTGCCGGAAATGCACTCTCCGGTCACCAGATTTGTGCTCAGGCAGGCAGTTACCGTCACCAGCGTGGACTGGTCAGGCCCGACAAGGCCACCATCTTGATGAACTTGCTAGCCCACAAAAGCAATGAAGAGCCCGATACCGGCTGCACAAGCAAGCCGGACAGGTTTTGGAATGATCCTAGCAGATTTTTATCTGGACCCAAGAGCAGGCACAGCCTTCAACCAAGACTATTGCCATTGCAGACTTGAATGAAATAGGCCCAGAACCATGAAACCCTGCCAAGTTATAAAGCAACAAAAGCATGAGGACCCATACTGGGGCCAAATCCAGAGGCAAATTTGCCAAAATTCCCATAGCAAATGACCCTATTTTATCTATGAATTGTATTCAACTAATAATTTTTAAATTTGTAAAAATTATTTGATTTTTTATTTGATTTTTATTTCTTTTAAAATTTTTCTGTTCTGTTTATTTTAAGTTTTTTTAAAAAATATTAAACAAATTATTGACAAAATTACCGACCGACTAAGTTCAGTAAAAAAATTCAGAAAATTACATGAAATGTTGTTGACCATTACAAATAGAATCACCAATAGATTAAATTCCTTAGAGAGTTTGGAAAAAATTACAAGAAATGCAACAGACAACATGTAAATTACCGACGGTTTCATTCCTTTAGTAATATGAATAAAATCACCGATATACGTATCAACGAGATTATGCTGGTAAATGTTTTTTATTTGGCGCACTTTTTTTTATGTAAATTCATCAATAATTATATTACCGACAGACTGACCGACAAAAAAAAATCCATCAAAGATAAGTTTTTTTAACGAACAATCATTGTCCATGATTCCATCAGTAAATGGTTTTTTTGATAAAATCATTGTTTAAATACCGACACACAAATCCATCAATAATATGCATACCTATCTAGTGTGTTGTATCCTACCTGAACAGAATATCTATGCTCCATAATTAGCGTAATTCTGAATTGATGAGTATTTAATTATTAGGTGATTGTGTTCTTCACTGATAAAGACAATGGTTTAAATTTCCTAATCGTTTCCAAGCTTTGCCGGTGTGCTAAATGACAAGGCAGAATCCGACCTTCAAGAACATTTTCCATCCTGGAACTACTAGGAAGAGGCCAGCTCAGAGCACATTACTGTGCTACATTCAAAGGAAGGGAATAGGCCTGCCCAGAGGTTAAAGTTCCACTGCAACTTTATTTTTAGAACCAATTACTAACAAGATGGCGAAAGATTGCTTCTGTAGATGCAAGAGACTAAACTAAAACATTAGAAATAGGCGACATTCAAAATCATAACTGAAACTCGAGCTCACAAAAAAAATGTAGAATAACTTGGAATCACACAGCAGACCCTGCATGTCATGAATGAAAACACTCGAACTATTATTGTGGTTTGTTTCTGCTTCAACAAGCACCGAGCAATTGTGAACGATGGATGAATTCTGAGGCATGAGTTAGTCAGTATACCAACATTTTTCCAAATCTTGTGATAGCTGATGTTGAAGCTTCATGTATTGGGAAGCTGTATAACGTTTATTCTTCTTTTTGCCTCAATTTCTTGAACTGGTTTCGGCCTCCTCTGCTCCTTCCGCCTTCTGCTCCGCTTCTAATATCACCAACTGAGCACACAGAAAAGAAACGGAAAACATCAGGAAGACCATAAATGTGAATAGATTTATATCTTTTGGCAGACCCCTTCTATATAAACCCTGGGATGGAATGTCGGAAGGATTTCCTCATCAAGAATTGTTTAAGTTCCCTATATCAAGCTTCAGTGAGATCTAAACCATCCTTGCGAATATCCTGTAATGCAAATGACACGTTATGTTGGACAGAAATAAGAACCCCGCTTGTTCACACATGCGCAAGCATGTGTTTGTGCGTGTGTGTCTGCTTGCGCTCACGCAAGTGTTTGGGTTTGATTCAATGACTTTTCAAGTTTGAAACGGAACATGTAAAATAAAATCAGAACATTCCGGCCGAAATTTATCCGGAAAATCCGGAACGGATTGAGATTTAAAATGAGATGAAAATTGTTCTGTTTTGTTCCGTTTTTTGAATTGTACAAAATATTTCGACCATTCCGGACGAAACGAAACGAAATTGACAACCTTGCATGTTTGTGCTTGTGTGTCTGCGTGCATGGGAGAGACTGGGTGGATTAATTTTTAAATCTCCATTTAATTTTTTGCTAGATAATGTGTTTGGGTTTGACAATAATATCACACTCGTGTTTAGTTTGATAATAATATCAAATCCATAACTGGATTTGACAACCACGTTAGGTCCAAACTACTTGGATCTGACAACTACGTCAGGTCCAAGCTATATTTGGATCTAACATGGTTGCTGTTAGGATATTGACATGCAAACCCGACAAGATAAAAGACAAAGGATGGGATAAAATGAGAAATGAGACACACAAGAATTTACGTGGTTCACCCAATTTGGCTACGTCCACGGGCAAATATAGAAGGATTTTACTAAGTAATGTGGGAATTACAACCTTTCTCTACTAATAGGAGAACAACTGAAATCTCTCTATTACTAGGAGAAAACACCTCACTTACTATCTCACAAATACCTTACAATTTTGTGGGATTACTTTCCCTCTCTCACTCTCCTCTTCTTCTCACTTGTGATGTACAGAATAAGCTTGGATGCATTGCCTATTTATAGGCAAACATCCATACAAAAGACAAGGGGCACCAATTGGTGTTGCAAGTGGCACCGAATTGGTGCCTACAATTATTGATTAAGGTGGAAAGGATGGCTTCACCTTTTCCCACCATTATTGACTTAGGTGACTGGCTTCACATTCTCCCACTTGAAGACTTTGATGATTTAATCAAGTCTTCATACATGATCATCTGTGATTCTTCTATCCTTTTTATACTTGCCATCTTCATGCTGCTTACGTTTCTGCTAAGCCATAAGAGGATCTACACCATATATACTTGTCAGTGTTGACTGGTTTGGTCAAAGCATCTGCTGGGTTTTCCTTTATGTTAACCTTCTGAAAATCTACACTTTCATCTTCCACCACTTCGCGAACAAAGTGATACTAAACATCTATGTGTTTTGTTCTTGGATGAAACGCTGGATTCCTTGCAATATGCAAGGCACTTTGACTATCACAATACAAAAGAATCTTCCCTTGTTTGTGCCCGAGCTCCTCCATAAGTTTCTTCATTCATATTGCTTTTTTACAAGTTTGTGTAGTTGTCATATACTCGGCTTCTGTTGTGGATAACGCTACAACAGTCTGAAGTTTAGATACCCAGCTCACAACTCCTCCTGCAATTATGAACACATAGCCTATAGTGGATTTTCTTTTCTCAAGGTCGCCAATAAAATCTGAATCAATATAACCTCTGACAGTAAATTCTGATCCTCCATAACATAATGCGGCATCTGAGGTACCCTTGATGTATCTCAAGATCCTCTTAATAGTATTCCAATGCTCTCTACCAGGATTTGCCTTGTATCGACTAGCTGCTCCCACTGCTTGTGCAATGTCTGGTCTTGTACATATCATGACAAATATTAAACTTCCCAATGCTGATGCATATGGTACTCGAGACATCTCCATCCTCTCTGCTTCATTGTTAGGAGACATACTTGAGGATAATTTGAAGTTAATAGGAAGTGGGGTGGAAATTGGCTTACAATCTTGTATGTTGAAGCGTCGCAAAATCTTCTTCAAATAATTCTTTTAAGAAAGCCAAATCTTCCTCTTACTTCTGTCTCGGTAAATTTGCATCCCTAGAATCTTGTTTGCTGGTCCCAAGTCCTTCATATCAAACTCCCTAGCCAGCTATGCCTTCAATTATTGGACTCGATCTTTGTTGGGGCCTATTACCAACATGTCATCCACGTACAACAACAGAATGATGAAAACATCATTTTCTTCAAACCTCTTGTAATACGTACAATGGTCTGAACTGAGTCTGGTGTACCCAAGGCTAATTATGAAGGAATCAAATCTCTTGTACCAATACCTCGGCGCCTGTTTGAGACCGTATAGAGATTTGTTCAACCTGCAAACCAAGTTCTCTTTGTCTGTTTCAGCAAAACCCTCTGGTTGGAGCATATAAATTTCTTCTTCAAGTTTTCCATGAAGAAATGCAGTTTTCACATCTAACTGCTCTAAGTGAAGATCAAATATAACACACATCGCCAAGATTACTTTGATTGTAGTAAGTCGTATCACCGGAGAAAATATCTCATTGAAGTTTATTCCTTCTTTCTGAGCATATCCTTTCACCACCAATCTTGTACGGTACCGCTCCACTTGATCATTGCCATCACGCTTTATCTTGTAAACCCATTTGTTGCCAATGGCCTTCCTTCCTTGTGGTAGCGGAACAAGATCCTAAGTGTTATTCTTGTGTGGAGCTTCAATCTCCTCTTGCATTGCTGTCATCCACATAGATACATCTGTGCTTTTGATAGCCTCATGGAAAGTTGATGGTTCTCTATCTTCTGTTAGAAGACAGTATGCAATGTTGCTCTCAGTAACATATTTTAAGTGCCAAGCCGGTGGTCTTCTTTCATGAGTTGACCGTCGAACTTCAGGAGTTTCAGACTCTATTTGTTATTGTTCTTCATGCTCTGGTGCATCTTCAGAAGAAGTATGATTTTGAGTATTTTCCATCTAGATTGTTGTAGTTTCCTTTAAAATGCTATTATGTTCTTCCATTTGTATTTTATCTTCTGCAAATATGACATCTCTGCTGATGACTACCTTATAGGCAGTGGGATCCCACAAGCGATACCCCTTCACTCTATCAGCATATCCCAAGAATACATATTTTCTGGATTTTGAATCCAGCTTGCTGATTTCTTGAGTATTGTACATCACGTACACAGGACTTCTAAATATATGCAATCGAGAATAATTAGTTGGCTTTCCAGTCCACATCTCCATCGGTGTCTTCAGCTCAATTGCAGTTGATGGAGATCGATTTTATCACATAACAGGCGGTATTGACTGCTTCTGCCCAGAATGACTTTTTTAGACCTGCAGCCTTCAACATTGCTCTTGTTCTTTCTAATAGAGTTCTGTTCATCCGCTCTGCCACTCCATTTTGTTGTGGAGTGTATGTCGTTGTGAACTGCCTTTTGATACCTTCATGTTGACAAAAGTTATCAAATTCATCACTGGTATATTCTCCTCCATTGTCAGTCCTCAAACACTTTATCTTCTTTTCAGATTCAAGTTCTACCCGCGCTTTGAAGGTTTTAAAGACTGCGAGCACATCTACCTTCCTTCTAATTGGATACACCCAACATCTCATGAAGAAGTCATCTATAAATGATACAAAGTTTTTTGCTCCTCCCAAGGATACAACCGGTGCTTGCCAAACATCAGAGTGAATCAGGTCTAAGATGCATTTGCTTTTAGTTGTTGATGTGTCAAACTTCAACTTGTGGTGTTTACTTGTAACACAGTGCTCACAAAAGGGTAAAGTAACCTTTGTAAGCCCAGGGAGTAACTTCTGATCAGAGAGAATTTTCAAACCTTTCTCTGACATGTGGCCTAGTTTTTGATGCCATATCATCGTCTTCTCTTCTGTAGGACTGGCTGATGCGATTGACGTTTCTGCCTCATGATGTGTTTCTCCCATTAATACAAACATATTTTCAACTGTCTTTCTTGCCTTTAAAACCACCAGCGCTCCTTTGACAATTTTCATGATTCCATTGTTTGTTCGAATCTTACAGCCAAGACTATCAAATTGTCCTACGGATAAAAGATTTTTCTTTAAGTCTTTCACATGTCGCACTCTTGAAATAGTGCGAATTGAGCCATCATACATCTTCAATTTGATGGTGCCAATGCCAGCAATCTCTAAAGCATGATCATTACTCATGAACACTAAGCCTTCAGAGATGGGTTCATATGTATAAAACCAATCTCGATTAGGAGTCATATGCCATGTTGCTCCTGAATCCATTAACCAAACCTCAGTAAGCTCTTTTCTATCTGTAGAGATTGTCGCTGCTTCACTATATAAAACCTCCCCATCTTCTGAGGTGCTTGCAACACATCCTTGAGGTTTTGATGACTCTGCAGTGTTCTCTATACCCTTTTTAAACCAACAATCCCTTTTGAAGTGCCTTTTTCTGCCACAGTTGTAGCATTTCACAGTCTTTTTACTTCTTGATTTGGACCTCCCTTGCATTTGACTCCCACTAGAGCCACGCTCCGTTGATCTTTCTCTTGACATTAACAACACCTTTGCTTGGTTTGAACTATTTCTGTCTCCTTTGTTTTTGCACCTATTTTCTTCTTCCAAGATAGCGGCTGCAACATCATCGAAGACTAAATAGTCTGAGAGGATATTATTGGTCAAGTTGATAATGAGCTGATCATACGAATCAGGAAGACTTTGAAGTAGAAGCTCTGCCGTTCATTTTCCTCTATTTGTTGACCCAACGTAATGAGTTGTGAAAATAGAGTTTTTATTGTGTTGATGTGGTCAGTCATCGTTGTGGTTTCTGCCGTTCGAAGGGTATAAAGTCTCCGCTTTAAGAAAATCTTATTGTGTAAAGACTTGGACTCGTATAGCTTTGTCAGAGTATCTCATATCTCCTTAGCTGTTTTCTTCTCCGCCACACTTGATAATACTTCATCGGCTAATGCTAAATGTATGTTAGCAATAGCATTGCCATCCATCTCATTCCATCTTGCATTATCAGTGATCTCCGCGGGCCGATCCCCAATTGCTGCCAAGCAATTGTCTTTCCTTAAGATTGCCTTGATTCTCATTTTCTACAGTGAGAAATTGCTCCCCTTGAACCTCTTAATATCTTACTTTGTTGTCATTTTATTCACCGTGATCTATTCAGCTATCACCATTTCACTGATCTGCAACGTATACAGAAATAACATTGTGTAAATAATACTTCACTAAGTAAGTTCCCAGGAAAGATTGGAAGGGTCACAAACGGTCCCGCTTAAAACCCAATCTCCTTAGACAGAACTTCCTAGACTGTATTTAATCACCGCACTGACTTTCTTTATACGCAAACAGTAACGTATGTGAACAGTACCGTATGGGTGAATAGTGTTGTATGGATGAATAGTGCCGTATATGTGAATAGTACCGTAGACGTGAATAGTAACCGTATACACGAATAACTTTTGTGTATTGACAATATCAACCAAGATGGCTTTGATACCACTGTTAGGATACTGACATGCAAACTTGACAAGATAAAAAGCAAAGGATATAATAAAATGAGAAATGAGACACATAAGAATTTACGTGGTTCACCCAATTTGGCTACGTCCACGGGCAAGTATAAAAGGATTTTACTAAGTAATGTGGGAATTACAACATTTCTCTACTAATAGGAGAACAACTGAAATCTCTCTATTACTAGGAGAAAACATTTTACTTACTATCTCACAAATACCTCATAATTTTGTGGGATTACCAAGCATCCATGCAAAAGACAAGGGGCACCAATTGGTGCTGCAAATGGCACCAAATTGGTGCCTGCAATTATTGATTAAGGTGGAAAGGATGGCTTCACCTTTTCCCACCATTGTTGACTTAGGTGACTGATTTCACAGTTGCTAGACCCAAACATGAGTCTGATATTGCTGTCAGACCTAACCATCTAAATTTTTTTAAAAAAATTAAATGAAAATTTAAAATTTAATTCATAACTTATGTGATAACACTATTAAAATATTTTTTATATTCTTAATATTTTTTTAAAAAGTGATATTATCCGACAACGGATGGCATGCTAATATACTAGTATGTGTGTCTATATATATATATATATAGTAAACTTAATGCAACAAAGAGTCTCATCCGATAAAATATAATTCAGCTCAAAGAAGAAAGAAGAAAAAGGGAGGCTCTTTATCCATTTCAAGATTTAGAAAGTAGCGAGAGACATGTCATTCAAAATCTAAGCCCAAGCCTCCGGCACTTATTTATTTGTTTATTTTTGCTAGGTTCGTTTCGATTTAATTCTGAAAAAAACCCCCCTAAATTGATGCAGTAGAACAAAATCGAGATAGCAGTAGCAGTAATCTGAAAGCAACTGAGAAAGGAGGAGAAGTAATTTAATCAAATTAAATAAAAAAGAAGACAGGCGAAGAAGATGAAGACGACGAAAGGAGGCAAAGTTATGAACCCTACGGATGCTTATCGAAAGGAACTCCGTAAGAAGGAATTAAAACGGGTAATTAATTATTTCACTTCCAGTTCTATTATAATTATCACTCTTTTTGTTTAGGTTTTAATTTAATCCCTGTCAGAACCGTTAATCGTAATCTTTGCAAAATTTCACTCAATTTCTTTGCTTTTCCACCGAAATCTGCTTCCTTTTTTTTTCCTTGTTTGATATGATGATTTTTCTGATTGGATTTGATTTATTTATTTTTATTTGTTTATTATGTTATGGTAAGTTAAAAAAAATTATATTACAGAATTTCTGTCATTTTAGCTTGGAATTTTTAAAATTCTTGCGATTGTGTTTGACACTAACAGAACAAGAAGGAAAGAAAGAAGGTGAGAGAGGTGGGGATTTTGAAGAAGGATCCTGAGGTGATAAAGGATCAGATAGAGAAGTTGGAATTGATGAGTAAGCTTTTTAACTTCTAATTGTTTGAATATTTATTTCTCATTTTATTACCTGCAGTAGAGTAGTTTATTAGTCATTTCGAATCATTTTTTATTTTTATTTTTCTTTCCTGCAAGTGACTATAGTAGAATGTATATTTTGTTATTTCTAGTTAATATGGGTTTTTAATTATGGGTTTTATTTTAAATTATACACCAAATAAAATATTACCAAAGAACATAGGCTGTGTACAAAAGTGGCTGCAAAATTTAATGAAACAGCCTAGAGAGAAGATGATACCTTTATCTTAATCTTGAATGTAGAATGTTAAACTCCTTCTAAGCTATGCTTTGATCTTATATTACGTTAAACATACAGCATTGCTGCTTGCGTAACCAATTGATTTTTTATCCTTCGTATTGTTCCCTCTTACACTCCAAAGACTCAAGTACTGTTTTTGGGCTGCTTGGCATGAGCTGCATGACTGGTGCAATGGCAAGCATTGTGTAGTTTGTAGAGTTTTGAAAGTTAATGACTGTGCAGCTCATCATATGGTTGTCAATTCCGAGATAGTGACCCAAAGAGTCTGGTTCTCTTAATTAACAAGGTACTGAGTACACAAATTTAGAGAAGAGAGAGGCTACTGGTGCAAAAAGAGAAGAGAGGGAGGGGGCACAATCTTTTCTGCCTGTGTGCTCGTATGTGTATGGCCTCACACATCAAATGTAGAATATCTATCTGTTATGAATTCTCTTGTTCATGAAAGATAATTTTTGGGTTATTATGAACCCCTGAATCTTCTAGTATGTCATTTACTAAAAGTGAGCACAAAAGAGAAGATTCTTACAATATATAGTTCTGAGCCACTCTACGGTTGTTGCATTAGCTTCTATTTGCTATGCATCAGTTTTCAATAACTTCTCTTCATTTTATTGCTTGCTGGTGTGCTCTAGACTATGCTTTTGCTAAATCTAATTTGCAAATGAAGCTTGGTTTGGCAGCCTTTCCATTTGAACTTATTTGTATGCTGTATTGGTGCAGAGGCTGATGGTGCTTTAGACAAAGCAAGAAAACACAAGAAAAGACAACTTCAGGATACTCTTAGCCTTGTTTTGAAGAAGAGAAGGGTAATGATTATAATGCCATATTTTCTGCTCCTCCATTTAATTCTATCTGTTTGTGTATCAAAAAAATTAAAACAGTGGTCTGGTAATTCAAGTTTGAAATGTTCAAGAATCTGGAAAATAACCTACGTTTGATGCCTGAGCTGCATACACAATCATTGCACCATTCAAGTTAGGTCCATGAATCAGTAGGAGTTTAACATTTCTATCTATATAGACATAAGTAGCATCCGTTATACTAATGTGATAACCATTTTCTGTACTCTTATGGACAGGAATATGAAGATAAAATGAAGGAGAAGGGTGAAACCCCTGTGATGTTCAGGTGAAGTATCCTCTCTTTTCTTACCCATTTCTGCTTTTGTCCATGAACCATTAGGGCTTGCACACCTTCCTTCTATTGACAAATTGCATTTTTGTCTTCTGCTGCAGTCATTTGGGCCCTCTTCGAAGGACATCCACAGAAGAAGAAGAACGAGCCAAGCATCCAAAGCCTGAAGTATGCCTGGCTGGCTTTAGTTTTACTTTGGTGAATTAGTGCTATTTGGCCCTATAATTATTTACCAAACATTTGTTGTTGCAGGATTCTGTATACTATCACCCTACTCTGAATCCTACTGGGGCCCCACCACCTGGAAAGCCTCCCATGTATAAATCATCTATAGGTCTTTACCCTTCCTTTTATTTTTCAGGTTTAAGATATGCTGTTGGAATTATGTGGTGTTTCTAACTTTGCTTTTAACTTTGACCTGCAGGGCCCCGAATACCTTTATCCGGTGCTTCATCCTCTGCAACTGAATCAGAGGATGTTGCTTTAACAATACCTCCTCCTTTGCCAGAGAGCGGTGAATTAGGCCTTGGTGATAGCTCTGTTATACCTGCTTCATTGCCCCTACCTCCTCTACCTCCGATGCCACCAAAGCCTGCAGATTCAAGCTTGGGCATGTCATTGCCTCCACCCCCTTTACCTCCCCCTCCTCCAGGTCCACCACCAAAAGACCAAGTATTGAGTCACACACCTCTTCCTCCACCTCCACCCCTCCAACAGTCTGCTCAGCCACCACCACCTGGCACAAATGAAAGTGGGAGGGAGACCAACATATCGGCATTGTTAGATGAATCATCCTCCAATGATACTGTTCAGGTGAACTCTTTACCTTCTTTATGCATGCTGTTGAAAGCAGGACAGAACTGTTAGACATTTTACACTAATTGACAAAAAATAAATGATTTGTCTTGGTGGACGGGAAAAGCATATGCATGTGCTTGGTAGTCTAGCACCAAGAAAAGGTGCATGTACCCTGCCCAAATCTCAAAAACTTGGTACATTCTGCTCAAACCAATCTAAAGATATGAAATGAATGTTCTTGTACACTAGTGTGAAATCAACTAGTCTAGTAGTGAACTATTTAGTATTTACAAGCAGAATTTTTAAATTTGCCTCACTGTTCTAAACTGAACCAGTCTCTGATTTCTCAAATACCTTTCTAGAAGCTTTCCATTCTAATCTTTTAGATAGAGAAATTGTTGTCAAATACTATTATGAAAGATAATTGTGGTTAATGTGACATCTTATTGCTCTAATATAGGTACCTGCTTCACTCCCTCCACCTCCTCCAATTGCAATGCCACTTAAGTCAGCTATTAATCAGACTGAAGGCAGTTCATTTGAAGCTGATGCCAATACCACAGCAACTATGGATAACCCTAAAATGGTTCCCCCACCACCTCCTCCTAGGCAACAGCCTCTAGCACCAGGACCAGCCTTGATCCCAGCTTTACAGCCTGATGTATTACCCCCAGGAATATTGCGTTTCCCCCCACTTCCACCTCCACCTCCACCAAATATGCAGCCACCATTATCAACCCCTGGAATTCCCAGCCAAATGGCTCCTCCAGGGGTGACGGTCCCATTTATTCCCAGACCTCCTTATGGTCCTCCACCTGGACCTCCTCCAATGATGAGACCACCCCTTCCACCTGGTCCTCCTCCTTTACAAGAAGATGCTGCAATTTGGCCACCTGTTCCTCAGAAACCATCATATGTAAAATCTGCTGCATCCACTGTTGTTAAAAGGCTGCTAGCACAGCACACTCCAGAACTTACAGCTATGGTGAGTTTGGCTTTTCCTATCAGTCCTTTTCTTTTTACTTCCACTTTAAAAACTACGCTGCTCTGCCTTCTCAGTGTACTACACTATAGAAGAAAGAATTACATGGTTGAAATTTCTCTGTTTTTTTTTCTCTGTTTTTTTTTTTTTTTTTTTGTGCAAAAGTGCAACCACAGTGCAGCACACTCCAGAATATACAGCTATAATGAGTTTGATTCTCCATCGCTGGTCTACTGTTAGAGCATCAATAGTTATTAGGTTTCTACTCTGAGGCAACTACCTGATGTGATTACTGACCAGTAACTATGATTTGTGGATGCTGAACATGCATCCCTACAATCCACAGGGATTTTTTTTTTTTTTTTATCTAAACTATGGATTGCTGTGCTAGTATAACTTGACAAGAAGCCAGTAAATGGATTGAGAGATAAGGCATATCTTGAAAAAAAATAAAAGCTAACACCAATCAGTCATTATTACACCAATCAGTCATTATTGAATAGTCCAATGAATGCTAATCGTTCTACCTGGGAATTTCATGAAGGGGTGCATGCACCCTGCTTGTGTTAGCTTGTAGCGGTTAGTTAGAATTAGCTAGAATATTGCCACATAATTGCCTGGTTTATCTTTCTGCATTAAAACAATTTTATATTTCTCTGGAAGAGTAAAGCTTCTTGTGTGTTAGAATTCCAGTTTCATTAAATTTTTGTAAAGTCAAGCCTAACTTCTGGTCTTCTTTCAGGTTCCTGCCTCAGTTCGAGTGAGGAGAGAGGCTGTCATCCCTAAATCAAAACCAAAAACTGGAACCTCAACCACAGCAGTAGCTACCAGGCCAACAGCTCCAACCACTGTGAAGCCAGAGTCTATTAACTCATCATCAGCTCCGAAGTCTCAGAGTATTGATGACTCATATATGGCCTTTTTAGAGGACATGAAAACCCTTGGTGCTCTCGATGGTTAATATCATTATAGCTGGTGACAGGGGCAAAGATAAGGCACCCGTGCTTGAAATCAAAGTGAACAAATGTGTACAGGCTACTGTGGTGGATCCAGGGATTGAGCAGAAATATTTGGTATTGCCAGTGTCCTCGGTTCCATCATCACTGTTCTGTCTGGACCATCTCACTGCATCATCAATGCTCAGTTTAACAATTTCAAAAAATATTAAAACGTTCTCGATTATCGAGGCAGGGGTAAGTATGGCCAATGTTTCTGGAGCGTGGATATGTTGACTTGGATCAAGCTGGAAACTGTACTGGATTGAAGATTAGTATTTCCTTTCTCATCTCATTTGTAGCTTAGTGATTTTCAACATCTGTAAGGGATGTTTTTAAATTATACAACACCTTTTCATTGATAATGAGTTGCTGAGACCTTGGTGCTGCCTGTTCTGCTTGTTTTATGTTCTTCATGTCCCAGGTTACACGCAAAGATTTCACCAAAATTGGACAGTTGATGCTGGTCATTGGATCCAACGAAAATAATTTTATTGTGATAAATGACTATGTTTGGTTCACTCTTAAAAATTTGAATGGTAATGGATTTTCATTCTATTCTCTGTCCCTTGCAAATCAAATGTAAACTTCATGGACAACAGGATGTATTTTTTTTTTTGGTAAATTGTGTTCTTCCTCCAAAAGCATGAGGAGTGAAGGGCTAATGAGGTGTAAACTGTGGGTCTGAACCTCAGAGGACTCTCCCGTACTATCCTTATACTGAATCTTCCCCTCCAAACAGGTTTGATGCAGCTGAAATTACAAGTCTTGATCTCTCATGACAACATGGAACATACCATATAGTACATGTGCTACATGCTATGTCACGGGTCACCTTACTTTTTTAATAGTTGAAAAGATATTAAAAAGATATAAATATTTTTTTAAAACAAATATAATACGCAGGTCATTGACTCAAAACTGCAGGATTATAAAACTATCTTACAATTGCTCAATGTGATCATCCATCGGACGACTAAGATCATCCTACATTCATGCCAGCTTGCCGGTATCTACTCTTAAATTAACCTGTAAATTATCTTTTGGATGCCAGAGGGTGAAAGTTTTTATGCTTAGCTGTGTACTTTCATAATCTTTTTATCTGTGCAGAAGAAAACCAGCGTATTCTACCCTTGCTATTTCAATACTGACTACGATGATGATCCCCCTTTTCAATCCACGGTTTTGAAAATTCCATGGCATGTTCACAATTTAGATTAGTTGCTTAATGGAAGTTCTTTTTTAAGAAATGACAGGTCATGCCATGTTTCATAGCCATCAAACCTTCCCTTTTGAGTTGCAGGAGTATCCTAGGAGCAAGTAATCAGCTTTAAAAATGACTACATTACCAATCTCTGTCATGCTTTTAATCTCTGCTATAAACACAGGGTAAATCCTTAATTCTTGACTGGGAGACTAAATTTATCAGTTCGCATATCAACTGATAAGTTAGAATAGTGTAGGTTGATGCAAACGCAAATTTCAATTGCAAAACTATCTAAATTCCTGTTTACTTCGCAAGTGAAATGATCTCGATTGGTGTATTTAAATGCTCATCCCAACAGCGAGCCCTGCTGCATCGGAGTTTTAGCGTGTCTTGAACTATTTTCTTGCAAAAGCTTCCACACCTAACAATTTGCTTTTTCTGGTGTCTCGAGGAAATAACCAGATCATGAATACCCCCCTGAGGTCCTTTCTCCGTTAAAAAGATATTCCCCTGAGGTCTGCTTCTATCTCACCACCATGTTTTATCTACTTCTGGGATATACAGAAGTTGAGGTATCTTTCTCAATAACAAATATGTACCAGAAACTCAAAGCAATATACCATACCCCACAAGTGTTTTGTACCTCATTTGCCTTTTATTGCCCACTACACAACAGTGCCAAGAATGAATGAAGGAACTGCTTGTGGTAAAAAATGCCGGTCAGCTGAGGCCATCTTCAATAGATCCACTATCAACAAGTTCCAGGTTCTGCAAGGAGATGCAATTCTAGGGATCTATGACCCTAAATGCAAGGGATATCAATTCATTTGATAACAGAAAACCATCTGGATCACTGAGCCGGATATAAGATAACCCCTTTGCAATCTCATCTTCGTTCAAAAACAAGGTGTTGAATTCATCTGCAGTCATGGCTCTTCGCTCCTCATCCAAGCAAACCACATGCCCACTCTCTATGTAGGGTTGATAGACCTTGCAAAGAGAATGAACAAGTGATCCACCAAATGCTTCTGCAAAAGACCTCAAATCGAGGCCTCTTGCAGTTCTAAGTGAGAGCATCACAATATCCACAGCCAAGTCTTTGGCATCAACAAGATTATTCCCACAATAATTTACCACTCCGTTCTCCAAATTCTCCACATAACCCATGTACTCTTTCATCTTCCTTGGCCTGGAAAACCTCAATCCATTGAGATAACTAGCAGAACCAAGGCCAAAACCATAGAAGGGTTTGTTCTTCCAGTATGTATAATTGTGCTTGCATTCATACCCGTCTTCACAATAACTGCTAATTTCATAATGTCTGTAACCCACATCAGCAAGCATCCTCGAGGCCATTCTATAAAACTCAGCAGATTGTGTTTCGCATGGCAAAGGAAACTCCCCTGGCGTGTACCTAACAAAATACTTACAAGATCAATCTCAAAACTGAAAAGAAAGAAAGAAAAGAAAAAACTACTGTTTCCCACCATGAATTCTGTTACTTACAATGCTCCAAATTTCGTGCCTTGTTCAACCTGCAGATCATAAACAGACACATGCTTAGGCCTCGCTTCGATGGTGAGCCTCAAACTCTCCTCCCACATTTGTGGAGTCTGGAGAGGCAGTGAAGAGATAAGATCAACACTCCAATTCTCCACCCCACATGACCCCAAAATCTCAATTGCCTCATAAACCTCCTTAACCCCATGTGCCCTCCCACAAGATTTTAGCAACTCCTCCTGAAAAGCCTGAACTCCTAAAGATACTCTATTCACACCCATCCCCATCAAGTCCTTAACTTTCCTACCATCAAAGGTCCCAGGATCCATTTCCATAGATATCTCAGCACCCTCACAAACTCCAAATTTCACCCTCAACGTATCCAATATCGACAAAACCATCCTTGGGGACACCAAAGAAGGAGTCCCACCACCAAAAAACACAGTTTCAAGTGGCGGAATGGTATCAAAATCCGACCTTGTTGAGACTATTTCACGTTGAAGTAATTCAATATAGTTAGAGATTCGCGGGTCGTTGTCGGTTGGGTTTGTGGAGCCAAGAGCAACAATTGGAAAGTCACAGTAGTGGCAGCGTTTGCGGCAGAAAGGGAGGTGAATGTAAGCTGAAGTTGGAGGGTGGTTGTGTTGATGAAGTGGTGGTGGTGGTGGTGGTGTGGTAAGCGAGGCATTTTGGTGAACAGGTTGTGGGCTTTGTGTGTAGGTGTTGGTGATGATCGTCAGCCATGGAAGTTTTGTAGGGAGCCTTTTGGGTTTGGTTGGAAATGTTGAGAGAATTGGAACGAAGGTTGATTTTAGCATGGTTGGGTTGGGTTGGGCTCTGATCAACGGTGCTGGCCGGCGAGAGAAAATCAGAGAGTTGCTATGGTATGACTTTAGTTTAGTTCGTTTCTGGCCGTTAAAACTATGTCCGATGAAGATGCCTTCCTGTCACTCGGATCTCATACCTTCTTCTTTTTTTTTTTAATCCATGCTAGTCCGGTAACCCGCACTATACTGCAAATTCAATATTAAATTAGTTTTTAATAAATAAAAATCAAGACATACAAATATAATTTTTTTTATAAAATATAAAAATTTAAAATTTAAAGATAAATTAAAATATTTTTTTTAAAATTTAAAAAGATGAATTGAACAATTTAAAAAAAAAATAAGAGGGAGTATTAATCACAATTTAAATAAAAGAGAATAATGCAAATAAAAATAAATAAATAAATAAGAGGGAAGGGTGTTAATTAGAATTTTTAAAAATATTAAAAATATTTAAATTAAAAAAAGGCAAGGTGGAAATTTTCTTTTTAAGGTATGTTTTAGTTTATATATATAAACAAAAGATAGGTTGTTTTTATGGTAGATAACTTAATGACTGGAAAATTAGGGTACAATGTTGAAACTTTAAAATCCTATTTTAAACAATTAAAAAATACTTTATAAACCTTAACAAACCCTTTTCATTTCTCAAAATAGCCTATAATCTCTCTAAAAAACAATAATCAAACGAATTTAAAAATATATTTAAGAGCTTCCAGCATAGTTAGAGGACAATACAACTTTCATTGAATTCTTATATATATATATATATATATATATATATATATATATATATATATTCATTAACATTAATATCGGATTACTGTTAATTACTACTAGTTTGCATGTTCACTCTAAGTTAAGGATTGCTAAAGATTTTTAAAACTTGAAAAAACATATACAAGTCTATGAAGATTTTTTTGGTATTATCATCAAACCTAAAAATAAATATGGTTGTTTTGAAAAATAAAATTATTGAGATAATTTCTTAAATACAAGATCTTTAGCTAGAATCATTATTTATATTAAAAGAAATATTTTATGATTGTTAAAATATATTAAAATAGTATGTTTATGTTTTTTTTTGTGATTGAAAGTTAAAAGAATCATAAATATAATAAAATTATGTTCAAAATCTATTTGGAAATTTTCAAAATAAAAAAAAAACAATTTGAATGAACAATTTATTATTGGTATTATTATTATTATTAGATACATAATAATTGAAACAAATATTAATATTAAAATATGAATTTATAATAGCATTTAAAATTCATGTTAAAACTGAGGAGTAGTTTAATTTAATAAATATTTTTAGAGTGTAAAAAAAAAATAAGAAATTGAAAAGAAAAAAAAGAAAAAGACATAAACGAGTCAATATTAGTGCCTGGCCAACCAATAACAGGTCATGCTTGTGCAAACCTAGAAGGTAGGTCTGGTTGGCCTACTTAATATTTTTATTTATCCCTTATTTCTTTTTAAAAAATAATATAAAAGACAAATTATTTGTTGTTTCTGTGCTTAGATATTATAGTTTGTGATATTGTGATTACTGTGGTTATAAAAAAACAATTTAATAAAAAATATTTTTTATGAGATAATATTATAATCACACACACATATATATATATAAAAAATTAACCTTTAATTAAACGGGCATTTAATCTATTAATTATGCAGGTAAATAAAGAATTAAAGAACTTGGTTTTAAAAATAGAATTGTTACATAGTACCTTACATATTTAAGTTAGTTGCGTAGTTGATATATAATGTATTTTTAAAAAATACATGATATAAGATTATTTAACAAATACATAATTAACTATTATACATATAATTTCTAAATATAAAATATGTCTTGAATGATATATATATATATATATATGAACAAATAATAGAAGAGCTTTCATGTGTAAGATGTTGCTGTGTTTGTTATGGCATGGATCTTGACTTTTTAACTTGTAATAGTGATATTGATAGGAGAGCTTATATTGATATTGACCAAAACAAAATAAAGAAAGTAATAGTTATAATAGATAAGTGATGAGAAAAATTAGAATCAGTCATGCATAGAGAATAGAGGGAAGGGAAAAGAGGACGTTTGCTCGAGTTGGGGAAAGTCGTGTTAATTAATTAGCAGTGTCCATAAGAGAAAGGAGAACACGGAAAGAAAAGCAATTGTAAATTGCTTTTCAAAAACTGAGTTGGACCTCAGTTTTTGAGTGGAACCTACGTAAAATAAAAATATGATTCAACTTAATCAAACACTTTAGTGCTTAACAAGCATTTAGATATGATAGCTAACCAACTAAGCTATAACACAAAATCAATTAAAAAATATATTAATTTACTTCAATTTTTATATAACCAGTGAAGCACATAAGAAACCCCAATTGTAATTGTTTTATGGAGTGGCATAATAATTCACAGTTC
>Ga0307516_10003185_pt1 | contig 21342 bp, 23 predicted proteins | sample 19_EM_MG_FD_203310 | JGI IMG/M metagenome (GOLD analysis project Ga0307516, IMG submission 203310) | Populus trichocarpa ectomycorrhiza microbial communities from riparian zone in the Pacific Northwest, United States - 19_EM | ecosystem: Host-associated > Plants > Roots > Unclassified | place... | reverse complement strand
ACGGGAGTGTGACATAGGGCTACATAGGACAGTCACGGTAGACAGTCACAGGCGGCGCACGGACACTCGTATAAGAGGCCGGCGCTCGCCTCTCTAGAATGGACATGCTTCTTGCTACCCCTCACAGTCCATTGTTCGTTAGCCTTTGTAGGACATTTTCCACGAGTCGGTCGTGCTCTTCCTCTTTTTGCGCGTAGATCAGTATGTCGTCCATATAGGCTATTACACCTAGGTCCAATATGTCCGAAAATATGTGGTTCATCATATCTTGGAAGGTGGAAGGAGCGTTGGTTAGACCGAACGGCATGACCTGGAACTCAAAGAGTCCATAGCGGATTTGGAAGGCGGTCTTCCATTCGTCACCTTCCCGTATTCGGACCAGGTGGAATCCGTTTTTAAGGTCCATCTTGGGGAACCCTTTGGCTCCTTGAACTCGGTCCTGCAGTTCTTGCATCAGTGGTTGCGGGTATCCGTTGTGGACCGTGATGCGGTTCAGCGCCCGGTAGTCAACGCATAGGCGAAGGTCTCTTCCGTTTGGTTTTGTAACGATGAGGATGGGCGAGCCAGTGGGGGACATGGAGCGCCTAATTTTCCCTGTGCGTTCCATTTCTTTTAGCCATTCCCACAAGGTCTGGAGTTCTACCTCAGACAGCGGGTAGATGGGTCCCCACGGCGCCGCCTCTCCTTCTTTGAGGTTGATCCTGCAGTCATATGGGTGATGCTCAGGGAGGGCGTCGGCGGCCTCCTTCCCCATGATTGCTAGGTATGGGTGGAATTTCTCTGGGACCAGGCTGAATGGGTCTGCGTCAGCTGTTGCTTCGGAGACGTACCCTATGATGCTGGCTGAGGGATCTTCAGCCACCGAATCGTCCCAGGATAACAAGAATTCATTGGTTCCGAACTTGGTGCATTGTTCCACACACCAAGCGCTGCTAAACCTCATTTCTTCCGAGGTCCAGGCTCCCTGCGGTGGGTGTCGTTCGATCCATTCGAATGGGAGGAATAGGTTGATGGCTTCCTCCATCGGTGCGACCTCAAACTATTCATTGGTGAAATGGTTTCGGTGTTGTAATTGCATTGGTTTTGTATAATATTGACCTGCGTTTTTAACCGTTTCTCCCGTGAAGTTTTCAATGGTTCGAGGGTTTTTGTGAGTTTTGCGCTCGATTCCTAGTTTTTCGATGGTTCGTTGGCTAATAAGGGGTATCGAGCATCCTGTATCCAGAAGCGTTCTTACTGGATGGCGTTTCCTGTTCACGTGGAGTACCATGGGAATTACTGGGTGGGTTTGTCGCCTTTTCCTTGTCTCCACTGTTTCCGTGTCCGGTCCTTCCTGTTTTCTTTTTGTGGCGCCACATATTAGGTTAGTAACTCTGTTGGGCGCTAGAACAGAGTTTCTTAAAAATCCGACCCCTCGGATTCTGCCCACAGCGGTAGGTCCGTGACCATTTCTTCGACGGCGGCAACCTTCTGTTGCTTGGTGGCTGGGACGCTTTCGGGTTCGTCCACCCGTGTTCTTTTCCTGGTCGTGGGGGTGGCTGTGGTTACGGCTGTGACCTTCCATAGCGCCGGTGGCAGCGCTGTCCCTTGTGTTGTCTGGAAGGAGAAGCAGTCGTAGGTTTTGTGACCTGGCCTTCCGCATCACCAGCAGTTATCTCGGTCCTTTTTGTGGATATCCACTTCATTCTGTGGTACTCCTTTTAGGGCAGCTCCCAGAGTTCCCCACCCGTCCCTTGGTGGGCGAGCTTCATTCTGCCAAGTTTCCTCACGCTTAGGTGGCCGGGTTTCTTCCTTCCTTTGACCGTCCCTGCGTCCATCGTCCTTCTTTCCGTCCTTGGCCGGTACGGGTCCAGCGCGCATAGCTTCCTTAGCCGCTTTTAGGGCCTTTTTCTTTTCTACCTGTAGGCCTGCTTGGTGGGTGGCTTGCAGGAATCCTTCATCATCCGTGAAATCCTCGAGGTAATGGGCGAAGCGCATGTCAAGTACAGTATCCGGCATTGCCAGGTCCACTTTCTCTCTTAGTGCCTCTCCGGTTGCGTGTACGAAGTTATTGAGCGCTCGGAACTCCGTTAGGTAAGCACGAATAGATCCCTGGTATTTGAGCTGCCCCAGCTTGAGTTGGGCGTCCGCCGCTTCGCGCTCGTTCCGATATTCCATTCGGATGGCGGCTGAGTAATTGGTCCACGTGTTGTTTTCCCGCAGCTCGCGGTATCGGTGGAGGTGCCATACCAAGGCGGTGTCCATCAGGAGAGTTCCGACCCAGGCGATCTTCTGTTGGTCGATCGTTTCCGGGTAGAATCCCAGGTACATTGTGACTGATTCCCACCACTGGTTGAAAGTGGACGAACTTTTCCCGTCAAATTTTTCGGGGTTCTCCATTTTCAGCCTCGAGGCGTTTATCTGGTTTCTTGGTTGTTCGGATCTTTCGGGGACCCTCGCGGCTGCAATCCCTGCACCTACCAGCCTTGCTATTTCTTCTGGTGTGAGCATGGTGGCAACCTGCGTGCGCGTTGGCTTCCTTGTGCCAGGTGGGGGTCTTCCAGTGGGAAGGTTTTGTACGTATAGGTCGTCGTCGTCCCCACTTGGCGGTGGTGAAGGCGAGGGCGAGGGTGAGCCGACTGCCCGTTGGGGTCCCTGCGGAGGTCCCGTTCCTCCTCCTCCCGTGGCTCCGACTACGGGTAACAGCGGGAGAGGGGGTAGTGGTGGGCTTGACGGAGGGATGGCAGGCCGCCTTTGCCTTCGGGTAGCGGGTGTGGGAGCGAGCCGGATCGCACTTCGGAGAATCGGCTGCCTTCGCAAGGGTGGCTGTTTCCGGGCTGATGCGGTGCTGGTGCTGGGCAGCTTGGCCGGACTTCGCCAGAGCTGTAGCGGTTCCGGGGAAGGGGCCCTTGGCCTTGGTGATCCCGGGAGGGGTATCCGGGTAGTGATTCGCCAAATCTCCTCCCTAGCCCGACGTAACTCCTCTTCTACTCTGCTCATTTTCCGCTGATGGTCAGCTGCCCATAGTTCCACGTTACCTTGAAAGGTAGCCAAATGCTGGCTTCGGGCAGTGTTGGCTTCGGCGAGGAATGTGAGGGCGTCGTTGACTCGGGTGAGCTGGGTTGCCTGGCATATCTGCCACTGGTTGTCCTCATCAGTTCGTTCCAAAATAGCTTGCCATACATTATGCGCGAGTGTCTGATAAGCGTTTGCGGCATTGGCTAACTCGGTGCGAACCCATGCTTCTGCGATTTCTTTGTTAGTGTGTACTCGGTCATATATGTACCGGGTGCCTTCTGCCAGTGTTCTGTAGGCCTCCTCGATTCGTTGCATTCGCTGGTTGGTCCTGTCGATCGTGTTGCCGCACAACTCGGTGAGTTGTCTTAGGTCGCTTTCCGCCTGCCTCTGTTGTCGAGCCATGGTTTGGACCCAAACCGCGGGGTTGGCCAGTTCTATCGCCTGTTCCAGTGCGGGAGTTCCGTCGGTGATCTGAAGCAGGTCCCGAGGGGCTTCCAGTCGGAGTATGTTGAAGTCGGACGAAGCGGACATTTTCTAATATTGGTCTAGGAAGTCTCCGCTGTGGATGGTGGAGTCGTAGTCGAAGTGGTAGTCGGATAGGTCGAAGAGTTCGTTCTTGTCAAAATCGGCCAGTTGGGATAGTAGCGCACAGTTCCACCACTGTTGGGTATACCAATGGTAGGGGGCGCACTCGATTATTTCGTGGATTGGTTCAGGTCCGTCAAAGAATTCTTCCCACCATTCGTACTTTGCGATTTCTTCGTCAATTGACTGAAAGGTGTAGTTGAACGAATATTGAGACTTAGGCTCCAAGAAGGTGGACAGCTTGAGTAAATAGAGGTGGTCTTCGAAGTAGGTAGCGTCGAAGTAAGTCATGAAAGTAGGGTGACTTTGAGATCAAGATTATAGTGTGACACTGGGATTGTATCGTAACCGGAGTGTAAGGAGAATCAAAGGTGATCAGGCTACTTTCGATAATTCACAGGGGAATAATCTTAGATCTTGTGTGTGGGTTCGGTGGTAGTGTTTTTTGGTGATGTTCGTGCAGAGGATTCTTTCTTGTCGGGAGGAAGAAACCCTCTTTTATTCTGAGAGCAGTGGCGTGAGAAGTGGTGACTCGGGTTTGGATTCCCCTGAGGCGCATAGGTCCCGTGGGTGATCCATTGGTCATGGCCAGGGCGTAGATAAGGGAGATGAGCTCTGTATGCCGTCGGGCGGGGTGCTAGCCCCAGACCGCTCGTACGTGGTCTCTCCCCGCAGGGACCCAGACCTTTTTCTCGTACGTGGTTCCTCTCGTTCGAGAGCCCAACCAGTGTCTGCCTAGCACATCCGCTTCGTTGGCACTTCGACCCCTCATCCCGGAGTTTACCCCTTACGGCCGGTCTCGGCTGTAAGCTAATCTCCGTTCCCTTAACTCCCGTCTAGACTCTGGGATCATCATCTGTCACCTGTCAGCTCCGTTCTAACTCTACTGCTATGCTCTCTAGACTCTCAGGTGTGACAGGTTTTGTAAACGAGGTAGTGGAGCCGCTCGCTGATTTGTTGCCCGAACATATTGTAAAGAAGAATGGTAGACCGTGGGAATTATAATCAAAACTTTTTTTAATACATAAAACTTTTGTGCTTGCAGGTTAACAGGTTGAGAAAGGAGAGAGTGATGAAAAATGGCTTCTATCCCGAGTTCTTGGTGATAATTTACTGCGTACGTTCACACTCCCGCTTTCAACAACAAACACCAACATCAAAGTAATTTATTTATTTTATAATATGTGTGGCTGTGGCTGGAGCAGTTGCCAAATACGACACCCCTGCATGCACGCAGCAACCGATCCCGAAAAATGCCATTTTCACAAACAGGAGGTGAAATACCTGGGTTTCATAATCACCACTAATGGAATCCAGATGGATCCGGAGAAGGTGTCCTGCGTCTTGGGTTGGGAGGTTCCGAGGACAGTTACCGATGTCCAATGTTTCCTTGGGTTTGCCAACTTTTGCAGAATATTCATAAGGGATTACTCCAAAGTGGTGACGCCATTGACCAGACTGACAAAAAAGGAGGGAGGCAAATACGTTCCATTTGTGTGGGGACCAGAGCAGCAAGCAGCCTTTGACCTCCTCAAAAAGACGTTCACATCTGCCCCAATTCTCTACCACTTCGACTACGATCGGGAGATAATAGTCAAAACCAACGCTTCCGACTATGTCTCAGCTGGCATTCTCTCCCAGTACGACGACAACGGTGTTCTGCACCCGGTGGCCTTTTACTCCAAAAAGCACAGCCCTGCAGAATGCAATTATGAAATCTACGATAAGAAACTAATGGCAATCGTCTGGGCTTTCGAGGAGTGGAGGCCCCACTTGGAAGGTTCGCGCCACCCAATCCAAGTTTTGAGCGACCATAAGAACCTGGAATACTTTATGAGTACAAAACTTTTGAACTGTCGACAGGCCAGATGGTCCGAATTCCTTTCCCATTTCGACTTCAGGATCGTTTATTGACCAGGAAAGGCTGGCGGCAAGCCGGATGCATTGACTCAGAGATCAGAAGATCTCCCTAAGGAGGGGGATGAAAGACTGCTAACCAACCGGCATGCCATTTTGAAACCTCAGAACCTGATCGATCTACCAGACTCCAGACCGATCGGCCTTTCCGATGTCGAGCGGAATCCTTCAGAATCATCGGACTTGTGAATCGACGGTGGACAGATCGATGGTTTGGACGTCGTCAAAAGCTTAAGCTTGATGGCTAATGACGCACCAGACGTCAGACAGCCAGACACCAGCCAGCTGGACGCCGGACAGCTGGATGCTGGATGAATAGCCACTCTACTCACCGAAGTCTACCAAGTGGACCAATTCCCGGGACGGATACTGGGCCTTCTGCGTGACGGCACCAGGCAGTGCAAGGAGATATCACTGGCCAACTGCAAGGAAATGGGCGGCAGGCTTTTGTATCGGGATTGCACCTTCGTACCGGACCACATACTACTTCGACTCTGGCTGCTGCAGGACCACCATGACCCTCCAGCTATGGGACACCCAGGACGTGCCAAAACACTGGAATTACTCGCAAGGAAGTACTACTGGCTGTCAATGAGGAAGGATGTCGACCGATTCGTACAAAACTGCCATGTCTGCCGCCGAACAAAGTCCTTACGACAGGCACCGTATGGAGTCTTGAAACCATTGTCGGTACCAGAGCGGCCATGGCAACACATATCTGTTGACTTCGTGACTGGCCTACCCCAGTCCAAGGGCTACGACGCTGTCTGTGTGGTGGTGAATCGCCTGACCAAGCAGAGGCACCTTATTCCCTGCACGACGACGATTACAGCTGAAGAACTGGGCACTCTCTTCTGCGACAGGTTGTTCCGCTACCACGGTCTACCAGAGACTATTGTTTCAGACAGAGGACCGCAATTCGCTTCCCGCTTCTGGAGACACCTATGTTCGTATCTGAAGATTGGCGCACGACTCTCGACCGCATTCCATCCACAAACAGACGGACAGATCGAGCGAGTGAACACAGTGGTGGAGCAACACCTCCGAGCGTACGTCACGTACCTCCAGGATGATTGGGTGGATTACCTCTTCCTGGCGGAATTTGAAGGCAACAACCAAGTATCAGATACGATGACCATGTCACCGTTCTTTGCCAATTCCGGTTTCCACCCCCGTTATGATTTCGAACTGGACATCCATGTTGATGCTGCGGAAGAAGGGGAGGCGCAAACCGCAGCAGAATGACTGGAACTTATTCACGAAGTAGCCCGAACCGAGATGCGATATGCCCAGCTACGACAGGCAGAGGGGGCGGATGCCCACAGGACTCACGTACCAGCCTTCCAACCCAGTGACCTCGTGTGGGTGGATGGCCGGAACTGGAGAACGGCATGCCCAAGTCGAAAGCTGGAAAATAAGCACCATGGACCCTACCGCGTTGTCTGCACCATCGGAACGCATGCCTACGAGTTGGATATACCGGCAACCATACAGAAACACCGAACTTTCCCAGTATCACCCTTACATGCTGCAGCTGACTACCCACTCCCTGGCCAGGTGGTTCCACCATCCCTACCGGTAATCTTTGAGGGCGAAGAAGAGTGGGAGGTTGAAGAGATTCTGGACAATAGGAGGACGAGAGGACGGTTGCAGTATTTGATTAAGTGGAGAGGGTTTGCGGACCCAACATGGGAACCCGAAGAAAACCTTGTTGAGGTGGAAGCAGTGGACATTTACCACGGACGCTACCCAGAGTGGCCGGCACCTGTACGGGCTGCCCTCGTGGGAACTCGGGTCTAAGGAGGGACTACTGTCACGGCGCGTGCCAGCTAGGCCGTGACCCTTGGCGCCATCTGGAATGCGGGAGGAAGGAATGTGGAGTGATGCCGAGTGGGAGGATGGAATGTGGAGTGACGCCAAGTGGGTGATGGATATCCTTAAAAGGAGCCGTCGCCCACTTCTTTCTTTCTTTTCTTCTTCCCTTTCCTTCCTCACGTGACAACTTGTTTGTCCCTGTTCTCGAATAGAAGCATCTTGTCCCCCAACCACTCTCTTCTCTTGTCCCCGTCCTGCCTTCAGCCGCCGCCGCGCGCTGTTCCTGTCTGTGTTCTCGTCCTGCCTTCGGCTACCACTGCACGCCGTTCCTGTCTGTGTCCTGGTCCTGCCTTCGGCCGCCGCCGCGCACCATTCCTGTCTATGTCCTGGTCCTGCCTTTGGCCGCCGCCACGCGCCGTTCCTGTCTGTGTCCTCGTCCTGCCTTCGGCCGCCCCCACGCGCCGACCTTGTCCTTGACCCGCTACCCGAAGCTCTGCCAGCCCGGCCGTTACAGCAGCCTTGAGGGAAAGCAGCCAAGTGGTCCACGAGTACTATGGGATTATGCCGGTCTGGCACTAGCTGGGTACTCCAATAATCCCTAATTCTTCAATACGCTGAGCCAGTCATCTGAAGGGCTGTTATGACCTAAGGAAAGCTGAGCTCAGTAGCCACTTCATACAGGCTTAAGAGATAAGAGATCTGCAAGTCACACACAATGAGCGGGGCTCATTACGCAAGTGGGGTCGAAAGAGTCTAGATGGGAGATAAGGTGTAGGGTCAAATGCTCAGGGCTGAAATATCTCAGCTAAAAAGAAACAACACTGTTAGCCACTCAGGTCAGGTAGCAAGTAAGGAAGAAGGGAATAAGAACGTGCTCTCATATACCAAAGAACCTTTACCAGTGGTGTGAAAGTTGATCTCGGCCCTGAACTGAGGGGGTCGTGTAGTCATGCCAATTACCTGCCCCACCTTACTGTCAGTACCAATCAGGACCAATCAACCCTCACAGCCTTATCTTGTGGGAAACAAGAAGGCTAGCCAGAAGCATGCTGAAAGGATCTCGGCGAGTAAACAACACCATGGTATATTAATGGATACTAAGAGGGGACACAGAACACGGGTTGTAAGATAAAAGCAAGCTAGCAGAAGACTAAACACCTGGAGGAGAAGAACAAATGATCGAACAAATTGAAACCTGAACAACAAACCTAAGATTATTCCACTGTGAAAGATGTTACCTGACTTTGAATCAACCACACTGCCGTTACCTCATCACCCCAGTATCATATCGGGTGATGGCTTACAAATGCCCTTACATATGGAGGTCAGACAGAAGACACAGTGCTGCCAGAGGTGCCTGTAACGTTCGACGTGGAGCTGCGGCAAGAGGAGGAGGCCAAGGCAAAGGCCAAGGCAGAGAGGAGCTGACCTGGGCTGACCATGTTCACAGATGGGTCATGGCTGGACAATGGGATGACTGAATACCCGGTGGTTTAGAAGAAGGGCCAAACCTTGGTGGGTGTCAAGGGTCACCTGGGCAACAACTAGGAGGCCTATGATGCTGAATGCGCCACTCTCATCCAGGCACTGGAGGAGGTGTCGAGAAGAAACATGACCCCAGAATAGGTCACAATCTTCACAGATATGTATCCGGCTATCAGATGGATTGCATCAGATGAACCTGGCACCAGCCAGCAGTATACCCTCCAGGCATGGAAGCACATCACTATGCTACGTAGGGCCAGGCCAGGCATCATCAAAATCTGGTGGTGCCCAGCACACAAGTGTGTTGCCGGCAACGAGCTAGCGGATGAGTGGGCCAAGGTGGCAGCAGAGTAGGTAGGCAACCACAGGCCCATCCCCCGATCCCTCGCCAACCTCAAGGGGGAAATCTCAGCGAAGAAGTGGGTGGAGGCATGCCAATGGGCACGGGGCTGAACTTCTAAGAAGAAGTACCCGTTGCTTGAGAGCCAGCGGCCCGACGGCACAGTAGCTGGGAGCACCAAGAGGCTCGCCTCACATTTCTACCAGCTCGAGATGGGGCACTGCCTGACCGGACAGTATCTCAACTGGAGAAAGAGCCACCCCACCCTGCAATGCTGGTAGTGCCAGTACCAAACGCAGACCCGGGACCACCTCTTCAAGGAGTGTCCAGAATGGAAGCCGCAGCAGAAGATCCTGTGGGGAGGGGTGTAGAAGGAGACCGGGAGGTGGAAGAACCAGTGGAAGGTGTGGGACCTACTGGCCGACGGGAGGTGCAGCCTCTTTTTTTTTTTTGTTTATTCATTACTCGCGTGCGACCTATGGAGATCATGGCGAGAATATATACAGTCCGTTTCCTGTCCGCAGTCCGCGCAGTGACGGCTCGTTGCAAGCAACCCTTTTGCCCTCCGCCCAGGCCTGTCCCAAGAAAAAGGGTAGACGCGCCCAAGGAAAACGACCAAGGAAAGAACCAAAGGAAAAGCGCACCCCGTCCCCCCCTACTCCTCGCCTGCCGCCGCCATGAAGTCGGGCGTGGGTAGGAACAGCGGTAGTTCCCCCCCGGCGTCCTGCTCCTCGGCCCCCGCCCCCTGCTCCTGCAGCCACTCCCGCACCTCCAGCTCCGACACCTCGCTCACGGCGTCATCCTCCTCCACCCCTGGCACCCGCCTGCCCACGTCCGTGGTCGAGAGGAAGTCCAGCACCGCCTGGCTGCACCTCCCGTCGGCCAGTAGGTCCCGCACCTTCCACCGATCCTTCCCTTTTCCAGTCTCCTTCTTCACTTCCGCCCACAGGATCTTCTGCTGCGGCTTCCACTCGGGGCACTCCTTGAAGAGGTGGTCCCGGGTCTGCGTTCGGTACTGGCACCACCAGCATTGCGGGGTGGAGGGAGGTGCAGCCTCGCGGTGCTGCACTTCCTCTCGACCACGGATGTGGGCAGGCGGGTGCCAGGGGTGAACGAGGAGGATGCTGTGAGCGTGGTGTCTGAACTGGAGATGCGGGAGTGGATGGAGGAGCAGGGAGTGGGAGCGGGGGAGGCAGGCGCTGGGGGAACTCCACTGTTCCTACCCACACTGGACTTCATGGCGACTGCAGGGACGGCTTAGGACTCCCTCGCCCTTCTTCCCTTGTAATCTCCTCGGTGCGCACCACATATTCCCGGGACAGGCCTGGGCGGAGAGCAAAGGGGTGCTTGCAACGAGCCGCCACTGCGCGGACAGCGGACAGGAAACGGACTGTACATTTGCTCTCCATGATCTAGTTAGGTCGCACGCGAGTAATGAATAAACAAAAAAAAAAACAGTGGAGCCGCCGGGTAGTCAGTGGTAGGCAAAACGGGCAGTCCTGGGTGGCACCAAAACGCGCATGAGTTAGAACCAAGGGGCCTACGATGCGGAGTGTGCCGTTCTCGCCAGGACGCTGGAAACCGAGGAGGCAGACTTTTGGAAATGCTTCTCGCGCGTTGCTTAGATTTGGCACTTGAGCCTTAGAGTTGAGGACACGATTGCGTAAGGCGCAAGCGGGGAAGTGTCAGCGGAGGATATTTGTTCTGCGGGTTCTTTCTCTTCTCCTTCTACTCTATACTTATCGAATACTACAACGAATTTGTGAACCACTCGAACTACAAGAATCGATACGCCTTGTGTTTCCTCATCTCACATAGCATTAAGACTGATCGAACTCCTATCATTCATTTCTATCCTCATCGCTAATCGGTATTCTTTCAACACAGACGACCCTCGAAAGGGTCAGGATTTTCACTGACGCTCAGGCCGCCGTCGAGCGGATGGCCTTGGAAGAGCATGGCCCTGGCCAGATGTACCTACGCGCTCCAGGCAAGGAAGTATATCGCGGCATTGCGGAGGGCCAGTCCGGACATCACCATCGAGATCCGTTGGTGCCCGGCGCACAAGGGCGTCCCAGGGAACGAGTAGGCCGACGAGCGGGCGGGCTCTTAGCGGAGGAACCAGATACCTGTGGGGTTGACGCGCTAGATAACTCCGACAGAGCGGAAGGATGGGTAATTCCGCTCCCAAGATCCCTCGCGCACCTCATGCGAGTGATCTCTGAGAAGTGAGCGGAAGCCCGCCAATGGGCCAGAGGGCGGCCCTCTAGGAAGAAGTACAAGATGCCGAGCAGGCAGAAGCCGGGCGGAACGGTAGCGGGTAGCTCTAGGAGGATGATCTAAGCCTAGGGATATGTTTTTTTTTGCCAAATCCCAATAAAAAAACAAACGTGTTGAACAACAACCGCACCTTCGCCACTGCCTGATGGCCTACCTGATGGCATGCCCAACTGGTTGCCTGATGAATCGCTTGTCTAGCCTCCAATTTGGTCGCTCGTCCTAGCGCTCATTCATTCCTCTCGTTGTCGGCTCGAGCGACGGATCGCCCGGCTGACCACTCATTGGATTGCTAATTCTTTCCACTCGCCGATGGCACGCCCGAAGGTGTGCCCGACGCATTGATTCTCGGCTCTCCCGCTGGATGTCTCCGCCTCACGCACCTTTCAGGCGGCTATCGGAAGACAGAGTTGGATCTGGCTCACCTAAAAAATGGCAGCCGAAGTCATACAAAAAAACGAAGTACATTATTATCGCGGTACCAGAAAGCGAGGAGAAAAGCACCAGAAATAACGCGCCCGACTAGGCATCCCCTACCCGCGCTCAGACTGTCGAACAACCACATCGAGAGTCAGAAAAATCCTCGGACGTGACAACACAGTGTACCACGCCCATTTTTGCCGCCTTCAAGCGCATATGCAACCACAATAATAAAGGCTATAGGGGACTGATATGCCTGATCGACACAGATTCTCCGAACACCGAGCACCCACAAACAAGCCACCGATCATATCAGCAACATGCATTGGTTTCTGGCCTGACGATTGGTCGGAACTCGTAATTTTCCTTCTCTGACACAGACTAGCATCACGGAAAGAAAAAGATAAAGGGAAAAATAACGAAACGGCGGAGTATCTACTCATCAATTCCCATCATCGCTAGGCTATAGTACCAAAAGACGTGTATCCAGACACACAGGATCTTTCATGTATCTCGACCAGCGAAGTATCATTCTTGGTTGCATTGTTGACATTGAACATTCCGAAATATAGGTGGACTACGACGGCCGCAACTACCAGAAACACAGTTGGCGTCGATCCGACTCGACCAGACAGTTCCCCTAAGGGCGCAAAATATTGATATCACCGGGTGTCGGATCAGAGGACATATTCAGTCGCAGCGATGTCAGGTTGTGTGCATAAGGTAGCGTATTAGGATGCTCCGGACCAAGCACATCTTTAGCCTTCTCCAAGGCCCCCACGCACAGCTCTTCCGCCTCCTTCCACCGGCCCTGGTCCCTGTATGTCGATGCGAGGTTGGCCATGCTGGCCAAGGTGAGTGGATGTTCTTGGCCGAGAACTCTCGCTCTCGTCTCCATAACCTTCAACTCCAGCCCCTCAGCCTCCTTCCACCGGGCCTGGTTGAAGTACGTCGATGCGAGGTTGGCCATGCTGGTCAGGGCATCAGGATGCTCTTGACCGAGCACTCGCTTTCTCGTCTCCATAACCTGCAACTCGAGCCCCTCAGCCTCCTTCCACCGGCCCTGGTTACAGTATGTCGATGCGAGGTTGGCCATACTGGTCAAGGCACCAGGATGCTCTTTGCCGAGCACTCTCATTCTCGTCTCCATAACCTGCAACTCCAGCTCCTCAGCCTCCTTCCACCGGCCCTGGTTTTTGTATGTCCCTGCGAGGTTGGCCAAACTGGTCAAGGTGTGTGGATGCTCTGCGCCGAGCACTCTCTTTCTCGTCTCCATAACCTGCAACTCCAGCCCCTCCGCCTCCTTCCACCTGCCCTGGCCCCTGTATGTCGATGCGAGATTGGCCATGCTGGTCAAGGTATCTGGATGCGCTTGGTCAAGCACTCTCTTTCTCGTCTCCACCACTTGCAACTCCAGCCTCTCAGCCTCCTTCAACCGTCCCTGGTAACAGTACGTCGATGCGAGGTTGGCCATACTGGTCAAGGTATCTGGGTGCTCTTGGCCAAGCTCTCTCTTTCTCGTCTGCATAACTCGCAACTCCAGACTCTCAGCTTCTTTCAACCGACCCTGGTTCCAGTATGTCGATGCGAGGTTGGCCATGCTGGTCAAGGTATCTCGATGCACTTCGCCGAGCACTCTCAAACTCGACTCCACAACCTGCACCTCCAGCCCCTCAGCCTCCTTCCACCGGCCCTGGTCCCTGTATGTCGACGCGAGGTTGGCCATGCTGGTCAAGGTATCTGGATGCACTTGGCCGAGCACTCTCTCTCTCGTCTCCATAACCTTAAACTCCAGCCCCTCAGCCTCCTTCCACCGGCCCTGGTCGCTGTATGTCGACGCGAGGTTGGCCATACTGGTCAAGGTATCTGGGTGCTCTTGGCCAAGCTCTCTCTTTCTCGACCGCACAACTCGCAACTCCAGACTCTCAGCTTCTTTCAACCGACCCTGGTTCCAGTATGTCGATGCGAGGTTGGCCATGCTGGTCAAGGTATCTGGATGCACTTGGCCGAGCACTCTCTCTCTCGTCTCCATAACCTTAAACTCCAGCCCCTCAGCCTCCTTCCACCGGCCCTGGTCGCTGTATGTCGACGCGAGGTTGGCCATACTGGTCAAGGTATCTGGGTGCTCTTGGCCAAGCTCTCTCTTTCTCGACTGCACAACTCGCAACTCCAGACTCTCAGCTTCTTTCAACCGACGCTGGTTCCAGTATGTCGATGCGAGGTTGGCCATACTGGTCAAGGTATCTGGATGCTCTTGGCCGAGCACTCTCAAACTCGTCTCCACAACATGCAACTCCAGCCTCTCAGCCTCCTTCCACCGGCCCTGGATTTTGTATGTCCCTGCGAGGTTGGCCAAGCTGGTCAAGGTGTGTAGATGCTCTGTGCCGAGCACTCTCTTTCTCGTCTCCATAACCTGCAACTCCAGCCCCTCCGCCTCCTTCCACCGGCCCTGGCCCCTGTATGTCGATGCGAGGTTGGCCATGCTGGCCAAGGTAAGTGGATGCTCTTGGCCGAGCACTCTCTCTCTCGTCTCCATAACCTTAAACTCCAGCCCCTCGGCCTCCTTCCACCGGGCCTGGTTGAAGTACGTCGATGCGACGTTGGCCATGCTGGTCAGGGTATCGGGATGCTCTTGACCGAGCACTCGCTTTCTCGTCTCCATAACCTGCAACCCCAGCCCCTCAGCCTCCTTCCACCGGCCCTGGTTGCAGTATGTCGATGCGAGGTTGGCCATACTGGTCAAGGCACCTGGATGCTCTTGGCCCAGCACTCTCATTCTCTTCTCCCTAACCTGCAACTCCAGCTCCTCAGCCTCCTTCCACCGGCCCTGGTTTTTGTATGTCCCTGCGAGGTTGGCCAAGCTGGTCAAAGTGTGTGGATGCTCTCTGCCGAGCACTCTCTTTCTCGTTTCCATAACCTGCAACTCCAGCACCTCCGCCTCCTTCCACCTGCCCTGGCCCCTGTATGTCGATGCGAGGTTGGCCATACTGGTCAAGGTATCTGGATGCGCTTGGTCAAGCACTCTCTTTCTTGTCTCTACCACTTGCAACTCCAGCCTCTCAGCCTCCTTCAACCGTCCCTGGTAACAGTATGTCGATGCGAGGTTGGCCATACTGGTCAAGGTATCTGGGTGCTCTTGGCCAAGCTCTCTCTTTCTCGTCTGCATAACTCGCAACTCCAGACTCTCAGCTTCTTTCAACCGACCCTGGTTCCAGTATGTCGATGCGAGGTTGGCCATGCTGGTCAAGGTATCTGGATGCTCTTCGCCGAGCACTCTCAAACTTGTCTCCATAACCTGCACCTCCAGCCCCTCAGCCTCCTTCCACCGGCCCTGGTCCCTGTATGTCGACGCGAGGTTGGCCATACTGGTCAAGGTATCTGGGTGTTCTTGGCCGAGCACTCTCAAACTCGTCTCCACAACCTGCACCTCCAGCCCCTCGGCCTCCTTCCACCGGCCCTGGTCCCTGTATGTCGACGCGAGGTTGGCCATACTGGTCAAGGTATCTGGGTGCTCTTGGTCAAGTACTCTCTTTCTCGTCTCCACCACTTGCAACTCCAGCCCCTCAGCCTCCTTCCACCGTCCCTGTTTCCTGTATGTCCCTGCGAGGTTGATCGTGCTGGTCAAGGTATCTGGATGCTCTTGGCCGAGCACTCTCAAACTCGTCTCCACAACCTGCAACTCCAGCCCCTCAGCCTCCTTCCACCGGCCCTGGTCCCTGTATGTCGATGCGAGGTTGGCCATGCTGGTCAAGGTATCTGGATGCTTGTGGCCGAGCACTCTCTTTCTCGTCTCCACAACCTGCAACTGCAGACCCTCAGCCACCTTCCACCGACCCTGGTCCCTGTATGTCGACGCGAGGTTGGCCATGCTAGTCAAGGTATCTGGATGCTCTTGGCCGAGCGCTCTCTTTCTCGTCTCCATAACCTGCAACTCCAGCCCCTCAGCCTCCTTCCACCGTCCCTGTTTGCAGTATGTCGATGCGAGGTTAGCCATGCTGGTGAAGGTAGACGGATGCTCTTGGCCGTGCACTCTCAAACTCGTCTCCATAACTTGCAGTTGTAGCACCTCAGCTTCCTTCCACCGGCCCTGGTTTCTGAATGTCGCTGCGAGATTGGCCATGGCGGTCAAGGTATCCGGATGCTCCGGGCCGTTCACTCTCGAACTCGCCACCATAACCTGCACCTCCAGGCTCTCGGCCTCATTCCAGCGCCCCTGGTACGACAGACTGTTGGATATACCCACGAGACAGGTCGATATAGAAGAAACGTCATTCGACTCCTCGATGCAACTTCTCGTATGTTTCTGGTGGTGTTTCAGCAGTGCGAAAATATGCGGGATGATGCGTCTCTCGAACGGCCATTGCTCTGGTTTCCTTGCGCTGCAAGCAAGCGCGTCTTTGACAAAATGAAGTGCCTTTATTGTTTGATCCCGCCGTTGTTCGAGTGGGAGGTGCTCACGTGCCCAATGGTGAACGAGTGAATGAACGTAGAAGCTGTCAAGTACAACTTTCCGCTTGACCAAAGAATAAGATAGGAGTGGTTTAAGGTAGTCGTCCAAACGAAGATCTATGGCACCACATTTCTTCAGTATTGAATCGAACGGTCGAACGGTCGAACTGCAAAATCCTTACCGTCTTCTTCCAATCCCAGGCCACGACGCAGCATCTCCTCCGAGATATCCTCGTTGGAGAAGAACGAAAACAGTATAAACAATTCTACGGATTTGGGTTTTTCGCTTCGTATAGCATCGAGAGAGATCGTCCACGTGGTAAAAACCGTTTTATCGTAAGACCACACTGTTGGCTTTTCCTTGGAAATCCGGGCAAACTGTTTTTCAAAAATTCTTGAGTACTTCTCCAAAGTTGAACGTGCAGCGATGTAAGCCCCCGCTTGGTCGAGAGCTAGCGGTAGGTAGCCGAGTGTCTTCGCCAACTGACGCGCGCAATTCTCATCTGTGCTGACCGTCAGCGGGAGATTCTCACGATATGGTCGTTCGGCCAGTCCGAAAGTATGTACCACTCGCCTTCTGAGGTGAATGGGGCGTCTCTTCCAGCCCCCGCACTCGTAAGAAGTAAACTGATACTGTCGGCGTCGTTCATTTCTTTCACCTCTAGTGCAGGGCCCAAGCGGATCAGATCTCGTCTCCGACTAGTCATAATAATCGTACCGTGGCTAGCGGAAGGAATGGTTTTCGCATCCCATGCTTCGAAGTCGTCGACGTTGTCAAGGATGAGAAGCCAATTCCGGTTATCCCTCAGGCAGAACCAACGCTTCACTGCTTCGACGATTTTCCCGACTTGCTTCACGTCTGCTAGGGGGCTACTGCCGGATGGGATTCCCGCCAAGCAACTGGGGAGTCGGCCCGGTCCTTGGTGACCACTGTCTTTGGCGTAATGAGCGAGCAGTTCCTCGGCTATCTCCAGAAAGCCGTTGGAGCACGTCTCCTTGGTTGCACAATTCACAGTCCAGATTGAAGTATAGTCGTCTAGGTGTTTGTGGGCATACTGGATTGCAAGTTGCGTCTTTCCGATACCTCCCAGTCCATGAAGAACCAATTTTCTCTGCATCCGCTCGCCAGGCCGGCCGTTCGCCAACCGTTCCTGCATTTCTGACAGCTCTGTAACTCGGCCTGTGAAGTTGTGATTCACGTCAAACCGCAATTTCGGAGGGAGTTTATAACATGTGTCTAGCACCACGATAAGAAAAATAATTCTTTCAATTCACTAAATTCAATGATTACGTACTGCTATCGCAAGCTTGTCGGTCCAAACGCTGCCGAATGACTCCGGGCGCACGTTCCACCATTGTCATGATCCGCTTTTGAACCCCCTTGTAGTCCGGGTCCACACGGGTCGAGAATTTGACAAGATCTGAATGATTGGCATCGATCGAGAAAATGTCGTGACCTTGATCGTATTGGGAGTGGTGATCAGCGGCGCTCTGCGGTACCATTACGACTGGCGGCCCGGTTCTGCGCAGCAAACCGTCTCGAATCTAATAGAAACGACAGTAAGTAATGCCCGTGTCCATGCAAGCGGGTGCAAACTTACCTCGACGGTAGGCGTCATCTTGGTTTCAAATATAGAGATGATCTGCGAATCATGGTGTGTGAATACCCGGTAAAACTCGTTGTGTTGCTGCTTGAGGTGGCGGGATGAAGGCCCTAAGTACTTGACCAGTTCCTCGTTGGGCTGTCCCTTGACGATGGTACTCAGGCTCTGGTTTTCGAGGCCCCTAGTTGGGGTACCGAAGAATATCAGGCCATAGGTGGCATTGAAGACGTCTTTGTCGTCTTTGTTTCCCTGTGCCGCCTCCACCAAAGCCTATACCGAACATATCAGCTGATGGATCTTAAGCGAACATAAAACATACTTGTTTAATCACTAAGCCACCAAGGCTGTGGCCGATGAAGATAAGTGGTCGTTGGGATATCTATATCGAGTGAGATGGCTTGAAATGCAGCACCTTTCCCATCGTGATGCGACTCACCATCGGACCGCGTATTGACTTCACGGTCTCTAAGAATTTTCTCGCAAATTCGAAGATCGAGGCCAACGAAGTGCTCCCTTCCAGCCTTGAGTCGTAGCCATATATGAGGATGCGAGCGGTAGGAACGAATTGCGGGAGGAAATCGCGCAACCACATCGATGGTTCTGTGGGTGAGCACCACGATCCGAATGCGTGGCCATCAAGGCCAGGTACCGCAATTATGCTGAACCAAAGTCGATCCGATTAGGAGTATGCCCCAAATTTGTATCGAAAACGGAAAGTTAACTTACTCTACTGTAGTATCTTTCTGTGGGGGGCTGGCCAGCGGCGTCATGCCTAGGAAACCCTCATCACCATAGAGAGTACCGTGTTCCGTTCGCACATTCCAAACTCCGCCTTTGGAGATTGACGGTGGGACTTCTGTGAACGTTACTGTTGCAACGTTGTACCGCTCCTGGTACTCCGTGGTTGCATCTGGAAAGAACGACCAAGGAAGTTTGTCGAACTGGCTGCCCTGAGCTACGCCTTTGATAATGTCGATGAACTGATTTGCCTGAACTGTGGAAGGTATGTTCGACAAACGGATAGCTTGCCAGGACGGCTTTTGTTCTGCATTTGCGAACATGTAGTGAGGTTTAGTCGAGCTGGGATCGCTGGAGCCCTGTTCTCCAGCTGTAGACTCCGGCGACAGCATACCAGCAGGTGTCGTTTCCCTGGGCCTGCTGCCGTCCTCTTCTCCGTTGCCCGGGGGTTCGGTCCACCGAATAGGTACTGAAAGACCCGTAGGAACACCGTATCCTTCTTTGTGGCTTTGAAAAGTAAGCGTAATGCTGTGACTCGGCGGAAGGTAACTGCTCGGGCTACACATGACCATCAGCAAACAACGGAAATCGGGTTGGGACATGCTTTCGAATTACCTATATTTCTGCTGCTGGGGAACTCAGGGTTCAGAACGAATGCTGGGGGACCAACGTCTTACCTATAACAATGTAGTCGCCCGCCCCTTCCACCCCGCTTTCAGAGACCCTGATGTGTTTCACTCTTCACATAGATATGCATGTGTAGGTAGATACATACATATGCAAGACAGGTGGCCGATGTATTTATAGCCCTTCAAGCACAGTCGAGACTCGAACGTCCGAAGGAGATAGCAAAGGAGCGTGGGGGACAAATGAAATCGCGGCTGAAAGGAGTGACGGAAGGAGAAGGCAAGATACTCTCATCTCAACCCACTATGTATCTAGCCCAGGGATTCCAATACCACCGATCCCCACTCCAACCACACCGGCCGAAGTCGTTGCTTAAAACGCCAAGAATTTCGAAAAAAATCGTGCACTGACAGCGGCGACAACGATATTTCCGCGGCACCTGACAACCCGGTCAGTGGGGAGCGCTCGCCCACTCCCTCTCGGTGGCGGCAGCCAGCAGCCCACAGCAGGTATGGACGGCGCAGACCCCGAAGTCTGCCGAGACTTTGGAGGAAGGGGGGGAAGCAAAGGGGGGAAGGGAATGGGAGTCGAAGATAGCGAGCGCGCCCTCAGCACCAGTGCAAATAGTGCTCCTGTTGGCATTGAGACTGCCCCCCCAGAGGCGCCAGCAGTATCACGGGTGGCACGCAAACCTGCGGGGTGGGTGCAGAAGCAGCGGCATCAGGCTGCCGCTTATAAATTGAAGGAGGAGGGGAAGCGATGATGAAGGAGCGAGAAAGGCCAAGGAGGGGAGGGCCAAGGAGGGGGTAGCAGCTAAGGCGGCGAGCACGGGGCGGGGAGAGGCAATGGAGGGTGTCATTATGACGCGGAATGAGGAGGGGGACGAGGTTGAGGAGTGGAGCGACATGGAGGGAGGGGAACGGGAAGCGTCGCGGCACGTGCCGGAGTCGGGTGCGGAGGCACAGGCGCTGATGCCGGTCCAAACACGCGGTGCCAGCAGGGATTCGGCCGATCCTCGAGCCAGGAAGAGGTGGGCATAAATGGGGCTCACGGAGGATGGGACAAAGGCGTACTTCAGTGGTTCCAATACGGTAATGGACAAGAACCCAGGAGGAGTGGGCGGTGTTCCGCAGTGGCGGAACCCACAGCACAGGTATGAGGGAGCTCGAGGAGTGGTGGGAGGCAAGGCAGCACCAGCCTTGAGGACAGCACCAGAGACCCGACAACAGCTCACAGGGCTGGAGCCGATTAAGAACTTCATCCCGTGGGACGAGCGGGTGATCGTCTTCTAACGAGTGGCAGGTGCGCCGCAGATCAACCTGGCAGTGGCGGCAATCGCCGCGGCATTTGTCAACATTGCGCTCAGCACGGTGGCCCCCTCACATCCGCACAGAGGGGTTCAAGATTTCGAGCCGCGGCAGATTGTCGACGAGCACACGATACGGAGCGTCGGCGGCGATTCTTCGGTTCAGGAAGGAGATTATCGAAGCGGCCCGACGGGCGGACAAGGCGATCATCAATGCGATCGCAAATGAGAGCTGGGCATCCGCGGTACCGGCACCCAACTGATCGGCGGATCTGCGGGAGGAAACTGAAAATGAGGGTGTCGTGATCCCCCCGTTCTCGGAGAGGTGGATGCGGCTAAAGCGGACCCCTGAGGAATTCTTCCAGCAGGGCAAGCTGCCACAAGGAGGTGCCTCAGCGGTGTTCAAGGTTCCAAACAAGGCAGCAGGACAAATGCTCCTCACGAAGGTGTGGGTGACAGGAAACAAGTTCCGCGTGTTGGCCTACATCACGGACAAGGCCGATACCATGTGTGGCATTTGCAGCCAATGGGGCCATTCCGAGTTCCGATGGTATGCAGTATCTGTGCGGGCAACCACAGAACGGAGGGGCGCCAGTGGGAGGTTGCGACGTGCGGAAAAATTGGAAAGGTGCGCACGCACACCGCAATGAAGTGCGCCCCGAGTGGAAACCGCAGCAGAAGATTCTGTGGGCGGAGGTTAAGAAGGAGACCGGGAGGGGGAAAGACCGGTGGAAGGTGCGGAACCTCCTGGCCGATGGGAGGTGCAGCCAGGCGGTGCTGGA